>Ga0207426_1000392_pt1 | contig 74841 bp, 69 predicted proteins | sample AraplaMF_Cvi_mMS_FD_184265 | JGI IMG/M metagenome (GOLD analysis project Ga0207426, IMG submission 184265) | Arabidopsis root microbial communities from the University of North Carolina, USA - plate scrape MF_Cvi_mMS (SPAdes) (version 2) | ecosystem: Host-associated > Plants > Roots > Endosphere...
TTTTCTACGTAACAGATGGGGGAGCTCCCCCTGATTCTGAAACAATCGATTTTTTACCTGTAAACTTTGCCTGCAAAGAAATACAGCCTATTTTAACCCAATTTTAGTCGGACAACAATAATTTTAATTAATTGTTGTATTTCTTTTTTATCCGTTGTTTTTGACTGTCCCCGGGCAGCTGTGATTAAAAAAGTGCTTAGTACAAAAAGGAAAAAACTGGAGATTTTCAAGTTGCTCATAAAGAAAAATTAAATTGAAAAGTTAAAATTGCTATTTGCAGTGAGTGCCTTTTTTGTGTTTATCGTTATACTGTTCTGCAGCAAGCAATAAGTTATTGGCATCAGTTGGGTTCAATGCTTTCCATGATGGCTTCATGTAATATGGCTGCGACAATTTCTTCCTGCGAGGCCTTAGGTAATGAAACGTTATCCAGCGTGATTTCAATATCATAGCGGCCAACATCTACAGTAGTTCCTGCTGTGGGGGCTTCAGTTCCCAGCTTACCCTTGCTTAAGGCAGCAATGGTCCTTTACTCACTTCAACGCCAGCTTTATATACCGCAACAATCTTCCTCGTATTTTTTATATCCCGGGCAGGGTTGGCGTTGAGTATAATAAAGTCGGCTGTTTGGCCCGGCGCAATGATCCCATATTGCTTATTTATTTTCAGGGCAGTCGTTGCGTTTTTGGTAGCTATTGTGATCGCCTGAAGCGGCGTTAATCCTGCCTGCACCAGCAGTTCCATTTCCAGGTGTTCAGAAAAGCCCTGTGCGCGCACTGGTTGTGCGCCTGAGTCGGTACCCAACGCCACCAGGATGCCCGCATCGGCAATTTTCTTCACATTCTTCAATGCTGTTTCAAAGGCATGTACATTCCGTTGATAAGATGGAGAATTTTTCAGGTTGTCCTGGTATTTGGGTGAGGTGATCATTTCGTATACGCCCGGTTCCAGTGAAGCTTTGAAGAAAGCGTCGTTTATCCATTCTGGTTTGCGGGCATAGATATACGCATATTCATCGAGAGAGAGCGTAGGTATATATACTACGCCTTTTTTCTTCATTTGCTGCAACAGTGCAGCATCGATTTCCTGGTCACGGATACTGTGCGCGATGATATCAAGACCGTTGTGAACAAGGCTACGGGCATCGGCCAGGTAATAGAGATGGGAGGCCACTCTTACGTGGTGATGATGTGCGCGTGCAATGATGGCTTTATAAATAGCGCTATCCATTTTTGGAGATGATCCGCCAAAATCATCTACCCACATTTTTATGACAGCAGGCTTTACAGCTGCCACGCTATCCATTTCCATAGTGGCTTGCGCAGCGGTGGCCGGGTGATAGATATATTTCATGGGTGGACCTCCTTTGAAGGCCGCGAAGCCATACCCGGCAGAGAATAGGCGGGCGCCGGGTAACAAGCCGTTCACGGATGAGTCGCGGAGACCGGTGTTAAAGAGCATGGGTTCATCAGAACTCATCACCAGTATATTGGTAACACCATAGTCAGTATATTTTTTGAGTTGCGATAAAATATTTTCGCGGGTATAAGGATTTGTTTTGTTGGTACTGCCCTGGATCATTCCTACATGCACATGAGCGCTGGTGATGGCCGGCATCACCGTTTTGCCCCGGCCGTCTATAACAGTGGCGCCATTGGCTGCAAGTCCGGCGCCCACCTGGGCGATAGTACTTCCTTTTATCAGGATGTCAGTGTGTTCTATGGGACTGCCACCGTTGCCGTCGATCAGCGTAATGTTCTTTATCAGGATGGAATTGATGGGTGGCGCCGGCTGAAACGCAGGCAGCAATAGTGCCGCAAGGATAAGTAACGGGTTTCTTTTCATGGCAATGCAGTTAGGAGAAGGAAATTACGCATTTATGAGAAGGGATGCAAATTAAAACCACCCCGGCAACTTCGCTCCGGGGTAGCCTTTAAAATCCGTCCTTACTGTTGTATCTCCCCGGGAATCACTTCCACCACCATTTTCCTTCCTCCCCGTAAAACATCCACAACGATTCTTCTGCCGATCTGCTTATCTGAAAGCAGCAGGTGAAGATCATCTACGGTGGCTACCGGTTTGTTGTCGAAAGCGATGATAATATCGCCGATGTGTAATTCGGTGTTGTAGTAGTTGCCGTCGGGTACGGTTTCGAACACGTATACGCCTGTTTGAACGGTTAATTTGTTGGCGGCAATCATACGGCTGCTGAGATTGACCGGTTGTGCGGCGATGCCCAGTTGTGCCCGCCTGATTTTGCCATGAAGGATCAGCTGTCCTGCAATCTGGGCGGCCAGGTTGGAGGAAATAGCAAAGCAGAGTCCCTGTGCGGAGGCGATGACCGCGGTGTTTACGCCAATGACCTGTCCCATTGAGTTGACCAAAGGGCCGCCGCTGTTGCCGGGATTAAGGGCGGCATCGGTTTGTATCACGTTATCGATCAGCCGGCCGTTGCTGGCGCGCAGGGTACGCCCCAATGCGCTCACTACGCCGGCAGTAACGGTATACTGCAGCCCCATAGGGTTACCGATAGCGATGGCGATCTGTCCTACCTGTAACGTCGAAGAATCGGCTAATGGCATTGCTTTAAGCCCCGTTTCATCGATTTTCAGTACGGCAATATCAGTGGAAGGATCGGCGCCCTTGATTTCTGCGCTGACCTTCCTGCCATCAACAAAAGATACTTTTATGCTTTCAGCATTTTCTACCACGTGGTTGTTGGTAATGATGAAGCCATCAGAAGAAATAATGAAGCCGGAGCCAGTGCCCGCCTGCACACGCCTTTCCCGCGTGCGCTGGTCGCTCACCTTTTTCTGTACTTCTATATGTACCACCGATTCAGCAACAGTACCCACTACACCGGTAACGGTCTGGGAATAGGCATCTAATAAACTCCTATCGTTCGACGCCTGATGCGTAAGAAATGAAATTGAGTTATCCATAATAACAAACGCGCTCAAATTTATTTCCAGACTGTTCCGGATGCCGTTTTGGCATCCATTATCGCGGATTCATGTCATCTTTGCTATTAACTGCAGAAAATCATAATTATTTAGCTATTTTGACGGCCAATGTTTTTCGTCTAATTAGGGTCTATGCCAGGAACTGATATACAGGCAATGTGGGATACTGTTTACAGGACGGACGATCAGCAGTCGTTCCGAAACCTGTTTAATCATTTTTACACCGGCTTAGTGCGTTTTGCAACGGATTTGTCTATCAGCAGGGAAGTGGCAGAAGAAATTGTATCTGATGTTTTTGTTCAGCTCTGGAAAAACCGTAAACAGGAAGACCCTATTGTACATATCAAAACCTACCTTTTCACCGCTGTACGAAACCGCTGCTATAATCACCACCGGGATCATTATAAACACCAGTGGCTGGAGCTGGAAGAGGAGGAGGCACCGCTTACCGGTGATGTACATCCGCAGCTGGAATGGAAAGAAATGCAGCGCTGGCTCGACAAAGCCATCGCCACCCTGTCTCCGCAGGGACGAACTATTTTCCGGCTGGTCAGGGAAGAAGGATTTAAATACAAAGAAGTAGCCGCTATCCTCGAAATATCTCCGCGTACCGTAGAAACACAGCTGGTAAGAGCTACCAGCCGCCTGCGCCAGGCACTACAGCATTATGGTCATGGATTTGACAAGAAAATGATCGTCCGCTGAAAATTTTTTTCTCCCCCTGTAAGTAATCACTTTCAATTTCGTGTCTCTCCCAGTAGGGAACTTTTGTTCGTTTAAACCAATCGTACATGGATAGTCATCGGCTGGATGAATTGATGACCGCTAAATTAAGTGGCACGCTGGACGAAGCCGGACAGCGGGAATTGACGGTGTTATTACAGCAGCACCCGGAATGGGCGCAGGAACTTACTTTGCTGGAACAATACTGGAATGCGGTACCGGCAGCGGAAGCGCCTGCTGCTGATATTTTTAGTGAGATGATGGCCAAAGCGGAGCAACCGGCGGCTACGGAAAATACCGGGACCCTTCACTGGTGGAAATGGGCAGCTGCTGCGGCGGTAATAGGACTGCTATGCACTGTCACCTACCGGTTATGGCACAACGTAGCACCGGGCAAGGAGATCGTGGAAACACACAACGGGGAACGCCGGCAGTTCCGGCTCAGCGATGGCAGTATCGTTCATATGAACGCCTCCAGCCGCCTGGCCTTCGACTTAAATACCCGCAGCCGGGAAATATGGCTGGAAGGAGAAGCTTATTTTGAAGTAGCCAAAGATGCTGCACGCCCTTTTGTAGTACATGCTGCCACCATGAACATACATGCGCTGGGCACGGCCTTTAACGTGAAAGCCTATCCCGGAGAAGGCCGGTGTGAAACTACCCTGCTGGAAGGGGCTGTGGAAGTATATCTCGACAAAACACCCACTCACAAGGTACGGTTGCGCCCCTATGAGAAAGTGGCATATGATAACAACAACGCGATCGCATCTCCGGAAAAAATACTGGAAATAAAAACGGTTATTTCAAAAACGGTGATGGCAAAAGCAGTTGCCTTACCAGCGATCGACAGCTCCGTATCTGAAACGGCCTGGGTCAGCAACCGGCTGCAATTTGAATCGCTCAACTTTGAACAACTCGCCACCCTGCTGGAACGCTGGTATGGCGTGCAGATCACCTTCCGCAATAACAACGTAAAAAAATATGTATTCAGTGGTTCATTCGCGTCAGAAACAGTTACCCAGGCGTTACAGGCATTACAGCTGACAGAGGAATTTCACTTTGAAAACAATGGTACGCAAATCATCATTTATTAAGCACACGTTCACTTAAAATCCGTTTATGAAAAGCTAATTACCAGCTCACTGTTCAATGAAAAAAACACAGGAAATGCTACTAACATTCCCTGTGCAAAGGTTAATCAGCAAAACGCCAGCCCCCTTTGGACCGGATGGCAGGGCCTTGCTATTGTATCACCCGTTATCACAAATTTATGGAAAAAGTCAACCAATCGGATGCATGCCGGCGAAGAACGGCTATGCTCAAGCATTTGATCATTATGAAGCTATCATTCTTTATTGTTTTACTTTCCTGTATGCAGGTGGCCGCCACGGGTTATTCCCAGAAGCACATCAGTCTCAACATGAAAGACACGGAGATCAAAAAAGTACTGGACCGCATCGCCGGGCAATCCGATGTAAGGTTTCTGTACAGTAACCGGAAAGTAGACCTGCAACAGCGGGTAAGCATTAACGCTACCGACGAATCCCTGCAGGTAGTGCTGGCAAAGGTGCTTTCCGGTACCGGCTTCACCTATAAAGAGCTGGAAGGCCATCTCGTGGTGATTATGCCGGAACATACAGCATGGGAGAACATAAAGGTAAAAGGCCACATCGCCGGCGCCGATGACCACGCATCCCTGCCCGGCGTAACCGTACAGGTAAAAGGCACCGCCATCGGTACCCTTACCGACGAAAACGGTAACTTCTCCCTGGACGCGCCCTCCGGCGGCACCCTGCTATTCCGCTATGTGGGATATGAACCCCTGGAATTACCGGTGAAAGCTAATATGGACGTGCAACTGAAAAAATCTTCCAGCGCACTTACAGAAGTGGTGGTGATCGGTTATGGTGTTACCCAGAAAAAAGACCTCACGGGTTCTATCGTCAGCATAACCCCAAAGGAATTTAATAAAGGGATTATCAGCAACCCGGTGCAGGTATTGCAGGGCAAGGTCGCCGGCCTGGTTATCAGTAAACCCGGCGGTAACCCCAACGGTAAGGTGAGCATCAGCCTGAGAGGCGCCTCCTCTTTATCCGCCAGCAGTCAGCCGCTGTTTGTAGTGGATGGCATTCCCGGTATCGATATCAATGCCGTACCGCCGGATGATATTGTTTCCATTGATGTATTGAAAGATGCTTCTGCGGCAGCCATCTATGGTTCCCGGGGCGCCAACGGCGTTATCATCGTTACTACCCGTCGTGGTAAGGAAGGTGCGCCACAGATGTCATACAGCGGATATATTGGTATGGAAAAGATGTCCAACACCTATGATGTGTTGAACGCCTCAGACTATCGCAAATACCTGAAGGATAATAATATTGATGCGGCAGCCTTCGATCTCGGCGCTTCTACTAACTGGCAGAAAGCCATTACCCGCACGGGTATCAGCCATAGCCATAACCTGTCAATGAGCGGTGGAAAAGATAATACCCGCTACAGCGCTTCTGTTAACTATCTCAACAACGAAGGTGTGGTATTAAACTCCGGCCTGGAACGCACCATTGGCCGTATTACGCTTGATCAGGGTATTTTTGATAATCGCCTGCGACTGGGCCTTTCCATGAACTACGTAGGGGAGAAGAACAGGTACCAGGGTACTGACCCCGATGGTAATGGCGACAATCGTATCTGGGAACAGACCATCGCCTATAATCCTACGGCGCCCATCTATAACGCAGACGGCACCTTTTTCGAAAAACTCGATATCAACGATAACTATAACCCGGTGGCCCTCGCCAACCAGATCAAACATCAGCGCGCTTTGAACCGGTTCATCGGTTCAGCCAAAGCCACCTATGATATTACGAGTCACCTTACCTATGACCTGTTATTGGGTATGGAACGCGCTTCCAGCGATCGTGGCCTGTACTATTCCAAGGAGTCGCCTGTTATTGAAGGCGCCGGCAGCAATGGTACCGCCACCCGCGCTTCCAAAACATGGGATAACAAAACATTGGAAACCTATTTTACCTATAACCAGCAATGGGGTAAAAATGTATTCAAGGCAACTGCCGGTTATTCCTATCAGAACTTCTTCACGAATAGTATGTCGGCAGGCAACACCCAGTTTGTATCCGATATCTTCAGCTACAATAACCTCGGCGCTGGGCAGGGCGATCAGCCTGCCGTTAGCTCCGGCGCAGAAGAAAATTCGCTGGTGTCTTTTATTGGCCGCGTATTCTATAGCTACAACGATAAATACCTGCTCACGGGTACTGTGCGCCGCGATGGCTCTACCCGGTTTGGTAAGGATAAAAAATGGGGCACCTTTCCTTCCGCTTCACTGGCATGGCGTATTACACAGGAGCCCTTCCTGCAAAACAGCAGCTGGCTGCAGGACCTGAAATTTCGTGTAGGCTATGGCGTTACCGGTAACCAGGAAATCCAGAACTATAAATCACCGCTTACCTATAGCCCTGGTGGTAAAGTGCTGGACAATGGCCGCTGGGTGACTTCCTACCAGATAGGACAAAATGAAAATCCAAACCTGCGCTGGGAATCTGCCGCACAGTTCAATGCCGGTTTCGACTTTACCATGTTTAAAGGACGACTAAGTGGAACACTGGAATATTATGACAAGCGTACGAAAGACCTGCTCTTCAACTACAACGTACCTTCGCCGCCTTACCTGTTTCCATCGATGCTGGCCAACGTAGGTAAGATCAGCAATAAAGGTGTGGAACTATCCCTGAGCGGTGGTATCATTGAGCACAAGGATTTTAGCTGGAATGCTTCCTTTAATATTTCCCGCAACTATAACAAGATCCTTTCCATCGCCAACGATCAGTTCAAGAGCGATGCCATTTACGATGGTACCGTTGGTGCACGTGGGTTAACAGCCGTGCAGATTGTAAAAGTAGTCCCGGGTTATTCTATTGGTACATTTTATATTCCGCACTATACCGGCGTGGATGCCAATGGCAATCAACAGTTTGAAGACCTCGACGGCAGCGGTACATTCGACTTCCGCAGCGACAGCCGCGTGGCGGGTAATGGCTTGCCTAAATACCAGGCCGGTCTGGCAAACAGTTTCCGTTATAAAAACTTTGATCTGAACTTTTTACTGCGCAGTCTTTTCGGCTACCAGATCTTCAACGCCACCGACCTTGTGCTGAGCGATCGTTTCAGCCGTTTACCGGGTCGTAATGCCATGGCGAAATATGCCGACAGTAACATCAAAGGCACTTATGTATCTGACCGGTTTATTGAAAACGGCGCTTTTCTCCGCCTCGATAACTTCTCCCTGGGATACAGCATACCAGCTGCCAAAAGCAAAATGTTTGCTAATCCAAGAGTATATATCTCCGGGCAAAACCTGTTTGTGATCACGAAATATTCCGGTCTTGATCCGGAGTTGCCGATAGACGGACTGGCGCCAGGTATTGATAACCGTAACGTATATCCGAAAACACGCTCTTTTGCACTTGGCTTTACGGTGAACTTTAAATAAAAACGATCGACATGAAAGCAATATTCCTGAAATATACATTGCTGGCCGGTATATTAGTAGCCGGTTTCAGCTGCACCAAACTCGATGAAACTTTTTACGACCGGGGCACCGACGACAACTTCCTTAAAACAGAAGATGAGCTGAATGCCTTTTCCAACGGCGCCTATGCGAAGCTGCGCGGCTATCGCGACAGCTACTGGAAAATGAATGAAGTGACTACAGACGAAACCACAGTGCCTTCCCGTGGCGCCGACTGGAACGAAGGCGGTTTGTGGCGGGTGTTGATCAGCCACGAATTCCCCATTACCCATCAGTACATCAATGATATGTGGAACTTCATTTACCGAGACGGTGTAAACCCGGTGAATGCCATCTTACAGAAACTGGAGGGTTCGAGTGTTGTACTGCCTACCAAAGACCAGGTCATTGCACAAATGAAAGTATTGCGCGCCTTTCATTACTACCTCGCCATGGACGCCTTTGGCAACATCCCGATCGTAACCTCCTTTGAACAAACGGAGCCGCCCAAAAATACGCCCCGCGCAGAAGTCTTTACTTTTATAGAAAAGGAAATAAAAGATAATATCAACGCGTTGCCCGCCACACTGGACACAAAGAACTATGGCAAAGTAACAAAGGGGATGGCTTTCATGTTGCTGGCAAAGTTATACGTGAATGCAGAAGTATATACCGGCACCCAACGCTGGGCAGATTGTATTCGTATGTGCGACTCCGTTAGCAAAATGGGATACCAGCTGGAAGCGGATTACTTCGCTAACTTTTCCACCCGTAACGAAAATTCAAAAGAGAATATTTTCGTAGTCCCTTACGATGCCATCAACGCCAAAGGCATGATGCTGCACTATCTTACCCTGCACTATAACAATCGTTATACTTACGGTTTGCCCAGCTCGCCCTGGAATGGCTGGTGCACGCTGAAAGCTTTCTATGAAGCATATAACGACGGCGATAAACGTAAAACCATGTTCCTCGTAGGACAACAGTATGCACAGGATGGCACGCCACTGAAAACGGAGCAGGGGGCGCCGCTGATCTTCTCCACCACCATCGGTGATCTGGCCAATGCCACGCAAACGGAAGGGGTACGTATCGTAAAGTATGAGATCGAAAAGAACACCCCTTACTCCGATCAGAATAACGACCTCGTTATATTCCGCTACGCCGATGCGCTGATGCTGAAGGCAGAATGCCTCCTGCGTACAGGCCAGGCGGGAACAGCACTTGCTCTGGTGAACCAGGTACGTGCCCGTGATTTCGAAACGGCTAATCCTATTACCACACTAACGCTGGATACACTGCTGGCAGAACGTGGCCGCGAATTTATCTGGGAAGGTTGCCGCCGCCAGGACCTCATCCGCTTTGGCAAATGGAATGGCGCCTGGCAGTTCCACCCGGCGGACCAGGATTTCCGGAAACTGTTCCCGATTCCGCAGGCACAGCTGGATGCTAACCCTAATTTGGTGCAGAACGGTGGGTATAAGTGATTACAGCTTTTAGTAGAAATGCAGCGAGGACGATGTTATGTTTGCTTCGCTGCATTTCTACTAAAAGCCAATGGCCCAAAGCGGTAGTCGTCGTCATTCGAACCACAACGTAATACTATTCCCTATTGCGTCTATCAGCTCTTTATCCTTTACCAGGTCCATTTTCCAGCCGCTTTTAGCGCAGCGTATAATGCCGATGTTTTCATCGTTAAGCATTACCTCAGCCTCATAACAAGCATTTTTCGTACAGGTTTCCGCGATAGGAACGGCCTCTCCTTTATATGGAAGACCTTTGACTTCAAATTGCAACGGTATGACTGTATGTTCCAGTTGCGATACAAAATTTTTAAGGAACGCGATGAGGTGTTTCCGTTGCGTAGGCCCGGAAGTACTCCATTTGCCTTTATCGGCACGTTTATGGGCCAGTTTGAACTTGATACCGGTCATAGTGGTGGTATAGTCATTGGCATTTTGTTTTACCGCGCTTTGATGCGCGAGTATATACCAGTGATAGGCTGTGCCTACAGCAGCACCTGATCCTTCCGGTGCGCGGCCTTTTCTGCGTTTTGTGACTGCGTAGGATATTTCCCACAGATCGGGGGTTATTTTGGTTTCCGTCCAGTCGCCCTGATCATAGTGCCAGTGATGTCCGTGACCTATTTGTACCCCGGTATATTGTTTGTCGCCAAAGGTTTTGAATTTATCGAATGATTTAGCGGTGCTTTTCTTTGTACGGCCGGTAGCTTTGGAAACAGCCTTCTTCGCGGGAGAGGTATGTTTGGCGGTTTTCTTTGTTTTAGTGATGGTGGTCATTTTTCCTGTATTTAAGTTTGAAGGAAGATGATTACATACAGGTGCTGTTCCAAAAAACAAACCATGTTGACCCGTGGCATAACCTTTGGAGCTTTTGGCTGACAAGTCATTGTATTTCCTGCTATCAGCGGCGCCTGAGACTGGTTGCGTACGATTATACGCATGATTATTTGTGGAGGTAAATACCGGCATTGTGCATTTTATTCTATATTAACCTGGTATACTATGAATGAAACATTCGGCAGCTACAGTAACCTTATCTTTGATAAACTGCATAACTGGTTGATTGCAGCCATTAAAATGACGCCCAATTTTGTATTGGCGATTTTAATGTTCCTTATTTTCCTGCTGCTGGCGCGGTTTACCCGTAAGATCAGTTCCCGGCTTTTAAAACGTTGGTCTGAAACTCCTGCTATTGTTAGCCTGGTTTCCAGTGTGGTCTTTATTATCTTTATACTGCTGGGCGTATTTATTTCCCTGAATATATTACGGCTTGACAAGGCCGTTACCTCCCTGCTGGCAGGCGCCGGTATCATTGGTTTGGCGTTGGGTTTTGCGTTCCAGGATCTTACCGCTAATTTCATCTCCGGCATTTTTATCACCTTCCGCAAACCATTTGATGTAGGGCATGTGATTGAAACAAATGGGTTTACCGGCAGGATAGATGCCATCCGGTTAAGGTCTACCACTATGATTACGGCAGACGGGTTACATGTGATCATTCCCAATAAGGATATTTTTCAGAAGCCTATTATCAATCATTCGCTTACGCCGCTGCGTCGTATTACGCTGACGTTTTCGATACCAATGTCTGATAAGTTAAAGGATGCGGAAAAGATCATGACAAACATTGTAACAGGGATGAAAGGCGTGGTGCCCGATAAGCCCTGCGCCGTTTGGTTTACCGGAATTGATGGCAGCGCAGTAAAGGTGATTTTGAGTTGCTGGGTGAGCAATAAGTCGGATGATGCCTACGAGCGTATCACGCATGAATTAATTACGAAGGTGGCCACTGAATTAAAAACTGCCGCGCTGATATAGTCACAGCGCGGCCGCTTTTTTAAGGATGAGGCGTTTCAGGATGCGGGGCCTCTGTTTTAGTGTCCGCGTTCCTGTTGCACCATGGCCCATTTGCATTTCGGAAGGCCAGCCGTGCAAATATGATATTAGTAAAGATGAATAACACAATCGCCAATATAACGGCCACTTTTGTGATACTTCTCAGGGCTGGTTTTTTTGAAAAACCACCAAAAACATACCCGATAACAAACACCATACATGCCACAAACAGAATGCGCAGTAAGATGATAAACACGAATCCCATGATCTTTCAGTTTAAAAGGTTATTTGATTTTGCTCAACAGCGCCTGATCTTCCGCTTTGCCCCAGTGAGGGTATACATCCGTTCCCGGAGTACCCAGCTGTTGCAGGCTTTGGGTGGCCAGCTGTTTTGCCTGTTGTTTGTCGCCACCCCACATTTTGGGTGTGGCATATTTCACCCAGGCGGCTACGTATAATGCCCGGGGATTTTGCGCGTCCAGCGCTCTTGCCTGTTTCAATACCTGGTCGGACAGCATACCGTACTTACGACCGTACGTCATCGGATTAATAAATACCTTGGTACGGTATATCATGCTCAACACGGTATATGCTTCCGCCAGTTCCTTGTGCTGCTTTGCGCTGTCGAGGGTGGCTATAGCTCTTTTAGCCTGTTCCTCGCCGCGATTGCTGTAAGGTTCTATCTTTTCACCGTCGTCCTGTAACAGGAAGCCAATCTTTGCATTGCACAGGGCGGCGTAGTAAGATGATAGCCACGCAGGTTGTGCGCTGATACCGGTAAATGTTTTTTCCAGTTGTTCAAGATCTGTTACCGTTTGTGCCTGATCCAGTTTGGAAACTGCCTGCTGAAGGGCGTTGGATTGTGCAAACCCGCTATAGCTCAGTAATGCAACAGACAGGGTAATGAGTAGTTTTTTCATTTTTGTTTTTTTTGTAAGAGTTATAAATTGTTATTTAAGAAGTCATCGGTACGGTCTATTCCGAAACTCATGAAAATGCCGACAAAGAAATTTCGTGTAGCCGGGAGTGTGATAGGTGATTTGAAAAGTCCGTTGTAACTATAATTATATCCGAACACCTGCCGGGTACCGGTGATGTTATTGATCCCCATGGCCACGCCGGAGAAGTCTTTCCATTTCCTGTTTTTAAAGAAGGAGCAGAGATAGGCCACATGCAGATTCAGCATATTGTAGGCATTGGTATTACCCTGATCCGCGATGCTGTTGTTGCTGATATGGTAGTAAGGCCGGCCGGCGGCCATGGCCCAGGAAACATTTACACTGGTATTAATTTCCTGGAAGAACTTTTTAACCGCCACGGTAGTGGTGTGCGGCGCCGCAAAGGATGGCCGCAGCTGGTAAGGATAATCCAGGAAGTTGCGTTTAGTATCGAGATACGTATAAGTAATCCAGTAGTCGAGGTTTTTAACGCTCTTTTTATCGCGCCAGAAAAGTTCTATTCCCTGCGCATAGCCTTTACCGTTATTGCTGAGTTCCGGTACTGTTTTTACCAGGTCGCGATATTGTTTGTAGTACAGCTCCGCGCGGAAGAAGCGGTTGTTGGCTCTGCGGGTATAGTTCAATATATAGTGGGTAGCATTGGAAAATGTGAGCTTATTAGGCTGATAGAGGAAATCGTTTCCGGGCTGCTGGTAAAACACGCCATAGGCCAGGTTGAACTGACTGCCGTCCTGCAAACGGTAAGCTAAACTGATCCGCGGCGCCAGCACCATCTTGCTCAATGCAGAGGAATATTCCATCCGTAACCCGGTTTTGGCGGCGAGGTTATCCGTGAGGTAAAAATCTCCTTCGGCAAAAACAGCGGTCAGGTGGTCGGCGAGGATAAGGGCGCTGTCGTTTGACCGGCCCCGGTCGTTGGTGTAGAAATGTTCCGCACCAAAGCGTAATGCCTGTCCCTGCGGAAACAAGTGGGTCACCACAGCGCGCAGCTGTGCAAAGTCGGTGCGAACTGTCCGCTGCCCGGTTTTATAACTGTAAGGGATAAACGGAATTTTCAGCATATTCCCTTTTGGGTCAGAAAGATCCCGGTTGGTTTCTTCCTTGTTATAGCTAAAGGCCGCTGCCAGGTCTATTTTCCAGTTATCGTTCAGATAACTGCGGAAGCTCAGGTTACTATAGCTGTTCCATCCTTTCGCCTGGTAGCCGGCTTTTAGCACGGCGCTGTCGATATCCGGGTTTCTCATGCCTACATCGCTATAACCCCAGTTGCTGTAAAATTTCAACATACCGGTTTTGCCTGTGCGTACGCGGAAGTTGACGTTCCCGTTGAAATAAGCAGGGCCGCTGAAATAATCCGGTTTCTGCGGTACAATGGAATTGTATAATGACTGATTACTGTAATTCAGGTTGGCGCCGTAGCTGCTGCGATTGTTTTTGGAGAGGTGCTGAAAACCGGTACCCATATTGGAAGGGAACAGGAAAAAGCTGGCGGATGTTTTTTCCGGCAGATCCACACTTTCCAGTATCAGGGCGCTGCTCATGGCTTCGCCATAAAGCGCGGAGTAACCGCCGGAGCTGAACAGGATGCCTTTAAACAGGAAGGGATTGATACGGGCGTATTGGGGTACCCCTGGTACGGATGGGTAGTTGGGTGTTTTTACCAGGGTGCCGTCAATAAATTGCCGGGTTTCCTCCCCGGTACCTCCGCGAACAAACAGTCCTTCCGTTTCGCCGATCTGTTGTGCGCCGGGGAGGGAGCGCAGTGCCTGGCTGATATCTCCGTTGCTGCCGGCTACGGTTACTGCATCGATCGGTGTGAGCGAGGCGCCTTTGGCACGGTCGCTGGCTTCGAAGGAGCCGGCGCTTATCACTACTTCATGCAGGGAACGTTTGCTTTTAATAGCAGTATCTGCCTTTACATTTGTACTGTTAACTGCACTGTCTTTTATAGCGCTATCTGCTACCGGAACAGCTGGTTTCAGCGCCGCTGGTTTGTTTTGTGCACTGGCGGAAACACTGAGTAGCAGTAGTATGTAAGTAATTGTTTTCATAACCTGTAGTATGATCTACAGGCAAAGCTATAGTGAAGAGCAAGCGCTTTTTCGGAGAGTAGACAGGGCGGGGAAGTGTAGCGACAAAACGGGAAAGGCTTATTGATTCAGGAGCTTATTGACGTTTTCTTTATAGAATTCGCTGACAGGAATTTCGATGTCGCCGATGCAAACCAGGTCGCGCTTGATGGTTGTGATTTTTTGTACTGCTACCAGGTAGGACTTATGGGTGCGTATAAAAGCGGATGCGGGCAGCTTTTCTTCCATTGCCTTCATGGTCATACGGGTAAGTATAGGTTTGGAAGTATGGGTGAGATGTATTTTGACATAATCTTTCAACGCTTCTATATACGTGATGTTGGCGGTGGTAATTTTCACCTGCGTATATTCTACATGTACAAAAAAAGAGTGTTGCATGTCCACAGGAGCGGGTGCTCCCTGTTTCAGCCGGAATAACTCACTGGCACGGTTACACGCTTTCAGGAAACGGTCAAAGCTGAATGGTTTTAACAGGTAATCCACTACCTGTAAATTGAACCCATCCAATGCATATTGTTCATAGGCCGTTACAAGGATGACCATGGGTGGTTTTTGCAGCGATTGCAGCAGTTGTATGCCATTCAGTTTTGGCATTTGTATGTCGAGGAAGATGAGATCTATTTGTTCCTGTTGTAATACCTCCAGCGCTTCGATGGCATTCCGGCAGGTTTTTACCAATTGCAGAAAGGGCACCTGGCGGATACTGTCTTCCAGCAGCTCACGTACCAGTTGTTCATCGTCTATGGCTATACAACGCATCATGTGAGTTTCAATATTAAAGTGACATGAAATACCGGTTGCTGATTCCTGATCGTGAGCCGGTGATTGCCCGGGTAGAGCAGGTCCAGCCGGGATTTTACATTGGCCAGTCCTATTCCCGAGTTTTCATCTTTGCTGGCCAATGGGTCGCTGTCGAACTGGTTCTGTACTTCAAAAGTAAGGATATCGTCGGTAAGAGACAGGCGTATATTAATTTCAGGATGCTGCGTATAGCCGGTACCGTGCTTAAAGGCATTTTCCACAAAAGGGATCAGCAACATAGGTTCTATGGTGTAGTTTGCTGCGTGGGCATCGGTATCGATATGACTGTTGATGTCTACATCGTTGCCAAAGCGGAGTTTCTGCAAGGCGATGTAGCTGTTTAGGTAAGCGATCTCTTTACTGAGCAATACTTTTTTCCCGGTAGTGTCGTAGAGCATATACCGCATCAGGTCCGACAGCATGATGAGGGCGGGCTCCAGCTGATCCGACTTCTTCCTGGCCAGGGATACCAGGTTGGTTAATACATTAAACAGGAAATGCGGACTCACCTGTGAGCGGAGAAATTTTAGTTCTGAGCTGAGCTGTTCCGCCTGTTTATCTTTCTGTATTCTTTCTGCCCTGATCCGCTCCACCACTTTACAATATACCAGGCTGACAATAAAAGCGCCTACAGAAGGGGCGAATACAAATTTATAGGAAGAAATGTTTCTTAATACGGTTGGGAACCAATGCGCCATGATGGCGTATTTCAGCGGAAAGGAGGCGGCCACCAGCAGTAGTGCCGATGGAAGGTAAAGCCACCAGTATTGTTTGTTCCACAACCGGGGATAAAGGACCAGTGCATGGGTGTAGAAGATGGCCATATGGATCAATCCGCAAAGGGTAAAGAACAGGCCGGGAAAGGTACCGATACGATAATCGCTGGCCGCATCCGAAACAATATAGGGAAGCGATAATAATACGCTCCAGATAAGTATGTGGAGCGCAATAACAACTCTTTTAATTGGAATACTGATATTCATCTGATGTGCTCATTAAAGCTACTGATTTTTCGGGTACACCCCCAAAAATACCGGTATTAACGGCTTGCAGCGGAAACGTGTAGACAAGACCCACAGATGTGTCCGCAACACGGGGAAATGTGCAGACGGGGAAGTAATTATTATCTTCAGAGAAAATACCATTAATATAGGCGACGACAAATGTTAATTTTGAGGTCCATTATGAAATAAAAGACCAGTTATGATAAAACGCTGTATAGGATTGTTGTTTTTTCTCCTGAGCACCTCGCTGACTTTTGCACAAAAGTATGAGGCTAATTGGGCATCCCTGGATAAGCGGGGTATTCCCGCCTGGTTTAATAATGCCAAGTTCGGCATCTTTATCCATTGGGGAGTGTATGCGGTGCCATCTTATGCGGTAGTAGGCCCCGGTGGCTATTCCGAATGGTACTGGTATAACCTCAGAGGGACTAAAGAAGGATCACATGACAAGGTGCAGGCTTTTCATGATAAAAATTATGGGAAGGGTACAAGCTATGAAAGCCTGGAGAGCCAGTTTACAGCTTCCCTGTTTGATCCGCATCAATGGGCAGATGTGTTCCGTCGTTCAGGCGCAAAGTATGTGGTGCTGACCTCCAAACACCATGAAGGCTATTGTTTATGGGATAACAAACAGGCAAACGAGTCATGGGGGCATTCCTGGAACGCTGTTACGGGCACGCCTAAACGCGACCTGCTGGGCGACCTCACCGAAGCGGTGCGGAAAGAAGGCCTGAAGATGGGATATTATTATTCGCTGTATGAGTGGTTTAATCCGCTGTGGCTGAAAGACAGACAACGCTATGTAAAAGAAGTAATGACGCCGCAGTTCAAGGACCTGGTAACCCGTTACAAACCATCTGTTATCTTCTCCGATGGCGAATGGGAAATGTCTGATACGGCCTGGAACAGTACTTCCTTACTGGCCTGGTTGTATAATGAATCGCCGGTGAAAGATGAAGTAGCCGTAGATGACCGATGGGGCAGCAACACCCGTGGTAAAAATAACGGCGCCACTTACCTGACTTCTGAATATGGCAGCGGTATGCAACCCGGTGTGATCTGGGAAGAAAGCCAGGGCATCGGACAGTCGTATGGATATAACCGTATGGAAACAGCCGACGACTATAAGAAAAGCAGTGATCTGATCCTGATGTTAGTTGATATCGTATCAAGAGGCGGCAACCTGTTACTGGATATAGGCCCCACTTCAGATGGTCGTATCCCGGTGATCATGCAGCAGAAATTGCTCGACATCGGCAAATGGCTGGAGCTGAACGGAGAAGGTATTTATGATACCAAGCCCTGGAAAGAAAGCCGCCAGTGGAGCCTGGGAAAACGTCCTGAAATGAAGGAGCAGAGTTATATGGCCGACTACAGCATTTCAAAACTGGTAAAGAAATCAGCCACACATGCTAACGTGGAAATGTTTTTCACTTCCAGACCTGGCGCGCTGTATTGTTTTGTACCGGCTTATCAGCAACAGGTAACCATCCGTAACTATATCCCCGCTAAAGGCGCCGCAGTGAGCATTCTCGGTACTTCTAAAGCAGTGAAATGGCAGCAGAAAGGAAAGGATTGCGTAGTGGATTTGTCGATGCTGCACCCCGGAGATGTGCCGGAAGGGATGCTGGTGATCAAAGTGAAAGGGTAAACACTATTTTTAAAACTGGCAAGCAATAAGTAAAAAGGGGAGACGGTTGTCTTCCCTTTTTTATTAACCCGGTAATTGTACATTAAACTGCTTCCTGAAATCAGACGGCGTTTGTTTAAACAACTCCCTGAAACAGGTGTTGAAATGCGAGAGGTCCCCAAACCCGCTGTCATAGGCTATTCCAGCGATGGGTTTATCGGTGTCGATAATTTGCTGCGCTGCATAATTCAATTTGTAATCATTCACCGTTTCTATAAAGGTTTTACGGGTCACCTTTTTGAAATACTTACAGAAGGCATTGGGCGACATATTAGCCAGCTTTGCGGCAGTATTCAGTTGAATATCTTCCCGGAAATTTTCAATGATATAATTGTAAACCACTTTCATGCGCTCCCGGTCTTTGGGAGACTGACCCGCAATAATATCGCGATGATTCAATACCTGCACCTCGCCGCTGCCTGCCAGCTGCTGCAATATTTCGAGCAGTGAGAGGAGTTTTTTGAAGTCGTCCTGTTCGGCGTATAAATCCATCATGCGCTTTGCCACGGCCACCTGTGCGGCGCCGGTATAATGTAAACCGAATGCGCTTTGCTGCAGGAGCAATGCGATGGCATGCAGTTCTCCCCGGGAAAGAAAATCTTCTCCCAAAAAATCATGCGAAAACTGTATGACCAGTGATTGTGCATTTACTTCACCAGGTTGTATTGTAGCCGGGTCCGTTTTCCAGCAATGCGGCAGATTTGGACCCATCAGTACCAGGTCGCCCGCGCTGTAACCGGCCTGGTGATTGCCGATATAACGTTTGCCACTGCCTTTCATGATCAGCGTCAGCTCATATTCTGGGTGGAAATGATAAGGCGCGGAAAACAGGTGTTCCTGGAATTCCCTCACCAGGAAAGAATGGTGATGGGCCATATTGATGATTTCGATGGAAGCGGTAATCATACCTTAAATATATTCCATTTGGACGATAAGTTTTATTTTTGAGGATAAAATACCCATAGTAGTTGTTAAAATCAACCATTATCCCCTCATTTTTTATGAGGAATTTTAGGAAAAAGCTATATATGGCAACCACTTCTTTACCCACTTTAGACAATTACATTGAAATACCGGCTACTGCCGCGGATAGTTTCCGCAGCAATGGCCATGTGCTCATTCCCGGTGTGCTGGATGCCACAGAGGTGGCGGCATGGCGGAAGGTGATCAGTGAGGCTGCCATGCGCTACAACACGGAACACCGGGCGTTGGCAGAAAGGGATACCTATGGGAAGGCCTTTTTGCAGATCATGAATTTGTGGGAGGTGGATGAAGGCGTAAAACAGTTTACCCTGGCCAGGCGCTTTGGTAAAATTGCGGCTCAACTGCTGGGAGTAGATAATGTGCGTATTTATCATGATCAGGCCCTGTATAAGGAGCCCGGCGGCGGTTTAACTCCCTGGCACCAGGATCAGTATTACTGGCCCTTAAATACGCCTAAAACGGTAACGATGTGGATGCCGCTGATAGACATTACGGAAGAAATGGGGATGCTCACTTTTGCCTCCGGTTCGCAAAAGGCTGGCTTTATCGGTAACGTCGCTATTTCCGATGAGTCGGAGAGCACCTTTGAAGCATTTGTAAAAGAGCAGGGCTATTCCATCAGCCGGCCGCTCACCATGAATGCCGGCGATGCTACCTGGCATTACGGATGGACGCTGCACTCAGCCCCCGGTAATGAGTCGGCACTGACCCGCGAGGTGATGACCATCATCTTTATGGCCGACGATGCCGTTGTCATTGAACCACAAAATGATCACCAGGAAAATGACCGTCAGCGCTGGCTGGGTGGGCTTACACCAGGAAGTCCTGCCGCCTCTGCATTGAATCCCCTGGTCTTGTAATTAGTTTTTAAAAAAATTTATTATAAAAAGTATATTTTTAGAGGAACAGCATATCAATACTTTTTTTAGATGCGTTCCACTACTATCCACGTGTTTATTATTTCCACGTTATTGAGCGCCTGTACTTCGCGCAGCAACGGGTACCTCAACTGGCAGGTATATGGTGGCAGCAAGGAAAATATTCACTACAGCGCTTTAACACAACTCGATACCAGCAACGTTTCCCGGTTGAAAGTTGCCTGGGCTTATCATACCGGCGATGCGGAAGACATGACGCAGATCCAGGTAAACCCCGTGGTGATAGGTGAACGGTTATACGGCGTTTCTCCCAAACTGAAGTTGTTTGCCGTAGATGCTGCCACCGGTAAGGAAATATGGGTATTTGATCCGGCACACCCTTCGGGAGAAGTAAAAGGCAAAGGCTACTTCCAGTACAACGCCTGCCGTGGCGTTACCTTTTATGAAAATGAGGGCGGCGACCGTCGTGTTTTTTATACTGCCGGCGCCAAGCTGTATTGTATTGATGCAGATAAAGGACTGCCGGTGATGGCCTTTGGCGACAGCGGTTTTGTAGACCTGCACCGCGATATGGGCCGTAACATGGACGACTTGTATGTTACTTCCACCACACCCGGTATCGTTTATAAAAACCTGGTCATCGTGGGTACCCGCGTGGCAGAAGAAGCCGGTGGCGCCCCCGGTTATATCCGCGCATACGACGTGCATACCGGCAAACTGCAATGGATCTTTCATACTATTCCGCAACCCGGTGAACCCGGCTATGAATCCTGGGAAGATAAAGACGCATGGCAACATATGGGTGGTGCCAATGCCTGGGCGGGTTTTAGCCTGGATGAAGAAAAGGGCGTATTGTTTGCACCCATCGGATCTGCGTCCTACGATTTTTATGGCGGCAAACGTAAAGGCAACAACCTCTTCGCCAACTGTGTGCTGGCGCTGGATGCTGCTACGGGTAAAAGGATCTGGCATTTTCAGACGGTACATCATGACCTGTGGGACCGTGATCTGCCTACCGCACCGATGCTGGTGACCATAAAAAAGAACGGCAAAAAAGTGGAGGCACTTGTACAGGTCACTAAAACCGGGTTTATTTTTTTACTGGATAAAAACAGCGGACAACCATTATACCCTGTTACCGAAACACCGGTGCCCGCGGACACGGCGCTGCCGGGTGAGCAGGTATGGCCCACGCAGCCGGTGCCTGCTTTTTTTAAACCATTTGTAAGACAGGCATTGACGGAGGCAGACTTGAACCGGCTGGTACCGGATAGTTCCTACCAGGATATCAGGGCAAGACTGGCAGGTTATAAAACCGGCCGTCTTTTTATTCCGCCTTCCCGGCAAGGCACCGTTATTTTTCCAGGCTTTGACGGAGGCGCAGAGTGGGGCGGCCCGGCTGCAGATCCGGAAACAGGCATCCTGTACATGAATGCCAGCGAGATGCCCTGGATACTTACCATGGTAGACGCTAAAGATGAAAACCCAACAGCAAAAGAAACGCAGCTACAGGCGGGTAAACGCCTGTATACCGTACACTGCATGGCCTGCCATGGACCGGAGCGCAAAGGCAGCAGCGCTTTCCCTTCTCTCGTAAACATACAGCACAAATACAACGAAACGGCCTTTACACAACTGGTAGATGCCGGCAGGAGAATGATGCCCGCCTTCAAACAGCTGGATAGCAGTGAGAAAAAAGCGCTGGCGGCTTTCATCCTGGATATTAAAGCAACACAACAAACACCGTTTGTAGCCTTGCGTAAAAACGTGGATGCCTATACGAATTTGCCTTACCGGGCAACCGGCTATAATAAATTTTTGACGAAAGAAGGATACCCGGCGGTAGCGCCCCCCTGGGGCACACTGAGCGCCATTGATCTCAACACCGGTCAGCTGCTGTGGAAAGATACGCTGGGCGACTATCCGGAGCTGAAAGCAAAAGGTATTCACAGCGGTACGGAAAATTATGGAGGCCCGGTGGTTACCGCCGGCGGACTGCTGTTTATTGCCGCTACAGCCGACAGCAAGTTCAGGGCATTTAATAAAAGAACCGGGCAGCTGTTATGGGAAACAACGTTGCCTGCATGCGGTTTTGCCACGCCCGCGGTATATGAGGTCAATGGAAAACAGTATGTGGTGATTTCCTGTGGAGGAGGTAAGCTGGGGAAGAAATCAGGAGATACTTATATGGCATTCTCCCTTTAAACGCAAATAACATCGTCAACATTTAAAATATCTTTTACTATGAGTATCTCAAGAAGAAATTTCCTGATGAAAGGTACCCTGGCGCTGGCGGGTACTGCGCTGCTGTCGAAGGAATTGTTGGCCGCAGGCATGGCTAAGCCGGTGCTGGGTATACAACTGTATTCTATCCGCGACGATATGAAAAAAGACCCTTCCGGTACGCTGAAACAATTGTCGGCCATGGGCTACAAAAATGTAGAACATGCCGGTTATGCCAATCGCAAATTCTACGGGTATCCCGCCGCTGATTTCAAAAAACTGTTGGGCGACCTCGGCTTGTTAATGCCCAGCGGACATACCGTGATGCAGAAGAAACACTGGGACAGCGCTAAAAACGATTTTACCGACGAATGGAAATATACCGTGGAAGATGCTGCCATCGTGGGTCAGCACTATGTGATCAGCCCCTGGCTGGATGAAAGCCTGCGTCAAAATTATGACGATTTTAAAGCCTACATGGACGTTTTCAATAAAAGCGGGGAGCTGTGTAAAAAGTCGGGGATGAAATTTGGTTATCACAACCACGATTTTGAATTCGGTCAGCAATTGAACGGAAAGAAAATTTTTGACCTGATCCTGCAAAACACCGATCCTTCGCTGGTAGCCCAGCAACTGGACATTGGCAACATGTATCATGCGGGTGGGATTGCCCTCGATATCATCAAACAATATCCCGGCCGTTTTGAACTGATGCATGTGAAAGATGAAATAAAAACCGAGAAAGGAGAGATGGGAGGCAAGTATGAAAGTACGGTGCTGGGTAAAGGTATTATTCCTGTAAAAGAAGTAATTGACCTCGGTAAAAAATCGGGCGGAACCCGGCATTTTATTATTGAGCAGGAATCCTACCAGGGACAGGCGCCGTTGGACGCTGTGCGCGCCGATCTGCAGGTGATGAAGAAATGGGGATACTAACCGGGAAGATGCACGGGCATTTATGCCCCGTTTTAGCGCAAGCTGCAAATGTTGTATTGCTATTTTAATATCTGATGAAAAATATCCGCCTTATGAAAAGGAAATTGGTTTCCGGAGTGGCTGTCATGCTGTTTTTGATGAATATATGCGCCGCGCAGGCGCCCCGTGTCTTCAAATCATGGGTGCCTGCTGCCGATAGTACCGTGTATGCGCTGGAAGGTCAAGGCTGGAAAGATGGAATGGATCTGTATTACAACCGGTTACCTCAAAGGGCGGAAGACAAGGTACGCACCGCAGTATGGAATTTATCCGGTAACAGCGCCGGACTTAGCTTACGTTTCAGAACAGATGCCGATGAAATTGTGGTGAAATATACAGTGAGAGGCGCATTGGCGATGCCGCATATGCCGGCTACCGGCGTAAGCGGCGTGGATATGTATGCTAAAAGTATCGATGGAAAATGGATGTGGTGCGCGGGTAAATACAATTTTAACGATACCATTGTGTACCGTTTCTCCAACCTGAACAAATACGATCAGCACGTAAAAAATACCGATTATACATTGTACCTCCCGCTGTACAACTCCGTAAAGTGGTTGTCGGTGGAGGTGCCGGAGGAAAGCCTGTTTAAGCCGCTGCCGGTGCGCAAGGCTGCGCCGATAGTAATATACGGCACTTCCATAGCACAAGGAGCCTGTGCTTCCCGCCCGGGCATGGCCTGGACGAATATCCTGGAGCGTAAAATGGAAAGACCTGTGATCAACCTCGGTTTTTCCGGCAATGGCCGCCTCGAAAAAGAAGTGGTGGACTTTGTAACCGAAATAGACGCCAGCGTATATGTATTGGATTGTTTGCCTAATCTCACCGGTAAAGAATACAAAGGGGATGAGCTGAAAAAACGCATCACCGAAACGGTGAAGCAGCTGCAACGCAGGCATGCCGATATACCCATTCTGCTCACTGCCCACGATGGGTATAGTAATGATCAAACCAGTGCTGCGGCAAAGGAATCTTATGAGCAGGTGAACGCTACCCTGCAGGAAGTGGTAGACGCTATGTGGAAGGCAGGCGTGAAGCATATCAGTTTGCTGACCAAAGAAGAAATAGGGCTGGACCAGGAAAGTACAGTGGACGGCACGCACCCGACCGATCAGGGCATGATGAAATACGCTGATGCCTATACGAAAAAACTAAAAAGCATCCTGGATGAAACCAGCGGTACTACGGTAACGACTACACCGGTTACCCAGCGTAGGGATGCTGCTACATACGACTGGGAAACCAGGCACCAGGAAGTACTGGCGTATAACAAAACGCATCGCCCAAGGGTAGTATTTATAGGTAATTCTATCACCCATTTCTGGGGTGGTAACCCAGAGGCCAAAGTGAAAAACGGTAGCGTGTCCTGGGAGAAATACTTTGAGCCAAAAGGTGCGGTGAACATGGGTTTTGGCTGGGACCGCGTGGAAAATGTGTTGTGGCGCATACAACATGGCGAACTGGATGGCATTTCACCCGGCTATATTGTATTGATGATTGGTACCAACAACCTGCAGCTAAACAGCGATACAGAGATAGTAGACGGATTGAAATACCTGATACAAACCATCCGTATCAGGCAACCCAACGCACAGATCCTGCTGATGGGCATCCTGCCACGCAGGAATATGGAGGAGCGGGTAGCAGGGATAAACCGTTTGATTGCGGCTATCCCCGGTGAAAAAATGCAGTTCCTGGATGCGGGTAAATTGTTCCTGAAGCCGGATGGAAAGATCGAAGAGCGTCTTTTCTCCGATGGCCTGCATCCCAACCAGGAAGGATATGAAGGACTGGGAGCGCTGATCAGCCAGTACCTGCAGAAGGCGAAACGCTGATAGCGGAGGGGGGCGCCTTCGGCGCTTGTCTTTAACCAGGATTAGGATGATTAAGATGATTATACTGATTTTATTTCTTTTTTTTTAAGATGCTTACTTCTTTTCGGAAAACATTCGCCAATAAGAGAAAGGCCAGGAAGAGAAAAATTAAAATAGGTATATCATTTAATCATCCTGCTTCTTTTCAGAAAGCATTCGCCAATAGATAAAAATCTGGAAAAGGAAAAGCTAAAATCAGTATAATCATCTTAATCATCCTAATCCTGGTTAAAGACAAGCGCCGAAGGCGCTAATTATTCTTCGCGCCCTTCGAGCCAGTTTTTGAATTCCGTAACCCTTTCACGGCTAATAATAACATCAGTATCAACATCGGGTGCTAATTGAAGAATTAACCTGCTATTGTAGTAGGTGGTGATTTTTTTGATGGCATCTATATGAATAATAAACTGCCGGTTGATGCGAAAAAATTGGTTCCTGTCCAGCAGCTTCTCAATCTGATCGAGCGAGTAGTCCAGCGGTACCCGTTGATTGGCGGCTGTGGTAGCCCAGGTAGTACCTTTGGCAAATTGCAGCCAGGCAATGTCGCGGGCTTTTACATAGATCAGCTGGTTGTTGATGCGGCCAATAAACCGGGTGTTGTCGCGACGCAGGAACTCTTCCGCAATCCGGCTGATATCTATGGTGTAGTTATTGGCAGGTCTGAACTGCTCGTATTTTTTGAGCGCATTGCGCAGCTCTTCCAGGTCAATGGGCTTCATCAGGTAATCAATGCTGTTTACCTTGAAGGCCTGTAGCGCAAAACCATCGTAGGCGGTAGTAAAAATGATGGGTGTGCGTACCTTTGTTTTATTAAAGAGCTCAAAGCAATTGCCATCAGACAGTTGTATATCCATCATCATCAGGTCTACCGGCTGTTTGGTTTCCATCCATTTCAGTCCTTCTTCCACCGATTCTATCACGGCAACAATGTCAATGTCTGGATTGCATTTAAGCAGCAGCTGTGTAAGGCGCTCGGCATTATGCATTTCATCTTCAAAAATTACTATTCTCATGAGGAGGTGATAATGGGTAGTTTTACAATAAACATATCTTCCGTCTGACAAATATCTATGTTGCTGTTGCTGATCAACGCATATCGTTTCTGAATATTTTCAAGGCCTATGCCGGATGATATTTCCGGGTTGGCTTTTAGCCGTACATGATTGGATACTACCAGGAAATTTCCTTCACTCCTGATGTTGATCAGCAAAGGATCCTGCGCCGAAAAACGGTTATGTTTTATGGCATTTTCTATCAGCATTTGTAAAGTCACCGGTGGGATCATCCCTTTTGTTTTTACTTTTTCAGAAATGTCTGTAATGAATTGTATGCTTTGCTGGTGGCGGATACGGATCAGGAAAAGATAAGCATCCAGGAAATCCAGTTCTGTTTGCACAGGTACCAGGTTTTCAAATTTTTTGTCGAGAATATACCGGTAGGTTTTCGCCAGTTGTGTAATATAATCGGCCGACAGGTCGGGGCTTTTATACACCAGGTTGGTGAGTACGCTCAGCGAATTAAAAAAGAAATGGGGATCTATCTGGTTGCGTAGTGCATCGTATTGTGCCTGTATATTTTCCCGCATCAGTCTTTCTGTTTGCAGCTGGTACTCCTTCCAACCGGAATAGTAAAATACGATCCCGTTAAAAGTTAAGATCAGCAGGTAAAACATAAAGATGCCAAAGTTCAGGTCATAGCTGAACGCACGGAAGCTGTCCCAGGCTTCATAGCGGTTAAACAGCAACACATCTGCACCCCCATAAAAAAAACCAAACAGGAAAGCCACCAGCATACCATAGAGCAGCAGGCAGCTGCACAGCACTACCAAACGGCCGAAAGTGCTTTTGGTGGCGGTTCTTCTTTCGATAGTGCGGGCCAGCCATGCGGCGCCTTCCCAGGCCAGCAGGCCAAAGATCACATAGAACAGGCTGAACAGCTGTCCACGGAGATCAAACATCTGCAGTCCTTTTATAAAACTATGGTCAAAGGATTTGAAGATGGTGCTGAATGTATAGAGGATCAGGATCCTCGACAGATACAGAAATACTTTACTGGAAAACAATTTTTCGTTCTCTTGAAAATTCATCGGGCCGTTTGTGTATTATTAAAAGTAGTTATTTTCCTTAAACCATGTTAACGCACCGGAAACGGCCGCTTCTACCGGTGTGTAACGGAGTTGTAGTTCCCGTTCTGATTTTTTTCCGGAGTAATAGTTATCGAGGCACAGCATATAAGCGGTGCTGTAATTCAGTTTTCCGGAGACACCCGGCAATGAGCCGATCATACCACCGATTTTAAGGACAAACCTGGGGATCCTGATCAGGAGTTGCCGTTTACCGGAGATCTTTTTCAGTAGCCGGAAAAACTCGCCATAAGTGAGGTTCTGGCCGGCCAGTAAGTAGCAGTCGCCCATTTTACCTTTTTCAAGGGCGTTGATAATACCTTTGCAGACATCTTTGATGTATACGAAGTTTTTTCCTCCCGGAGGATAGAACAGGAGCCGGTGTTTCAGGCCGTAGAGGATCAGTTTCCCCGAGCTGGGCTTTACATCATTGGGGCCGATCATAAAAGTGGGATTGACCACAACAGCCGGCAGCTGCCTGGCGGCTACCTGTTCCAGGATATATTGCTGGGCAAGATATTTACTATTGATATAACCCGAATTGGCGTTGAACAGGGTAAACCCGTTCAGCTCATTGCCGGGGTTGTTTTTGTTCCCGGGGCCAATAGTATTGGCCGTGCTTACGTAAATGAGTTTTTCTACCCGGTGGGCCAGGCAGGCATTGGCAATATGCCGGGTGGCAATGAAGTTGGCTTTTTCGTATTCGGCAAAAGAAATGCCCCATTGTTCGGTGATACAGGCGGCATGTATGACAATGTCGCAACCTTTTACCGCGTCGTCCACATGATAGCTGTTGTCGATATGGCCGAAGAAAACTTCGCAGGGGATATCTGCAATGCCTTTCATATCGGCTGCTGGTCTTACCATGATCTTGATATCATATCCCATCCTGTACAGTTCCCGGGTAAGATTAGACCCGAGAAAGCCATTGGCGCCGGTGATCAGTACTTTTTTCATGTGCTTGTTTTATACAGATAATGCGAAAGGGATTTCTTTTTTTACTTCCCTGGAAACAATTTTCATTTTCAGCGACAAAGGCAGCAGTTGCATCAGTGCATGATTAATTTTATTCATCAGGCCGGGAATAATAACGGGATAGCCGGCGAGGGTGCGCTTTCAGCGCTATCCTGGCTATTTCCGGGGTGGGCAGCAGCCCCATTTTCCCTTTCAGTCCCTGGCTGATGATCCTGCGGGAGGTATGGGAGTTGGTCATGATGGGGCCCGGGTATATTACACTGACAGACAAACCTGTGGCCGCCAGTTCTTCTTTCAGTCCGAGGAAGAAAGAAGAAATAAATGCCTTTGACGCCGGATACACTGTTTTATAGGCGATGGGTGTAAAGGCGGCCATACTGGCAATGTTCATGATATAACTTTGCTTATGCTGCAGCAGGTGGGGGATGAGCAGGTGCGTCAGCAACACGGTACTTCTCACGTTGAGCATGATAATATCGTCTATCCGTTCCAGTGAGGTATCGGTAATGGAAGAGGTACCACCCACGCCAGCGTTGTTGATGAGAAAATCGATGGCATATTGCGTGGTGATAACGCTCAGCTGAGATTTAAGTATTTCGCTGTCGGACAGGTCAAATTCAAAGACTTTTACACTCACCTGGTATTCCAGCTCCAGGTTGTGGGCAATGGACTGCAGATTGCCTCCGGGCAGGGCAATCAGGATGATGTTGTGGCCTTTTCTGGCGCACTGGATCGCGAATTCTTTGCCCAGGCCGGAGCTGGCGCCTGTGATCAGCGTGTAGGTATTGTGTGACATAACATTTATTTTTCGAGCAGGCTTCTGAACCTGGTCATGGTCCTGAACAGGTTATCGTGAATAATCGGATCTGATACCCAGCGGGGGATCTTTTTGCTGCGGTCGGTGGTGACCAGATAGGTGATCTTCATTTGCCCGTTGCTCACCGGTTCCATGATCCATTTACCGCGGGTGCCGGTGATACGGCTGGTTTTATCATGTAACGGAAAACGGCTGTCGGCCGTGCTTTCAAAAATCACCTCGGTGGCGCCGGCAGCAGCGGGTTCCTGGTAGCGGTACAGGAGACAGCAGTCCTGGTCGTCCATGGGCCAGGGGATATCGTATTTGATATAAGTGATCCAGTGCTTTGGATCGCTGGCGGCAGCAATTTTATAATCGCAGGCATTGGTATTCCAGTCCCGGCCCCGTGCCTGGTCTTTGAAAAGACCAATAATAGCGGGCACGGCAGCTTTCACCTGGAATACGGCTTTTATTTCCCTTACATTTTCTCCTCCGGCGCCAGGGATCCATCTTTCATACAGTGAAATGGCCTGGTCGTGCTTTACCAGCTTAAAGTCGCTGGTGTCGCCAAACACAGACCTGATCACTAACATGCTGCTGATTAATAAAACGGCTAAGCGTCCCATACATAGTAATTTGATGCAAATATGCGCAGGGTCGGATCGGTGGCAAACGATTTTCCGTTGAGTTGTAGGATAAAGCAACTGACCTGTAGAAATGCCTGTTTATCGTGAATGGTGGCATTTAACCATGCAGATAATAAATTTAATATGGTAAAGTACTGGGGATATTTTATTATTTTGTCCGCCGGCTGCGTCAACAGCCGGCGGACCCGTTTAGGTCCGCCCCGTTTTTTTAAACAGTGTAACATATGAAGTCTTACGGATTAATGCTCGCCTGCTTTTTTATGGTGTCCACGCTTACAGCGCAAACAGTTTGCCCGGTTATTCCCATGCCGTTGCAGGCACAAAAGGAACCAGGTACTTTTGTTATCAGCAATCAAACTACGATCAGCGTGGAAGATGCAACGTTGCGCCCGATGGCAGCTTATTTGCAACAGGAGCTGTTAACCCGATACCAGTTACGTGTAGCGGTAGGGAAGGGTAAAAGCGGGACTGCGATTGTATTAAAGAAACAGAAAGGCGGTACTAACGCTGATGCATATACGCTTGTGATGGACCCGAAATCCACGGTAATTACGGGCGAAGACCGGGAAGGTATCTTCAATGGTATCATCTCCCTGATACAGCTTACTACTTCAGCAACCGTGCGGGGAAAAGCGTTGGCGGCAGACTGTTGGCATATTACGGATAAACCGCAATATGGCTGGCGCGGGGTGATGCTGGACGAGTCGAGGTTTTTCTTCGGAAAAGCAAAAGTGAAATCGCTGCTCAACTGGATGGCGTTTTATAAGCTAAACCGTTTTCACTGGCACCTGACAGATGTGCCGGGCTGGAGACTGGAAATAAAAAAATATCCATTGCTGACAACCGTAGGTGGTATTGGCAATATTGTCGATCCGAAAGCTCCGGCGGCATTTTATACCCAGGACGATATCCGGGAAATTATTGCCTACGCGCAGGAACGCTGCATTACCATTATCCCGGAGATAGATATGCCGGGACATGCCGCCGCTGCAAACAGGGCCTATCCTGCATTTGACGGCGGAGGCACCAGTAACTACCCGCAATTTACTTTTAACCCGGGTAAAGAAGGAACCTACGGGTATCTTTCAGACATACTAATGGAAACGGACCAACTTTTCCCTTCGCAGATGATACACCTGGGCGGTGATGAAGTAACGTTTGGCAATGGAGGTTGGGACACCGACAGCGGCGTGATACGCTTAAAACAGGAGCATGGATTGAAGGACCGTAAGGAAGTAGAGGACTATTTTATTCAGCGTATGGCCGACACCGTATTAAAACGGCATAACAAAGTACTTGCCTGGGATGAGGCAGCTACCACCACGCTGCACGCCGACAGCACCATTATTTGCTGGTGGCGCCACGATAAACCGGAAAGCCTGGCATTGGCGCTGCATAAGGGCTATTCCGTGGTGTTATGTCCGCGTATTCCTTTTTATTTCGACTTTGTACAGGACAGCAGTCATAAAATTGGCCGCCGCTGGAAGAATGGAGAGTTAAATAACCTGCAGACGGTATATGATTTTACCACCAGGCAGTTGCCGGCGGTAGCAGGGCACGAATCGTTGATATTGGGGGTGCAGGCCTGTGTATGGACGGAAACGGTGCATAACAATAACCGGTTGGATTTCCTGCTGTTTCCGCGTATAGCAGCCCTGGCGGAAACCGCCTGGACAGCCTCCGGCCAAAAGGACTTTACCGGCTTTGTAGCCAGGTTAAAAGCGCAGCAGCCGTTATACGCAAAAGATCACCTGTATTATTTTGACTTTTTTGCACCCGGTAAACATGTAGAATCCGGTAAAGCAGCAACGGACTATATCGACTGATGCCTTGTGGACGCCTGCCAAAAGACAAACATTCTTTGTAATTTTATGGTATGCGCTACGAAACCATTCCACCACCACCTCACCTAGCACATATCATCCGCTTTTTCTGGATGATGGAAGGAGAGGTGGGCTATACCCATTATAACATGGCAGATGCCTGTGTGGAAATGTTGTTTCACTATCGTGGGTGTTTCGACGAAATAGCAGACAATGGTGACAGAAGCCGTTCTTTTACAGCAGGCATACAGGGCGCTTGTCATGTGCTGCGCCGTTATACCATTGAAACGGGGTTTAGCATGTTTGGTGTTTACTTTTATCCGCAGGCAATACCGTTATTGTTTTCAATGCCAGCCTCTGAACTAACCAATACCGCTGCGGAACTGAGCTATGTATTGAAAAGTACCGGCGCTATGCTGGAAGAAAAAATGATGCTGGCAAAAAACACAGCAGAACGCTGCAGCATTATCTGTCGTTTTACAGAGGAACGGCTGGCAGCCCAATACACCAATACCTTACCTGTTTTTGCCGCCATCAGGGATATTATCCATCAGCCATCCACGCATAGTATACGGGAATTATCAAAGCAATATTATTTATCGGAACGCCAATTTGAACGGCAGTTCAAACAATATGCGGGTTTGTCGCCCAAGCTGTTTTCACGCATTATCCGTTTTCAGACGGCTACCTCTTTTTACAAACGGGATGTGATGAGTTTGGGTAGTATTGCCCTGGAATGCGGCTACTATGATCAGTCGCATTTTATCAATGAGTTCAGGATCTTTTCGGGCATGCATCCCAAACAATATTTCTCAGGCCGCTCGGGGGCTACAGACTGGCGCGATTAGAATGTCGGTTTTTTCCAATTTTTTGAAGCGTACCTTCCGCAACTTTGTGATGAAGTATCACCTTTAAAACGAAGTTATTATGAAACTACCTGAAACACATCAGCAGGTTATGCCTTACCTGATCCTGGACAATGCTGTTGATTTTTTTGAGTTTACAAAAAAGATATTCGGCGCTACTGAAAAACACCGGAGTTTCCAGGACGATGGCAAAACATTGCGTCATGGAGAAATCATGATTGGTCATAATACCATTATGTTTGGTCAAACGAGCGATAACTGGGACACAGCCAACGCGGGGCTTTTTATTTATGTGGATGACGCGGATGTTACCTTTAAACAGGCATTGGCTTTGGGGGCCACAGAAGTAATGCCGGTGGCTGATCAGGGATATGGCCGTTCGGGGGGCGTGAAAGATCCGTTTGGAAATACATGGTGGGTTACATCGTTATAACGGTTACCTGTATACGTCGTGTGGTCGTTTACGTTATCAGGGCATTTTTCAGGTAGACCGGCTTCCACCTTCCCCGCGGAATAATTATCTTCACCATAAAATATTCCGCATATGTTGTCAAACGTTATCACCGCTTTAAAGAAAGTGGAACATGGCTTCAAACACATCACGGAAGCCGGCGACCATCTCCTGCAAGACAGCGGCCTGGATCATCTGAAAACAGCCAATACGCTATTGGTCGGCGACAGCTACCAGGAGCGGATGCTGGGTACCTATCTACTGGGATGCCTATCTCCGGAAAATGAGAAAGCTTTACAGTTGCTTAAAACAACAGTGGCGGCGGATGAAAACTGGCGGGTGCAGGAGATGCTGGCAAAAGCAATAGATCATTATTGCGCCGTAACAGGCTATGAGAAAGCGTTACCGGAAATAAAGCGTTGGCTGAACGACAAGCATCCTTTTCTTAACAGGGCAGTGGTAGAAGGGTTCCGTATCTGGACCAGCCGTCCTTATTTTAAAACGCACCCGGAGGTTGCCATTCAGCTGATCAGCAGCCAACGCGGGAAGGAAAGTGAATACCTGCGTAAGTCGGTAGGAAATGCGCTGAGAGATATCCGTAAAAAACATGGAGCGCTGGTTTTGCAGGAAATTAAAAAGTGGGATCTCTCTGATCCCAGGCTGGCGTTTGTTTACAAGCTGGCAGCGAAGTAAAATAAAGAGCCGGTTCATAAAAGCTGTGCTGCGTTTTATGAACCGGTTCTTTTAGCAATAATCTTATTAACTATTCCCAGTATTTTTCACCCTTCTTCATTTTTTCCAGGGTTGTTTCGTAGTTCTTTTTCTCGTCGCCATTAGCTTTGTTCATGGCTTTTTCTTCCCATGCCAGCGCATCTTCTTTTTTGCCGGATTTGTACAGCAGGTTAGCGTAGGTGTCCATGAAAGCTGGTACTTCTGCATCTTTGAATGAACGTTTGCTCCATTCCAGTGCTTGTTCGATGCACTGCATGTCGTTGCATTTTTCGAAGATAGTCCAGGCGTATTGGTTCAGTGATTGTGCATCTGCTTTGTGGCCGTATTTTTTCATATAGGCTACAATTGCGGTTACTGCATTGTTGGCATCCTTTGTATAGCTGAAGTATTGCACTTTTGTTTTCATGATCAGTTCTTCTGCGATAGCGGGATATTTGGCAGCGAGACTTTTTTCCAGTCCGGCCCAATCAGGCGCGCTGTTATCTTTTTTCATCAGCTGCGGATACACTTCTTCGTTGGCAACAATGGCCATTAATTTTTCTTCCGCTTTGCCGGCGCCAAGTACTTTATTTACTTTGTCGGCGTGATGCAGGAACATATCAAAACCCACATCTTTGCTGCTTTGGGTAAATTTGCTGACGAATTCGAGGTTTACCGGGCTGTAAAGATCTTTCTGTTGGCTCAGGTATAATTTAGAGATGTCGCTGGCATTGCCCTGGTCGTATTTGTCCAGTGCGAGCAGCGCCAGTTTGCGTAAAAAGGCGGTATCTTTCTGACCTTTTTTGAATTTGTCGAGCTGCGTGTAGTATTGGGTGGCAGGTTGCAGTGAAGCGGCGCATCTTTCTATAAACTGGTCGGCTTCAGCGCCGCCTACCTGGCGGTCAACGATGTGGCCGTCGGGGGCAAACACCAGGAAAGTAGGATAGGCGCGGATGCTGTAGTCTTTTTCAATTTGTTTGGCTGCAGCGTACCAGCTTTTTACCTCTTCATTGTCTTTGGGTGTTTGATCCATCTGCACTTTTACGCTGATGTATTTATCGTTCATAAAGCTGCCTACTTTTTCCTGCGGGAAAATATTGGCCGACATAAATTTGCAGGGACCGCACCAGGTGGTGAAACAGTCCATGAAAATATATTTGTTTTCTGCTTTGGCTTTTGCCTGAACAGCTTCCCAGCTGCTGCCGTGCTCAAAATGGATTCCTTTATCCTGTGCTACAGCCATTAAAGGCAGCAGGAAGGCGAGGAGAAACAATTTCTTCATAATGGTTTGATTTGCGTTTTTGATTTGTTGGGTTTGATTGGTTGATGCTAATTTAACGTAGTTCCGGAAGAAAACTGGCTGCAGCAAGAATTTATTTCACAAGATAATTTTGAAAGATGGCAGCCGCAGAAAGGGCTCACCAAAAAATTGGTCAGCCCGGGTTGTAACAGATTAATTGTAACAGATTAATCGTAACAGTTTTTGGTGTATCCAGGTGGATGTTATTGAAGTAAGATGGTTTCCGTTTCGTCCGTGACCTCAATATGCAAAACAATATCCGGCTGCCGCTTAAATATTGTATTTTTCTATAGCACATTTGTACCTGTTTTTAGACGATTAGTGAAATAGTGGTAAATTGTCTGTTGTTAAAAGTTCCGCTATGCCGGTAAAACACTACGTGCAGCCGATAGACCTTACTCATCCCAAATACCTGCAAAGACTGGTAGAGCACCGTCGTGTCTTCAATTCCGGGAACTGTGAGTTAAATGTGTTTGAAAGCTATCAGCAGGCTTACCGGGTGCCTTTGACTTTTGGCGACTTTGTGATTACCAGCATGGTACAGGGAAAGAAGATCATGCACCTGCAAAATCAGCCGGCTTTTGAATACCAGCCGGGTGAAACGGTGATTGTACCGGCCAACGATACGATGATCATCGATTTCCCGGAGGCGAGCGCCCTCCATCCTACCCAATGTATTGCCTTGTCGGTGGATGAAACCTATATCAGGAACACGCTGCAATACCTGAAGGAGTATTACAACTGCGAGCCTTCAGAGGTGAACGACTGGCGGCTGCAATTCAACAAGTATCATTTTGCCAACGATGCGGATGTAACGGAGCTGATTAATAAGCTGATCCGCATTTGCCGCAGCCCGGACCGGGGCCGGGATATTTATGCCGATCTCAACATGAAGGAGCTGTTGATCCGTATCCTGCAAAGCCAGCATTTGCAGCTGATAGCAGGGGAGAGGACTACCAACAGTAACAACAGCCGCTTTCACTTTGTGCTGCATTATATCCATGAACACCTGACGGAGAATATTCCGATTGATGCCCTTTGCCGGAGAGCCTACCTCAGCAGGAATATATTTTTTAAGTGGTTTAAGGAGCAGTTTGGGATTACTCCACTGCAATATATCAACAGGGAGCGGTTAAAGCTGGCCAAGCAGTTGCTGGCTGACCGTCAAAACACCATTAGCCAGGTGGCTTTACAATGTGGTTTTAACGATACCAACTATTTTATCCGGCTGTTCAGAAGCGCGGAAGGGATTACTCCCGGTACCTACCAGTTACTTTGTTTTAAGTAAACGCGGGTTTTCCGGTCCGGGATGATGCCGGACCGGAAAAGTGTGCGTATAGCTTAATAGAACACCGGTGGCGGGTTCAGGGTAAGGTTTTGCCGTTGATGCCAGTAAGGATAAATAGTAGGCACTTCGCTGGCAGCATCCAGTTTTTTTATTTGATCGACAGTCAGGTTCCAGCCGGTAGCACCGAGATTTTGAATGAGTTGTTCTTCATTACGGGCGCCAATAATGATACTGGACACTGTAGGGCGTTGCAGCAGCCAGTTAAGGGATACCTGGGCCACAGATTTACCGGTTTCCGCGGCGATGTCGTCCAGTGGTCAATGATGTTATAGAACACATCCTCTTTTACCACGGCATCCGGAACGGGGCTGCCTCCCTGGGCTACACGTCCCTGCTGCGGGATAGGGCTGTTGCGGCGGTATTTACCACCCAACCGGCCAGCGGCCAGGGGCGACCACACAATAGCGCCTATTTTCTGATCGATGCCCAGCGGCATCAGCTCCCATTCGTATTCGCGGTTAGCGAGGGAATAATATACCTGGTGGGCTACATAACGGTTCCACCCATATTTTTCGGCGATGGCCTGCGATTTCATCAGGTGCCAGCCGGAGAAATTGGAGCTGGCAATATAACGCACCTTACCGCTTTGTACCAGGTCATCCAGCGTACGCATGGTTTCTTCAACCGGCGTATTGCCATCAAAGCCATGCATGTGATAAATGTCGATATAGTCGGTGTTCAAACGTTTCAGGCTGCCTTCTATCTGCCGCAGCAAATGAAAACGGGAAGAGCCCTGGTTGTTGGGCGCCTTTCCAAAAGTGAAGGTGGCCTTCGTAGAAATCAGCAGCTGATCTCTTTTGCCGGCAATGGCTTTGCCGAGGATCTCTTCGGATAGGCCGTCTGAGTAGATGTCTGCGGTGTCAAAGAGATTAACACCTGCATCGACACAAAGATTTACGAGCCGGGTGGCTTCCTCCACCTGGGTGCTGCCCCAGGCTTTAAAGAAATCATTGCCTCCGCCAAAGGTGGCGGTACCAAAGCTGAGCACCGGTACCTGTAATCCCGATGCACCTAATTGTCTGTATTCCATTGTATATAATTTTTAAAGTGTGCGCTCAAAGGTCGGTGAAAGCAGGGAAGGAGCACTTGTAAATTTATGGTATATAACTGTACTTCTATAAGATGAAAAAAGCGGATAATAAAAAAAGATGGTGATTTTAAATTTCTCTTTATATTTACGTAATTAGTTACGTAATTAATTACAATATGGAATTCTTTAACAAAACAGGAAAAGCAGCACTCGGCAGCAGGCTGCGCATGTTGACAGAAACCATTACGGAAGACGCGGAGCACATCTATAAGCTGTACGAAACCCATTTGCAGCCGAAATGGTTTCCCGTATTCTATGTGTTATCAGCAGGAGAAGAGAAAACCATCACCGCCATTGCGAAGGAAATCGGGCATTCACATCCATCCGTCAGCAAAATCATTACGGAGATGAGAAAGAAAGGGCTGGTAGCAGAAAAGAAGGATAAAGCAGACGGGAGAAGGAATATGGTGAGTCTTACGAAGAAAGGGCTCGACATCAACCTCCGGTTTAAAGATCAGCTCACCGATGTGGGCAGTGCTATCGAAGCTATTTCTTCCCAGGCATCTCACGACCTGTGGAAGGCTATTGAAGAATGGGAATACCTGCTGGGACAGCAATCGCTGTTAGACAGGGTGAAGGAACAGCAGAAGAAACGCGAGGCGGGTAACGTACAGATTATAGACTATACGCCCGCATATAAAACGGCTTTCAAGGCATTGAACGAAGAATGGATCGCTACCTGGTTTAAAATGGAAGAAACGGATTATAAATCCCTCGATAACCCCGAAGGATATATCCTGAAAAAAGGCGGGCATATTTTCGTAGCACTTTATCACGGTGAACCGGTAGGGGTTTGTGCATTAATAAAGATGGACGATCCGGACTACGATTACGAACTGGCTAAAATGGCGGTGTCTCCCAAAGCCCAGGGAAAAAGTATTGGCTGGTTACTGGCGCAGGCAGTTATACAGAAAGCAAAAGCCTTAGGCGCAAGGAATATTTACCTGGAAAGCAACACCATTTTGAAACCAGCTATCAGGCTGTACGAAAAACTGGGTTTCAAAAAAGTAGCCGGCCGCCCTACGCCATATGAACGGGCCAATATCCAGATGGAATTGCTGCTGAAATAGCAAAAAATAAAAGAGGATAGTGATTATTAAAATGGAAGCGTATATTAGTACGCAGGAAATGGAACGCTGTTAAAGTGGCTCATCTTCCCGCCCACGTTATGTAAAAAATTTAAAAACGCTCAACATGCTATCACCTGACTCTTTGGAACAGGAGGCACTTCAGACTGCTAAACTATCCTCGTCAAACCCACCGAAATTTACAGAGAAGAAATACATCGTCACCTTCATATTTGTTACCTCGTTGTTCATGTGCTGGGGTATTGCGCTAACCATGGGGGATGTGTTAAACAAGCATTTTCAGAATGTGCTGGGTTTATCTATTTCACAATCGGGCCTGGTGCAGTTTTCTATTTTCGGCGCTTATGCGCTGATGGCAGTTCCTGCCGGTTGGTTTATTAAAAAGATGGGATATAAAAACGGGGTGCTGCTGGGTCTTACATTATATGCCCTTGGCGCCTTCCTCTTTGTCCCTGCGGCCAATGCAGCTTCCTTTGCTATTTTCCGGATTGCGTTGTTTGTGTTGGCCTGCGGAATGGCCACCCTGGAAACCGTAGCGCATCCGTTTACCGCTGCTTTGGGCGATCAGCGAACCAGCGACCAGCGTATCAATTTCGCGCAGTCGTTTAACGCCATAGGCGCTGTGGTGGGGCCTACCATGGGTTCCTACTTCCTTCTCAACGCAGGGCACGAAGCCGGTAATGAACTGTTATCCGTAAAAACATTATATCTCTATATCGGTGCAGTGATTGCCCTGATTGCCGTTGCTTTTGCCATGGTAAAGGTGCCGCCGTTAAGCGATCCGCACGATGGCAATGTGGAAGCAAACGGTAATGGCGTGTTAACTGCCCCCAAAAAACTATTCCAGCAAAAGCACTTTGTATGGGCCGTAGTGGCGCAGTTTTTTAACGTGGCAGCGCAGGCTGGTACCTGGGCCTTTTTTATCAATTACGGACATAAAGTGATGGGCTTCTCCGATAAGAAAGCCGGTTATTTTATGTCGCTTTTTATGGTGATGATGCTGGCAGGCAGATTTGTAGGTACGGCATTGATGCGTTTTATTGCGCCCAACAAATTACTGGCGGCCTTTGCGCTGGGAAATATCCTCATGTGTATCCTGGTGGCGCAGGGCTGGGGCTGGACCTCCTTTATCGCCCTGCTGATGATCAACTTCTTTTTCAGTATCATGTACCCGACTATTTTCAGTTTGGGCATCAAAGATCTCGGGCCGCAAACGCAGCAAGCCTCGTCCTTTATTGTAATGGGAATGTTTGGTGGTGCTGTTTTTCCGCTGGTAATGGGACGCCTGGCAGACGTTAATATCGCCACGGCTTATTACCTGCCGATTGTTTGCTATGTGGTGATTTTCTTCTTCGGTTATAAGCTGTACAAACTTCGCTGAAAATAATATTACGAACATACTGGGTTGAAAGAAAAGCCGTTCTGTAATAGAACGGTTTTTCTTTTGTAAGCCGCATGAACAAAGGAGCCACCTGTATTGTTGCTAAGTTAGAAGAAAGTGGAACCTGAAGTCAGCGACCGAAGAAAAAACGACAGCTATGGTCCGCCACGCAAAAGATATTATCAACCGCTTATTGTCTGCCGCCGGTATCACGGTGAACGGACATCAACCATGGGATATCCGGGTACATGACGACGCATTTTACGGAGCTGTACTCAGCAAAGGTTCCCTTGGCCTGGGAGAATCCTATATGTACCAGCAATGGGATTGCGAGCGGCTGGATGATTTTTTCACCAAAGTATTACTGGCTAACGCAGACAGCCATATCAAAAATAATTTCAGGTTCAAGGCAGATATTTTACTCGCCAGGTTACTCAATTACCAGACACCTTCCCGGGCCCGCCGCAATGGGAGCGCACACTATGATACCGGCAACGATCTTTTTGAAGTGATGCTGGATAAACGGATGACCTATACCTGCGCTTTCTGGGAAAAAGCCAACACCCTCGATGCTGCACAGGAAAACAAGCTGGATCTCAGCTGCCGCAAGTTACAGCTGCGTCCGGGTATGCACGTACTGGATATAGGTTGTGGCTGGGGAAGCTTCGCAAAATTTGCCGCAGAAAAATATGGAGTGCAGGTAACCGGTATCACCATTTCAAAGGAACAGGCTGAATTGGCAAGGCAACGCTGTAAAGGCCTGCCGGTCGACATTCGCCTAACCGATTACCGGATGGTTCATGAATCGTTCGATGCAATTGTCTCCCTTGGAATGTTTGAACACGTAGGCTATAAAAATTATGACAGCTATATGCGGATGGTGCATCGCTGTTTAAAAGATGATGGACTCTTCCTGCTGCATACCATTGGCGGTAATACCGCTCATACCTTCACCGATCGCTGGCTCAACAAATACATTTTTCCCAACGCTATGATCCCCACTATCCGCCTCATCGGACAGGTTATTGAAGGGCTGTTTGTAATGGAGCACTGGCAGAATTTCAGCGTAGACTACGACCGTACCCTACTGGCCTGGTACGACAATGTATTGCAAAACTGGGATCAGCTAAAGGCAAAGTATGACCAGACATTTTTCCGCATGTGGAAATATTACCTGTTGTCTTGCGCAGGATCTTTCCGTGCCCGCAAAAGTCAGTTATGGCAGATTGTGTTGTCTAAGAACGGGGTACCGGGAGGGTATAGACTGCATTAGCTTTTCAGCGGATGGGGGATTTCTCAGGATTAGACTGATTTTGGTGATTACAAGATTTATAGGGCGGTTTGTTATCCCGCTTTGTGGAAACTGCGGGCCAAAGTGTGGCTCCTAAAGCCTTTCTTCTTCCTATTCTGCGCTGGTGCAAAACTTGTACATCATATCATAAACCAAACGCACCGTTATGAAAGCATTGAGCAACCATCCTTCAAAAAACTTCTTTGAAAAAATGGCCAGTAAAGTAATTGCCGCTACGGGTAGCCCCTGGGCATTTTTTGTGGCATTGGGGGTTATTATAGTATGGGCCATAACCGGGCCGCTGTTTCATTACTCTGATACCTGGCAGCTCGTTATCAACACAGGAACTACCATCATCACTTTCCTCATGGTATTTATTATACAAAAATCACAGAACAAAGATTCCAAGTCAGTACAACTGAAGCTCAATGAGCTGATTGCCGCCAATAAATCAGCCAGTAACCGGTTGATTGATGTAGAAAATTTATCAGAAGAAGAACTGGATATTTTGCATAAGTACTATGCTATTATGGTGGAGGAAACGAAAAAGAGGATGAGTATGACGGAATCTCACTCCGTGGAAGAGGCTATTGGAGATGCGCTCAGCAAGCATGAGGAAGATCTGCGCACCCGCAAAAAGAAAAAGGAAGGATGATCTCAACACGTAGCGCCATGTAAAAAGTCCGGGTGAACAATAACCATCTGCCGGATGCGTGTTTTGTACAATGAAGGAAGCTTACATCAACGGTGCTTACCTTACAACAGGGATTTGAGTTTGCCGAGTACAGTTTTCATATTAATGCCTTTACCCAGCAAACCTTTCAGCAGGTCTCCTTCATGTGCCAGTCGCTGTGGCATGTTGTAGATGTTAAAGTCGGTCATCTTTAATCCTCTCTTTACTTCTTCCCAGCGCAATGGTGCAGAAACCGTGGCGCCGGGTTTAGGACGAAGGGAGTAGGCAACGGCCATGGTCTGTATCTGCCTGTTCTGAAGAAAATCCAGGTAGATTTTTCCTTTCCGTTTTGCCGGTGTTCTTAATACGCTGGTAGTGGCGGGCAGCCGTTTATTGGCAACACCGACAATCAGTTCGGCCAGCATGCGGGACTGGTCGAAAGTGTATTTGGCGCCCAACGGTATTAGTATATGCATGCCCGTAGATCCGGATGTTTTTACAAAAGATGGGGCGCCGATTTCATCCAGGATATTTTTTATTTCAAGGGCGGTATCAATTACCTGGTTAAAGGTGTTGGTATCGGGATCGAGGTCTATGAGACAATAGTCGGGGTTGTTGGGTTTGCTAACCCGGCTGTGCCAGGGATTTAATTCTATGCAGCCTAAATTGGCCATGTAAAGAAGACTGGCTTTTCCGGTGCATACCATGAATTCTTTTGTCTCCCCATCAGATTCACTGGTATAGGGAAACCGCTCTATCCACGGGGCTACTTTATCTTCCACATTTTTCTGGTAGAAACTAAATCCCTTAATGCCCTCCGGGAACCTGTTTAATGATTGTGGCCGGTCTTTCAGATAGGGAAGGATATAGTCAGCTATCGCCGCGTAATAGTTGATCATGTCCCGTTTGGTGATACGCTCTTCGGGCCAGTAGTTTTTGTCGAGGTTAGTGAACTTTAACAGTTTGCCCTCAACTTTTATTTCCACCTGTTTTTCATCTTCCGGGAGAAATGGTTGTTCGGCAGCCACCTTTTTTGTACGATGCGGGGCCCCTGTTGTTTTCGGTGAGCGGGTAGTTTTGCTGCTGACAGGCGGTGCAATCATTTTTACATCCTTTTCGTCGGCCGCTTTTTTATCTTCCCGGAGTCCAAGGAAAATGGGTTGCCGTAAAATCCCTTCTGTGGTGGTTTCTGCGAATTTTACTTCACACACCAGCTCCGGTTTCAGCCAGGTAGCCGGCATATTTGTTTGGGGTTTCGGTTTAAAAGGGCAGGTGCCGGTAATCAACGGCTGGAATTTTATAAAGAGTTCTTTTAGTAGTTTATCGTTAAACCCGCCACCGGTATGGCCGATATATTTTAATACCTTGCCTTCGTATTTTCCCAGGATGACGGCGCCAAAATGCTTACGGCTGTTTCTTCCGGCGGTATAGCCACAGATAATCGCTTCCATTTGCCGGTTGTTTTTAACTTTCAACCAGCTTTCCGACCGTCTGCCCATAGAGTAGCTGCTGTTGGCTGATTTGGCCATAATACCTTCCAGTCCACGGTTTACGGCAGCCTCGTAAAATGCGATACCTTGCCCGGTGATATGATTGCTATAGCGCAACAGTTTATTGTTGGTTGGAATGAGTTGTTGCAATAACTGTTTGCGTTCTATCAGCGGTATATGCGTATAGCTTTTTCCGTTATACCAGATGAGGTCAAAGATGTTATAGATAAGGTGGGCACTTTTACCATGTTTAAAATAGTTTTGCAATGCCTGGAAGTCCGGGTTGCCTTCTTCGTCAATGGCCACTATTTCCCCATCTGTTACTGCTTTTATTTTCCATTCCGATAAAGCCCTGGTGATCACTGCAAATTTCTCGTTGAAGGAAACCTGGTTGCGGGAGAGCAGGTCAGTTTTGCCATTATCCAGGTAGGCAATGGCCCGGTAACCATCCCACTTAATTTCATACAGCCAGTCTTCTTTCTCAAATGGCCTCGGCGTTAGCGCTGCCAGCATGGGCTTTACGTGTTGGGGCATGGGTGCCTTTTCCCCCTTTTTTATAATAGCCGCGGTATCAGTTTCCTGGTCTGCTTTTTCCTCAACAATACCGGCTTTCTTTTTTGTGGTTGTCCTGGGAACAGTTTGTTCCCGGTTACTTTTCCATTCCCTGGTGGGATTTTTTGCCACCTGTTCCAGTGTTTTACCGGAAATGACTGATTTATTTTTGGTGGTGATGTCGTCTTTTGCGGCGTACCTGTCTTTTAACTTCATCAGCAACCAGGCGTTTTCTCCTCTGCCACTTGCCTTTACGAGTGCAAAGCTGCCTTTCAGCTTTTTGCCTTTCAGCGTAAAGTGGAGTTTACCGCTGTGCAGCTGGTGGAGCAATTCTTTGGTTTGTTGCTTTTTATCCCCGGTGGCGGCGGTTTCGGGCATATAGGCGCCTTTATCCCATACAATCACGGTTCCCGCGCCGTAGTTGCCTGGGGGAATGATACCTTCAAAGTCTTTGTAGTCATAGGGGTGGTCTTCCACCATCATGGCCAGGCGCTTAACGTCCGGGTCCATGGAAGGGCCTTTTGGTACGGCCCAGCTTTTTAATACGCCCTGCATTTCCAGCCGGAAATCATAGTGGCGATGAGAGGCATGGTGTTGTTGTACAACAAAATGTAGCGCTGTATCCTCAGCTGATCCGCCGGTGGGCTCCGGTGTTTTGGTAAAAGTTCTTTTTTGCCTGTATTTTTCTAAACTCATGAGCGGGCTGGTTTAGGTTGCTAAGAATATAACCCATTTTTGAGCCAATAGTTCATGCCGGTTATATACTGATCGAATCCCTTATCAGCCGGTACATCAATACTTTGCCATCTATACCGTAACGGGCGCCATGGCAGAGGCAATCCCATAGGCTTCGGTTGTGTGAAAGACAAAGTAAGCGATAACGGGAAGTCTGTTTTGGCGAAACAGTAATTTATTAACCCAGGTGCATCAAAAAAGGATGGTGGCGTTATAGTTTTGTAGCTGTAACTAATTTACACTGCAATGGTTTTATTTAATGTGGTACTGATCATTCATTTTTGCGCTTTTCTTTTGTATTTATGCCGGCTGGCAATATTATTCCCGGTAAAAAATCCGCCGAAAGATAAATGGGGACTGCCGTTGGGCATTACGATCCTGTTGACCGGTATATTACTCGTATGGTTAAAATACCCTGTTGTTAATTATTACAAGATTGGGCCCAAGCTGGGACTTTTTGGGGTGGTAACCGTTATTAATGCCATCTATGATAAAAAGCCACTCAGCAGAACTGCTTATTTCCTTTTGTTGGGTTGTACGCTGCTGGCAGCCCTGATTGCTATTATAAAAGTATGACTATCGTTTTGGGCGAGATTTTTTAGACATGCTCAAATGGGGCTAACCTTTTTGGCTAGCCCCACAATATTTACAGCGGCAATACCGATTTCTTGATATCAACTACATGTGTTTTGGTCCACCGGTCGTGCCAGGGGTTACAATGATAGCCAAGGCCGCTGAATCCATTAAACGGAACGGCGCGGATCAGCCCTCTCAGGAAAGCCTTACGTGCATCCACGCTAACGCCGTCTTCTGTAACGGCTTTTGTGCCGGTAACCAGTTTGCCCAGTGAACGGCCCTGGAAGATAACTTCTATGGTACCCATGTAAAGTCCATACATCAGCAATGATACCAGTCCATTGTCGACATACACAAGAATGGAGTTTGTAAACTCCGGCGCTACCGACGCCAGCGCAAAGAAGAAGCAGAATACAAAAGCGTAAAACGTGATTACATCTATCAGGTAATTGGCGAAACGTTGTCCTGAACTGGCGTGATGAAGATTTACTTCATCTGTAAAAATTGAGGTTTCGATAAGTTGTTCCATAGTATAAGGATTTTGGGAATATGGGTAGATACGAAGATAGCGGTTTTTTTGAATGGGAGGGGGAGGTTGTTGTTTATACTTGTCTTGTTGGGATGTGGTTAGAAGTAAAAATAAACCCCCGTTTCTCGCTTTACTGCTTCTTCAAAAAGGATTTTAATCTCGTTCATCTTATCGGTAATAATTACAGTGAAAATATCACTTGCCAATATTTTTTCTAGTTTTTCTTTCTCCTTTATAGCCTCGTCTTCATAATCATCAATATTCACGTCTGCTATAATATTTAGACACTCAAAAAAATCCGCTTCCCACAGCTTTCTAAACTCAGATTCATTTAGTACTAATTCTAATAATTGGTCTGGCGTTGCTTCATCATAATCCAAAGCGCATTGGGCCTTTTGGTCCTTGGGAACGACTACTGTTTTATATCCCATCAATGTTCGTATTGTTGACGTGAGTAAATGTTTTATGCTGAATGATTTCTGTCTATTTATTTTGCGGCATAGTGCGAAATTTTTAGTGGTATCGTAGCATGTGGTACCTCTTTTAGTTACGACATTTTGTTGGCCTCAAAATATTTTATATTCTCCAGATTCCCATTGATAAAAGTAAAAGGCAGAACGCTGGTATTCTTGTCAATTATCAATGGGATTGTAGGTTTAGCCTTTAAAAAGTACCTAAAATCAGAATAATTATTCGATATCATTTTATCAAAATAGTAAAAACCTCTGGTCGCCATAAAATACAAATCGCTCAGATAAATGTCCTTTTGCTTTTCATTGTAAGTTTTTATTGATTTTAGAACTCGGTTTTCTATTATTATATCATTTGATAATACAGGAAGCGAGCGAAAATATTTTATCATTCTTGTCAACCTGCCCATGTCTGAGGAAACAGATTCCGGTAGCAACCCTCCGCCTGATGCCACGATGGCAATTTTGCCACTGTTATCCATGAAGTACCAATCCGTATCAATGCCGGATTCAATCAGTGCTTTCTCGTTTATTCTTTTTTCTGAGTACAATTTGTTGATTTTAAACTACGTCTATTATATATTGCCAATCACGGTTGTCTTGATCCCAGATGCTTCGCTTCTTATTGAATTTGGTATAATTGACTGCTTCTTTATCCATATCCCCGAATAAAAAAAGATACCTGGAAAAGTCCGGCTGATAATGTTTAAGTGCAACTTCAAAGAAGAATGGTTCTGTCCATTGCTCAGTAGTTCCCCCAATTCCCCATATTACAATTCCTCCAAGATACAATTCTCGTTCTGTTAGCCCAACATCTGTTATAAGACAATCGTCCATCCACTTTGCGCTATCCCATTCATTTCTATCTTTTCTCAAATGAATTTCAAGCAGTGCCACCAACTTATATGAAACACCATCAAGATATTGATTGTAGTATAACTCAGGTTTTGTTAAACTCTTGATTGCCGGAATACATAGATTAAGGTCAGATTCCAACATCTCTTTAATTTCTTCAAGTGATTTCATAATTGGTCTTGCTTAACGGATTCGAACTCATCCCTGTCATCGTCAACCCAAACGGATAATAATGCGTTTCCTCTAATAATATAATGATTACCTAATTATATTTCCACCTGCACCAAACCATGCATACTTTTCAGTATTAAATGGGAAAATCTCCCCAATTTTGTTGCTCTTTACAACTTTATCATACCAACTCTCATAAATCTTATAGTACTCAATTACCTGGTCAGGACATTCATTAATTTCCATTTTACTTTCCCTGTTTATTATTACAGGGAAGCATGAATATAAACTTGTCGCGTTTGGATGCACTATTTTGTTAATCATATATAAAGCATCAATCTGAATAGTATATCTTTTGGATTTTGGTTTAACAGTACAAGTTCTCTCTATTCCATCATTATAATATCCATTTACATTAAGACAGCAAATTGATGTATCATTTTTGAACCTCAGTAGCTGTCCAATGATAGCAATCTTAGTACTGTCTGAAAGATTTATAAGCGCATCTAAATTATAGTAATAAACAGGGGTGATAATAACTTTATCAGTACATTCAACTGTAATAAACAACTTATTGCCTATGTTTTTGGTGATTTCATTTTTACACTCAATCTTTTTAATATTTACTTTTTTAATTTGTGAAAATCCTTGATTTGTGCCAATTGAAAGAATGGCAAGAATCAAATATCGTACATAAAAAAACTCAATTTTCATAGCTAATTCCATCTAATGGTTTTTTATTAATAGGTAGATTTAATTACTCCAGAATCGCTTTTATCTCTGTGGACTTTACTATTTTGATACCAGTTGCCTTTCCTTTCTGGGGGTCCTTATTCTTAATATTCCTAGTTAAAACAGATTTTTCTTTCGCCGCAAAGAATCTTACCGGCAAGTTTTCAAGTCCACATATATGCTGGGTCGAGCCATATTTACACGACAGGTAAAGGGGACCGCTATCGGGATATTGGATCATGGGTATTGGTATAGCAAATAGCTTTCAGGTTAAACAATCGCACAAATTTACAGGAATAATTAATTGTAAAGTAGTCCTTACGAAAATTTGTTTCCGCTGACATATCCTTATAGTTAACCGATATTTGTATAATGATAGGAAGATTCTCATGATGATAATTTTCACCCATCTCCCAAAATAATTACTCCCATGCTGCAAAACAGGGTAAACCCATTCGGCGATATTATCAAAACCAGCGCACGCGGCACCTGGATGGGTAATCGCGGCGTTTTACACGACGATCAGCAACAGATTCGCCGACCCTATAAAACGATCGCATGGATCACCTGCTTGCTACAATTCAAAAACTGGAAAAGAACAGTAATGACACCACAGCGTTATACAGAGCTGTTTTTTATGGATGAAGCTACTGCGTTTTCCGCTGGTCACCGCCCGTGTTTTGAATGCCGCAGGAAGGATTATGATCGCTTTAAATCGTCTTGGCTGAAAGGAAATGCAGCTTATGGTTTTGATGGATCAGTATCGATAAAGGAGATAGACAAAATATTACACCGGGAGAGAATAGACCGGCAGGGAAATAAAGTTAGTTATACGGATACAATTGGCAATTTGCCCGATGGAAGCTTTATTGTATATCATGATCAGCCGTATGTGATAGTAAAGCCAGCGATGTATGCCTGGTCGCCTGCCGGTTATACGGCGAGAGAAACGCTCCCGGCGCCGGAAGCAACCGTAACGGTGTTAACGCCGGCATCTGTTGTGAATGCTTTTAGAGCCGGATATGTGCCGGAGATACTACTTCCGGAAGTATTGCTGAAAGGATCAGCCAGGTGAAGGTGAAATTTTTTTTAAGCATGCTGTTATTTGAGTGAATGAAATAAGGCTTTCCGCAACAATATCCGGAAGCAGGATGTTACCTTTGTAAGGTGCCAAGGTAAACAGAAAATATAAGCTGATATGAAAAAGATCCTGATTTTTTTAATGGTCCTGCCGCTTTTCAGCGCTGCGCAAAGCAACAAATTATTGAATGGTTATGCCTATGGCATGATGCACGATGGCACAGGAGGCGGTGGTGTGATTGGAAATGTATCGTTGCTGCATAATACCATCGCAGTGGGGCCTGGAGTGGAAATAACTTCTTACAGCGATCATGTATTGATCCCTGTGTTTGCTGATCTTAAGATCAAACATGGCTTTGAGAATATTGAACCCTGGATCACCGGGCAGTTTGGCAGGAACGCGTACAATGTAAGCCGTACCGCGAATGTTAATGCCGCTGCCGGCGGACAACAACAGATCACGTTTAATGAATCAGGAAAATACTTTTATGGTGTTGGAGCTGGTGTGGCCTGGCATTTTACCAAAGTAGGCGTTTTTGTTTCCTATATCTACCGTGGATATAAGTACCGGTATCCCAGCCAGGTGGAAACAGATGGGCAGGTAACTTTTGGCGACAAGGCTGTCAATGCCAGCCTGTTTGTGGCAGGTGTTGTATTCTAAGATAAAGGCCGCCGATAGTCAAAGCGGCGGCCATGGTCACGTTATCGGAGAGGAATCTTCATCATGCTGTAATTCAGGGCCGCCGTTGTCCCGGCAGTAACGTCCAGTGTAATACCGGTGATTTTTCCCGCCATCTCTGAAGACAAAAACACCGCTGTATTGGCGATATCGGCCATAGCTGGAAGCGTTTTCAGCATGGTGTCATTTTTTAGTTTGTCGAGGAACAATGGTACTTCCGGTGAATTGGAGCTGATGGCATCCAGGAAAGGATGCGAGTCGGGCGAACCGGCAGAACGGATGTTGACTACCCGCACACCATATGGTCCCAGTTCTGATGCCAGCCCGCGCGAAAAACTTTCTATTGCACAGCAGGAGGGGCCAAAGCCACCTACCAGCGGGTATCCTATACCGCCTGGTGTTGCGGTGAGCGACAAAATAACACCTGAACGTTGCCTGACCATTTGCCGGCCCGCTGCCGTAGCCGTGATAAAATGTGTTTCCATGTAGGTTTTCACAGGTAATACAAAATCATTGAGGGCCATTTCTATCAGTGGAACATTCTGCTGCACTTCTACGCCAATCAGGTTGAAGGAAATGTCTACCGATCCGGCATTCTCTATTACCTGGCGAAGATGCGCTTCCACAGCCTCGGGATCCAATGCATCCACTACGGCGGCTTCCGCAATGCCGCCGGCAGCAACGATATCTGCTGCGACTTTTTGTACGGGCTCCATACGTCGGCCGGTCACAAATACACGGGCGCCTGCGCGGGCAAATGCATGGGCAACGGCGCCTCCAAGAGAATCGCTCACCCCATATACGATGGCATTTTTATGTTGTAGCATCATGGTCTTTTTTTTATACAAACAAACCTAACATATAATGACTGGTTTTATGGTGGGTGAAAGAGACAATAAAGATGGTGTATTGCGCCAGAATCGTTTCCACAAACAATTTCGCGCACGCGGTTTGCTTAATCCGGTAATTTGCCGTAAACTTAGGTCTGGTAAATTAACCCGATGATACAATCCTTATACCGCAGATGGCTTAGCAGCCTGTTTTGCCTGAACATGGTGGCCATAGGGGCCGCAGCCCAGACTTCCAACAACAAACTGGAAAAAATAGATGCCACTTTATCGGAAATTCTCCGGGATGCCCATGGCGCCGGTTTTGCGGTGGCCGTAGTACAAAAAGATAAAGTCATCTTTTCAAAAGGTTTTGGCTACCGCGATTATGCCCGTCAGCTGCCCGTTACGCCACATACACAGTTTGCCATCGGCTCCTGTACCAAAGCATTTACCAGTGCCTTATTAGGGAACCTGCGTAAAGAGGGGAAGGTCGATTTCGACAAACCTGCTGTTACCTATATCCCGGCTTTGGATTTTTCAGATCCCTGGCTGAATATGCAGATCACCCTGCGTGATATGATGTGTCATCGTACCGGATTTTCCCGCTACGACCTGGCCTGGTACCTGTTCGCAACCAAGTCCCGGGATACTTTGCTGACGCGGATGCATTATATGAAGCCTACCGCTCCTCTGCGTACCCGCTGGCAGTACAACAACTTTATGTTCATGGTACAGGGAATGGTAGTGGAACGGTTAACCGGTAAATCCTGGGAGCAGAATATTACCAGTCAATTGCTTCAGCCAATGGAGATGACCGAGTCTTCCATCGGCACCATTGCGCTGGCCGCGGCAGCCGAGCCATCGAAAGGTTATGAGGTAAACGACAAAATGGAGATCAAGGAAAGACAATACCATCCCATTGTGGCAATGGGGCCTGCCGGCGCTATCAACAGTACGGTAACGGATATGTCGAAATGGTTGGTTACCTGGATCTACGGAGGCCATTATCATCAACGGGAAATTATACCTGCCGATTATGCAAATGAGGCGATCTCCTCGCAAATGATTATGGAAAAGGGGATTCCCGGAAAAGATAAGCCGGAGGAACAATTTGGTAACTATGGATTTGGCTGGATGATGTCTTCCTACCACGGGCATTACCGGGTAGAACATGGTGGTAATGTGGATGGCTTTACAGCCTTAACTACTTTTTATCCTACTGATAGTATTGGCGTGGTGGTGCTCAGCAACCAGACTAATTCCCATATTCCCTCCAGGGTAATTGATGCGATATCTAACCGGCTTTTTGGTGTGCCGGAAGTGAAAACAAAGAAACCTGCGGAAAAGCCCGATAATAGTGAACCGGTGAGGGATTCTTCATTTAAAGCTCATCGTGCTACGCATCCGCTGTCCGCATTTGCCGGGATATTTAAAAATGATGCCTACGGTAATTTTGATATTTCCATCAAAAAGGATTCGCTGTTTGCTACCTTCCCGGATACGAAATGGTACCTGTATCATGAAGACTATAACATTTTCTCTCCCTTTGATGCAGCGGATACGGTAATAGATGTAAAATACAGGTCCAATATGCGGCTGCAGTTCCTGATGAATAATTCGGGAGATATTGACCGCCTTAGTTTCTTCTATGATCCGTCAGGCGATCCCGTGATATTTGAACGGATACAACCGGCTGTGGCTATGTCTGCGGCAGCGTTGGAACAGTTCACCGGCACCTACCGGATTGCTTCCATGGATGCCGTGATTAAACTTTCTGATACCAGGGTATTAACGATGAGCGTTGCAGGGCAGCCGCCATATACGCTGGAGGCCATTGATGAGGAAACATTCGGTTTGAAAGGCCTGAAAGGATATAAGTTAAAATTTGTAAAGGATGAAGGTGGCAAAGTGATTGCTTTAATATCGATGCAACCCGATGGTAATTTCAGAGCAGAAAAAGTAGTAAAGAAAACACCGTAAGTATAACAAAATTATTTTTCCAGGAACAACCCTCCGGCCCGATACCGGAGGGTTTGTTTTTGCATTGTTATTTGCCACGGCTAAAGAGCAGCCAGTTGGAACAGGCTACAGCGCAGATATTGATCACGCCGAGGTATAATATCCAAAAGTTAAAACCAAACAGGTAAATAACCGGTATCCAATAACTAAATGTACTCCAGTAGGAAGCCATGCAGATAGGACATCCGATCACCGGCTTTCTGAAGTATTTGTTAAACCTGAATATTTCATACACTTTGTAAAAGCGTACCTCTTCGTCTTCAACAGTTACCTGTACCTGGTTATCTACCTGGGGTAAGGTATTGTTTAATGCCTGTAAGATGGCTACGCGCTGAGGGTTCTGCCTGTCAAGTTTCAGGGCGTTACCGCTTACCTGCAAATCGAAGCCCGGCAACAGTATCCGTAGTCTGCGGATAAGATGTTCAAATTGATCGCCTTCAAAATACACCAGCTTTTTGGTGGATTGATGCAGGTATTTGAATACCGGGAATAGTATCATCTCACTATCGTAATCTTTTCCATCAGGCATTTTTTCCGTGATGCCCTTTGCAGCAATGCGTACACCGAGAATAAAAAGGGATTGTAATACCACGTAACCAAGCGCGCCAAATACGGCATAAAAAAGATAATGAACATCCGGATGGATGTTGTTTAAAAAGAAATCTCTCATTAGTATATATTAGTTTTTACGCTTAAAATATTTACCTCTAGTCAGGTAATTACCTGTTACAAAATTACAGGTAGCAGGAGAGAGCATTGTTTTACTTATCGTAGGAATAATGTGACATTGTACAGATAACGGGAACAAACAGTAAGATCTCAGGAATTGTGTTGGTGTTGTTGTCTGAATTGCAGGGGAGTAACACCTGTATGTTTTTTAAAGAAGCGGCAGAAATAGGATTGGTCTGTAAAGTTAAGCGTGGCGGCTACTTCGGAAACAGGGGCATCAGTTTGTACGAGCTGTGCTTTGGCGCCGAGTACCAGTTGATCGTAAATGGATTTACTGGCTGGTTTGCCGGTTAATTCTTTTACGGTATCATTCAGGTAGTGAGGATTTACATATAACATACGTGCGTAATCCGCTACCTGCTTGTATTCCACGTAGTGCTTCACTACCAGTTTCCTGAAACCGGTAGCCAGTTTTTCCCGTCGTGGTACGATAGCAGGTGCTATAGGATGTTGCTGACGATGTATTCTTTCCGCTTCAATAAAAAGAATGTTCAGGTATAAGCGTACCAGGAGGTCATCATTATAACTTTTTCGTGCTGTATACTCCACGCTCATTTTTTCGAAGAGCTGCTGCAGGTAGGGAAGGGCTGTACCGGAGAGTTGTATAAATGGTTTGGCATCCGGTTGAAAAAAAGGAAATTCATTCAGCTTTACCTGGTTCTTTAGGCATAACAGGAAATAGTCAGCATCAAAAATACAGTGATACCCTTTGATATCATGGCTCCACTGATGGATGCTATGCCATTGGTTTTCGCCGATAACATATAAGGTGCCGCGTTCAAATGTATAGGTGCTGTCGTTAATTGTTTCGGTTACGTTTCCGGAGGTAATTAATATGATCGTATAGAAATTTCTTTTAGTAGTATCAAAAGATGTGTTTTTGTGCCGGGCTCTCAACGCCTCCAGGGTGGTTACCTCGAGGAAACTGGCGGTTTCTTTAAGGATGATACCTGTATTACAGGCATCGTTTCCTGTTAGGTAATGGTGTTTAAATTCAACCGGGTTGCTTATTTCCATACACGATGTTTAAATTATCCTGACAAAGATAGGCAATATTTATTAAATGCAACAACGTTGCATTTAATAAATATTGGAGTATGGATATTGCTTAATCACTTAATATTGTGCTATGAGCAGTAACAAAGAACATTGGGAGCATATTTATCGCCATAAAAAATCGGATGAAATGAGCTGGACGCAGGATACGCCTGCTGTCTCACTTGATTTTATAAATAGTTTTGATATACCCAGGGATGCGGCTATTATTGATATAGGCGGAGGGGAGAGCCGGCTGGTGGATTACCTGCTGGATCAGGGGTATACCGATATTACGGTGTTGGATATTTCTGAAGCGGCGCTGGAACGCGCTAAGCAAAGACTGGGCGATAAAGCAGCCGGTGTAACCTGGCTGGTGCAGGATATTACGGCTTTCCGGCCTTCACGGAAGTATGCCGTTTGGCACGACAGGGCCACTTTTCATTTTCTGACGCAGCCGGAGCAAATTGATACCTACCTGTCTATTGCCGCTGCCGCTATTGATGGTTATATGGCCATTGGTACTTTTTCAGATAATGGACCGGATAAATGCAGCGGACTAACTATCCGGAAATACGCAGAGCAGGAGCTGGTAACGCAACTGGAGCAGTCGTTTGAGAAAATCCGTTGTATCACCGAAAACCACACCACGCCCTTTAATACGGTACAAAACTTCCTGTTTTGCAGTTTTCGTAAAAGAGATGCTGCCTGATTTTCAGGCAGTATTCAGCTACAAATTTCCCCGTTTTTTTCTTTTCAGATTTTCAGGTAAATGTCAATAAATTTAGTATTTTTGCTAAAAATATTAGCATTTAAATATCCTGTTATGTTAAGTGAGAAAAGTGAGATTATCGCACAGTTAAAAAAGGATATGCTGCTTTTGCAGGGATGCCGGCCGCCATCTGCCGCTACGGTGAATGTTAACCTGGGAGCGGTTAACGGGGCCTTTCCAAATGCTGTTTTTCCCACCGGCGCCATACATGAATTTCAAAGTAACGCCATAGAAAGTACAGCCGCCACCGGGGGCTTTATTGCCGGTTTGCTTTCCACACTGATGCAGCAGGGCGGTGTTTGTGTATGGATCAGCACCGCTAGAACGCTTTTCCCGCCTGCATTAAAATATTTTGGGATAGAACCGGACCAGGTGTTATTTGTAGACCTGCAGCGGAAAAAGGAAGTACTCTGGACTATGGAGGAAGCATTAAAGTGCGAGGGGATATCTGCTGTTATCGGTGAACTGAATGATATAGATTTTACGACTTCCCGTCGCCTTCAACTGGCTGTAGAAAAAAGCAGGGTAACGGGTTTTATCATCCGTCAGCATCCGCGGGATAACAACGCTATTGCCGCAGCGGCACGCTGGAAAATCAGTCCGCTGCCCAGCCAGTTGAATAATGGCATGCCCGGTATCGGTGCGCCCAGGTGGACGGTAGCGCTAACAAAAGTACGCAACGGACAACCGGGCAGCTGGCAGCTCGAATGGCTGGATGGCCGGTTTAACACAATTACAGCCGAAGTGGTATTACAACCGCTTATTGCCGAAAGAAAAATTGGATAACATGAGGAAGCGGTTTGTGGCCATATGGTTCCGGCATCTGATTACGGATTGGTTTACCATCCGTCAGCCTGCGTTAAAAAATCAGCCCTTCGTAATAGCTGCGCCCGATCATGGTCGTATGCTGATCACCGCCGTTAGCACAGTTGCACAAACGCAGGGCCTGGAAACAGGCATGACGCTGGCGGATGCAAGGGCCATTGTACCAGGTTTGCAGGTATTTGATGACCGGCCGGAACTGGCGCAGCAACTGTTACTCGGCTTAGGGAAATGGACCATCCGCTATACCCCTTCAGCCGCAGTGGATCTGCCCGACGGCCTGCTCCTCGATGTAACCGGTTGTGCTCATTTATGGGGCGGAGAAGCGCCTTACTTACAGGAAATTATTGCAAGACTGAATGCCTTTGGTTATAAAGTAGGCGCCGCTATGGCAGATACCATTGGTGCTGCATGGGCCATCGCGAGATATGGTAAAACAGGCGCCGTTATCGACAGCGATGAACAGACCGCCGCGATATTGTCTTTACCGCCAGCCGCCCTGCGTCTTGAAATGCCGGTGCTCCTCTTATTGCAAAAACTGGGGCTGCACCAGGTGAGCAGTTTTGCCGCCATGCCACGCTCCGCACTGCGCCGGCGTTTTGGTCCCGCTTTGCTCAACCGCCTCGACCAGGCCGTAGGCAGGGAAGAAGAAATGATCCTGCCGATTGAAGTGATTCCGCCCTACCAGGAAAGACTACCTTGCCTGGAACCTATACTTACAGCTACGGGTATTGAAATTGCGCTGCAACGTTTGCTGGAAGCACTTTGTAAACGACTGCAACAGGAAGGGAAAGGCTTTCGTACCGCCGTGCTGAAAGCCTACCGGGTAGATGGTAAAGTGGAAGAAGTAAGTATCGGCACCAACAGGGCCTCTCATAACGAAGTACATTTATTCCGGTTGTTTGAAGATAAGCTCCGCTACATTGAACCGGCCCTGGGCATAGAACTGTTTATACTGGAAGCCACCAAAGCGGATGATGTGGCGGCTGCACAGGAAACGCTATGGACCAGCGGCTGTAAAATGGACAGTATTTCTTTTGCAGAACTGGTGGACCGGCTGACCAATAAAATAGGCGCCAACGCTATTCGCCGCTATCTGCCGGAACAACATTATTGGCCGGAACGTTCCTTCAAACCAGCTGCATACCTGCAGGAAAAAACAGCTACCGCATGGCGTAACGAAAAACCCCGCCCCATGCAGCTGTTGCCCGTACCCGAACCCATAGAAGTCAGTGCGCCAATACCGGATTATCCGCCTATGCTTTTCCGCTACCAGGGGAAACTGCACCGCATCAAAAAAGCAGATGGGCCTGAACGCATAGAACGGGAATGGTGGCTGGATGAAGGCCTGCACCGGGATTATTATGCAGTGGAAGATGAAGCCGGACAGCGATACTGGCTTTTCAGATCCGGGCATTATGATGAAGATAACTACCGCTGGTTTATTCATGGTTTTTTTGCCTAAACAGATATGCTATGAGCTATGTTGAATTACAGGTGACCAGCAACTTTAGTTTTCTGCGCGGGGCTTCACATCCGGAAGAACTGGTAGAACAGGCACTGCTGTATGGGTATAAAAAAATCGCAATAACAGACCGCAATACATTGGCCGGTATCGTACGTGCACATGCTGCCGCAAAAAATAAAGATATCAGTATTATCCCTGCCTGTCGTCTCGATCTGCTCGATGGACCCAGCCTGCTGGCTTATCCTACCAATAAAGAAGCTTATGGCCGTCTTTCTGGTTTGCTCACCACAGGTAACCTCCGCGCGGAAAAAGGTGATTGCCACCTCTACAAAGCAGACGTATACGAGCATGCAGCGGACATTAAATTTATCGTAATACCACCGGATGCCTTAAACGCCGCTTTTGATTTTGAACCGGCATTTAAAAACACCGTAGCAGAATACCGGGAAGCATTGGGTACACAACTATACCTGGCTGCCAGCAAATCCTACCTGGGCGATGACGGGAAAAAACTATTCCGGATCGCTGAACTGGCAGAACAGCTGAACATCCCCATGGTGGCCACCAACGATGTGCATTATCATAACCTCGCCCGCAGGCAACTACAGGATATCTTAACCTGTATCCGCGAAAAATGCACTATTCATAACGCCGGCTTCCGCCTGCATCCCAATGCGGAAAGACACCTGAAGCCGATTACCGAAATGCAGCGTTTATTCAGACAATATCCGGATGCCATCCGGCGTACCACTGAAATTGCCGATGCCTGCAAGTTTTCACTGAATATGCTGCAATACGTTTATCCCCGGGAAATAACAACAGAAGGCCGTAGCCCGCAGGAAGAACTAACCATGCTGGTATGGGAAGGGGCAAAGCAAAAATTTGGGGAAGCGATTTCTGAAAAAGCAATAAGGACGATCAATCATGAACTGGCATTCATCGAAGAAAAGAATTACGCAGCCTATTTTCTGACCGTACATGATATTGTACGCTATGCCCGGTCACAGGAGATATTATGCCAGGGAAGGGGCTCCGCAGCCAATTCTACGGTATGTTATTGTTTGGGCATCACCTCCATCGACCCGGTAAAGTTCGATCTGCTCTTTGAACGCTTCCTTTCTGCTGCCCGGGATGAACCACCGGATATTGATGTAGATTTTGAACATGAACGGAGAGAAGAAGTGATCCAATACATCTATCGCAAATACGGACGGGATCGTGCAGCGATTGTAGCCACCGTTACCCAGCAACACCATCGCGGCGCCGTTCGGGATGTAGGTAAGGCAATGGGCCTCTCCGAGGATACCATAAAATGCCTCTCCGGTTCCGCGCTGTGGGAGTTCAGGGATGAAGGCGTTGATAAGGCGATGATTGCAGAACAGGGACTCAACCCGGAAGATAAACATCTGCAAAAAGTATTAGAGCTCACAGCAGCATACATCGGGTTCCCCCGGCAACTCGGACAACATACCGGCGGCTTTGTTATTACAGAAGGAAAATTATCAGCGCTCTGCCCTATATTGAATGCACGTATGGAAGACAGAACCTGCATAGAATGGAATAAAGATGATATAGATGCGCTGGGGTTCCTCAAAATAGACGTGCTGGCCCTTGGTATGCTTACCTGTATCCGCAAGGCTTTCGACCTCGCGAAAAAACATCATGGCCTGGAACTTACACTGGCAAATGTTCCCCAGGATGATAAGGCAGTATATGAAATGATCAGTCACGCCGATACCATCGGCGTTTTCCAGATAGAAAGCCGCGCACAGCAGTCTATGCTGCCACGATTAAAACCCAATTGCTTTTATGACCTGGTGATTGAAGTCGCCATTGTAAGGCCCGGGCCCATTCAGGGCGATATGGTGCATCCATATCTGCGCAGACGGAACAAGGAAGAACCGGTGGAATACCCCTCACCAGAGCTCAAAGAAATCCTGGAGCGTACATTGGGCGTACCATTATTCCAGGAGCAGGCTATGAAAATCGCCATCGTAGCAGCCGGCTTTAGTGCTACTGAAGCCGACGAGCTTCGCCGCAGCATGGCCACTTTTAAAGCAAAAGGAATGGTGAGCAGCTTCCGGAAAAAACTGATCGATGGCATGGTGGGCAATGGCTACCAGGCCGACTACGCAGAACGGGTATTTAAACAACTGGAAGGCTTTGGCTCTTACGGCTTCCCGGAAAGTCATGCTGCCAGCTTTGCTTTGCTGGTATACGTATCTGCCTGGATCAAATGCCATTACCCCGATGCGTTTGCCACCGCACTGTTAAACAGTATGCCCATGGGGTTTTATCAACCGGCGCAAATAGTGATCGATGCCAGGAAACATGGTGTGGAAGTACGCCCGGTAGATATCAATTATTCAGACTGGGATAATACATTGGAAGAAAAGGTCGGGAAGTATTGTGCGGTTCGCCTTGGATTCCGGCAGGTAAAAGGAATCCGGGAAGAAGATGTACAAATGCTCGTAGCCGCGCGCACCACTCCCTATACAAATATTCACACCCTGCGTGAAGCAGGCGTACCGCAAACTACCCTGGAAAAACTGGCCGATGCAGATGCGTTCCGTTCACTGGGACTCGACCGGCGACAGGCACTCTGGGAAGTATCCGCATTACACGACCGGCCTATTGCATTGTTTACCGGCACGCCTGCTGAAAGTGTGAACGAAACATCCATCACACTGCCGCAGATGACTGCTTCCGAACACGTGGTGCATGACTATGCCGCTATGGCATTGTCGCTGAAAGCACACCCGGTGAGCTTTGTACGTGATAAACTGGCCATGTTGCATATTGTTCCCAACAACGAGCTGACTAACCTCAGCGATGGAATGCCTGTAAAAGTAGCCGGATTGGTACTGGTACGGCAAAGACCAGGAACCGCCAGCGGTGTTTGTTTTATTACTATTGAAGATGAAACCGGGTGTGCCAACCTGGTGGTTTTCAGAAATATCTTCAGTCAGTACCTGAAAGAAGTACTACAATCCAAACTTTTAATGGTACAGGGAAAACTGCAGCGGGAAGGAGAGGTAATACATGTGGTGGTAGAAAGCTGTTATAATCTCTCGAAGTTATTACGTCATCTTACAACAATCAAAACCACAGATCCGCCCGTGCTGACGTTGTCACGTGCAGATGAGAACACGCCATTTTTTAGCGAACCTAAAAAAATACGGGAGAGTGAACAAACCAGCATGTTCCCGAAATCGAGAGATTTTAAATAGGACCATAATAATTTAAGCAGCCATTACCCGGCCAGTAGGTCATGTAGCTGATACCTGATCCTGATAACTTCAGAAAAGTGTCTCACTAATAATTATATAAATCATTCCCTGAATTCTATAACAGCACACCCGCTGCTATCACCCACCTTTGCGCAGGCTTTGTGCCGGTAGCCGCACAGCGCCGGCAGCCGGATTCAAAAAACAACTGATTACATGAACAACACCTATATATGGAGTACCCGTGCAATAATAAAAGAAACCAACAATGCTGTGACCATCGTTTTTGATACGAAGGGATTACCGTTTCTTTATCTGCCGGGCCAGTTTGTAAATATCACACTCACCATCGCCGGTGAACCCGTTACAAGGTCCTATTCGTTGAGTACGGCGCCGGGCATAGATGATCATCCGGCCGTTACCATAAAAAGAGTGCCGGGAGGAGTGATGAGTAATTATATTGTGGATAATGGAAACGAAATAACTACCTGGAATATCAGTGGCCCTTATGGCTCCTTCGTATTCCCGGATTACGCAGCGGATACGAAGCACCTGGTATTACTGACAGGAGGCAGCGGAATAACACCGCTGTTTTCAATAGCCCGTTCATTTGTAAACCGGTTCCCGGAGGCCATTGTAACACTTGTTTATTCGAGTCGTACCGCAGCGGATATTATTTTTAAAGAACGTATTACTGAATGGACGGAACAATATCCCGGAAGAATTCATATTCATCATGCTTTATCTGAACCAGGGGATCATGTCGGATTAGGCAACGCAACATTGATCCGGGGCAGGATGAATAAACTGGTAGCCAGGAAACTGATCAAAATGCCGGCAGTGGATCCCCTGGTAGCCACGTACTACTTTATTTGCGGTCCTTCCGGGTTAATGAAAATGTACCAGGAAATGCTGGAAGCGATGCAGGTGCCGGCGGAAAATGTGTACCTGGAATGGTTTGCACCATTGAATGATGTTGCGGCAGTCGTCTTACCAGAAAATCAGCAGGATGTACTGCTGCACTTTTATGAACAATCCAATTTACTGGAAGTGCTGCCGGGGAAAAGCATCCTCGATGCTGCACTGGAAGACCGTATTCCGCTTCCTTATTCCTGTAAGGCAGGTACCTGCGGTATTTGCGCTGCCAGGCTTATTGCCGGGAAGGTAACAATGGCGAATAATTATGCATTGCGGCAATCCGACCTGGATGAAGGACTGGTACTGCTTTGCCAGAGTTACCCACTCACGGAAGATGTTACCGTGGAAATAACGGAGTAGTTATAACAGCTAATCAAAATTATGTAACAATTTATCCGGGAAGTACTTTTACTTTTGTATCGAAATGAAAAAGATCCTTACGCTTTTACTGGCTGTTCTCTACATGAGTTCGTCTACTGGCGCCACTTTTCACATGCATTACTGTATGGGAAAGCTGATGCAGGTAGAACTGTGGCATGCAGATGATAACAGGTGCAGTAAATGTGTGGCAGGCCACAGTAAAACCTGTGGAAAGAAATGCTGTAAGGATGAGCATAAAATGATAAAGCTGGAAAAAGACCAGCGACAAAGTGTAGAAAACACGATTCATTTTATGCAGCTGCCGGCATCAACGGCTGCTTTCTCCCGGGGAGAGCTTCCACAGGCACGCATTTCCTCGCTGGCAGCCACCTATCCTGTCAGCAATGCGCCGCCACGAAGTCATAAAGTACCCGTTCATATTCTGCATTGCATCTTCCGTATCTGATTCCCTGACCTTCCCGCGTATTTTCCTCTTATTACTCCGTAGCATTGATACGCAGGGCTACTCCGCTACATCAATACCTGATTTCTCAGCACAACAATCATGATCTCCGTAACCGGAGCGCGGGCTGCTATTACCTGTAACGCAGGGAGAAGCCTGGCTGCACACCGCTGTTCACGGACATCTGCACAGCATCATCACTCATTAACAGCAGCAGTAGTATAGCTGCACCTGTTGTTGAAAAGAACAGATATGGTACATCGTATTATTGAATGGTCATTACGCAACCGGTTTATCGTGTTGGTCATGTCGGCCGCATTATTTGCATGGGGCATCTTTGCGGTAAAGAAAAACCCCATTGATGCCATCCCTGACCTGTCGGAAAACCAGGTGATTGTATTCACTGAATGGATGGGTCGCGGGCCCCAGCTGATAGAAGACCAGGTGACTTATCCGCTGGTCACCAATCTGCAGGGCCTTCCCCGTATTAAATATGTGCGCGGCGCTTCCATGTTCGGTATGAGTTTTATCTATGTCATCTTTAATGATGATGTAGATATTTACTGGGCAAGGGAAAGAGTGTTGGAAAGACTCAGCACCGTTGCCAGAACATTACCCACGGGTGTAACGCCGCAGCTGGGGCCCGATGGCACCGGTGTCGGGCATATTTTATGGTACACCCTCGACGCACCCGGTATGGATTTAGGGGAGCAGCGCGCGCTGCAGGACTGGTATATAAAATTTGCGCTGCAAAATGTTGAAGGCGTTAGTGAGATAGCTTCTTTTGGCGGGTTTCAGAAACAATACCAGGTTACCATAGATCCTAACAAACTCCTGTATTACCGCTTGTCGGTGGCAGAAGTAATGAACGCCATCCGCACCAATAACAATGAATCCGGTGGCCGCAAGTTTGAACTCAGCGATATCGGTTATATCATTAAAACCTCCGGTTACCTGAAGTCGGTGGCAGAAATAGAAAACATCCCCGTTAAAACACAGAACAGCATTCCTATCCGCATCGCAGATGTGGCGGCGGTACAAATGACCGGCGAAACCCGTCTCGGTATATTCGACCAGGATGGCCGCGGAGAAAGAGTGGGTGGAATTGTAGTAATGCGCTATGGCGAAAACGCCGATGCTGTGATCGATAAGGTGAAAGCGAAAATGAAAGAGGTGTCGAAAGGTTTCCCGGAAGGTGTAAAATTCGACATCGTTTACGACAGGGGAGCGCTCATCAAAGAATCGGTGGATTCCATCCGTCATACACTGATAGAAGAAATGATCGTGGTATCGGTGGTGGTCATTATTTTCCTGTTCCACTGGCGCAGTGCGCTGAGTATCATTATACAGATCCCGATTACGCTGGCTGCCAGCTTTATTCTCCTGAATGCCTTTGGTATTTCTTCCAATATTATGTCACTGACGGGAATTGCCCTGGCCATTGGCGTGATCGTAGACAATGGTATCATCATGAGCGAAAATGCCTATAAACATCTTGCGGAGAAATACGCACTATGGGAAGCACAACAAAAAAGAAAGTAACTATGAAATGGCTGAAAAATATTTTTAAAAAACCAACGCAGTGGATCAGCGAAGAAGAAAGGCTGAAGGTGATAGAAGAATCCAGCAAACAGGTTTCCCGCGGGGTGTTCTTTGCCACCATCATCATCATCACTTCTTTCCTGCCTGTTTTTATGCTCACTGGTCAGGAAGGAAAGCTGTTTCACCCGCTCGCCTATACGAAAACATTTATCATGATCGTAGACGCGTTGCTGGTGATTACACTGGCGCCGGTACTGATTTCCTTTTTTATGAAAGGTAAATTCCGGCCGGATCATGATAACCCCGTAAACCGGGTGCTGGAGCGCATTTATGAACCCATTATAAAAGGCGTGCTGAAATGGCGCAAAACCACCATCGCCATTAACGTGATAGCACTGGTGATCACCATCCCATTGCTGAAAAGCCTGGGCAGCGAATTTATGCCGCCGCTCGATGAACAAAGCATTTTGTTTATGCCGGTTACGCTGCCGGATATTTCCAACGCAGAAGCAAAACGTATTCTGCAGGTACAGGACAAGATCATCAAAAGCGTACCGGAGGTTGAAAAGGTGCTGGGTAAGGCCGGCCGTGCCAGCACGGCCACGGATAATTCTCCCATCAGTATGATTGAAACCATCATTATGCTGAAGCCAAAATCGAAGTGGCGGGAGGGAAAAACAAAAAAAGATATCATCAACGAACTGGATGCCAAATTACAGATACCCGGCGTGGTAAATGGCTGGACACAACCTATCATCAACCGCATCAACATGCTGGCAACCGGTATCCGGACTGATGTGGGCGTGAAGGTATACGGGCAAAGTCTCGACTCTATCGCTATCGTATCCGACCGTGTAAAACGGGTGTTGGAAGGCACGCCGGGTATCGCTGACCTGTATGTGGAACCGGTGACCGGTGGTAAATACCTCAGCATCGACGTGCGCAGGGGAGATCTGGCCCGTTACGGTTTAAGCGTAGATGATGTGAATCAAACCGTGGAAACAGCCTTGGGTGGTGCGCCTGTGGGCAATACCATCGAAGGCCGTCAGCGTTTTTCGATCAGCGTACGGCTGGCACAGGACTATCGCAACAGTGTGGAGCATATTCGTCGCATCCCCCTGATGTCGGCCACGATGGGAGAGGTGCCTTTATCGGCAGTAGCGGATGTGAAATTTGAAGATGGTCCCCCGATGATTTCTTCGGAGAACGCCATGTTGCGCGGAGCCGTGCTGTTCAATGTACGTGACCGTGATCTTGGCAGTACGGTAAAGGAAGCCATCAGCAAAATGAATGCGGCCAATGGCGTATTACCGGCAGGATACTACCTGGAATGGAGCGGGCAATATGAAAACCTGATCCGTGGTGAGCAAACTTTAAAGTGGATTGCGCCTATTGTACTTGTCATTATTTTCTTCTCCCTTTATTTCGCTTTTAACTCCATCAGGGAAGCTTTCCTGAGTTTGATCACCGTACCATTTGCCCTGATCGGCGGGGCTTACATGATCTATTTTTGGGGCGTTAATCTCTCGGTGGCAGTGGCGGTTGGCTTTATCGCCTTGTTTGGTATTGCGGTGGAAACGGGTATTGTGATGGTAATTTATCTCAATGATGCTATGCAGCAATTGGTAAAGGAAAAAGGAAATAGTGCGGATACCATTAGCCGGGAAGACCTGCGTCATGCGGTGATTCATGGCGCTGCCAAAAGGCTGCGGCCCAAGCTGATGACGGTTTGTGTATCGCTGTTCGGGCTGGTACCGGTGTTATGGGCAACGGGTGTAGGCACTGATGTAATGCAGCCGATTGTATTACCTATGATTGGCGGTGTGCTTACTTCTTCCACACATATTTTGTTGGTAACACCACTGATCTTTTTAATGTCGAAAGAATACGAATTGCGTAAGTACGGAAAACTGGAAATTCATGAAGTACATCACTAAATATATAACGTGCATACTGCTATGGGCGCCTGTTCAGCTGTTTGCGCAGCAAATGCCGGTATTGCCATTGGATAGTATTTTACAACGGGTAGACAGGAATAATATATTGCTGCAATCCTACGCGCTGAAGGCCGATGCGTTTAAATACAGCGCTGATGCGGCTACCGCGTGGATGGCCCCTATGGTGGGTGTGGGCACATTTATGACGCCCTATCCCGGCCAAATGATTATGGACGACCGCGATAAGGGAAGTCTTATGTTGCAGATAGAACAGGATATTCCCAACCCTGCGAAACTAAACGCCAAAAAGCGTTTCATCGCTTCGCAGGGGAATGTGGAACGCGCCGGCAGGGATATTACCCTTAACGACTTCAAGGCACAGGCCCGCCGCCTGTATTATAACTGGTTGGTGGCAAAAAAGCGGATTACGGTATTACAGGAGAATGAAAAGATCATGACCACCATGAAAAAAATTGAAGAGGTACGATACCCCTACAATCAATCCCAGCTAAGCGGGGTGTTTAAAGCCAACGCTAAAATTGAGGAAAATCAAAACATGATCCGTATGCAGGAAGGCGCCATCGCCAAAGCCAGATCCTGGCTCAACAGTCTTATGAATGCGCCCGGCAACCAGTTGTTTGATATTGATACTGCTTTCCAACCGGTATTTGCACCTGCTGCTTCCTATGATACCGCTGCGTTGGCGCTGGCCCGGAAAGATGTGTTTAAAATGGATGAAAGCATCCGGTCTATGCAGCTGGATATTGAAAGCATGAAGCGGGAAAAGAAGCCTGACTTCAGGGTACGTTTCGATCATATGTCGCCGCTCGGCGCCGCCATGCCAAAAGCTTTCAGCGCCATGGGCATGATCAGCATTCCGATTGCGCCCTGGTCTTCCAGGATGTATAAATCCGGCATCAAAGCCATGCAATACAATATACAAGCCATGGAAAAGGAACGGTCGGCCATGTTACAGGAAACGCAGGGGATGCTGTATGGTATGCAATACGAGATACAGTCTATGCAGAAACGGATAACGGCAATGGAGGATAAAATTATTCCATCGCTGCGGCAAACGCTGGATGCCAACTTCCTGAACTACCAGGAAAATAAACTGGCGTTGTCATCTGTGATCGATTCCTGGGAAGCACTCACCATGATGCAGTCAAATGTACTGGATGAGCAATTAAAACTCTATGAAATGATAGCGGACTATGAGAAACAGTTATATCGTTAAAATCATTACCGGCACAATCATCGCCGCAGTGGGGCTAACAGCCTGCAAGCGCAAAGGCGCCGGAGTATCGCATAGCAGTATGGAACTGGTAACCGACAGCAGCATCACCCATCTCACGCAACCGGTAAATGCGCAGGTGGTAGCTACTATTCCGGTCATCTCCCCTGAAACCGGTACCCGCATTTATTCCGCTGCCGCCAATGGTGTTATCACCTATGATACACGTCAGCAAACAGCTGTTGCCAGCAGGGTGGGCGGGCGTATTGAACGGCTCCTGGTAAAATATAACTATCAGCCGGTAAGAAAGGGGCAGCTGATCATGGAAATATATTCGCCGGATCTGGCGGCCGCACAGCGGGAGCTGATATATGTAGCGCAAAGCAGTAAAGAGCTGTTAGCTGGTGCCAGGCAACGTTTACAGCTATTGGGTATGCAACCAGGGCAGATCGACCAGGTGCTGAAAACAGGTAATATCCTGTACCGCATTCCCGTATACAGCAACAGCGATGGATATATACTGGAGAAGTCTGCCGCCGTAACAGTTCCGGCTGGCCCGCCAGCCACTGCCGCCGCGGGCGATGGTATGGGCGGAATGGAAAGCTCCGCTGCGCCGGTAATAAGCGCACCGGCTCCTCCGGCAGCTACGCCGGTGTTATTACGCGAAGGACAGTACGTTACCGCAGGACAGCCCCTGTTCACCATTTACCAGGCCGATGCCCTCGTGGCAGTATTTTCTTTTCCCCCGCAACTGGCGGCCACCATCAGGAAAGGACAACAACTGTTGTTTTATCCTACGGAAGATAATACCGCTATGCAAACAGGTATCATCGGTTTGATAGAACCGGTTTTCCGTAACGGTGAAAACTTTACACTCGCGCGGGTATATCTCAACAAACATCATTTCCGGGCCGGCCAGCTGCTCACGGCCAGTATCCCGGTGGTGTATTCCAACGGCGCCTGGTTGCCTAAAAAAGCAGTATGGCGCCTGGGCAACAAGGCCGTGGTGTTTAAAAAGGAAAAAGAGGTATATGTGCCACAGGTAGTACAAACCGGTGTGGAGGAAAGAGATATGATACAGGTGTTAACGGATATCGCTGATTGGAAAGTAGCGTCTAATGCGGCCTACCTGGTAGATAGTGAAAGCTTTATTAAAACAAAACAATAGCAATATGGAACGCAAAAAGTTTATAAAAACCATTGCAGTTGTTTCGCTGCTGCCGGCAGTATTCCTGGCAGCCTGTAAAGAAACGGATAAAAAGAAAACGGCTACCGCCGCGAAACAAACATATACCTGTCCCATGCATCCGCAGATCATACAGGATAAACCAGGTACCTGCCCGATATGTGGAATGGACCTGGTGCCATTCGACAAAAACAATAAAGAAACATCGCTCACCCTGGGTGAAAGCCAGGTGGCCCTGGCTAATATTACCACGCAGGTGGTAGGCGCCGGTGCGCTGTCGAATTTTAAACAGCTGAACGGGCGACTGGCAACAGATCCGCAGCACACTACCATCATTTCCAGCCGTGTAGCGGGTCGCATCGAAGTATTGTATGTAAAGGAAACCGGTGTGAAGGTGAGCAAAGGGCAGCCGCTGTACAAAATTTATTCCGAACAACTGGCCGCCTTGCAACAGGAATACCTGTTATCGGCCGCCCAGGTAAAACAGTTTCCGGACGATGCCCGCTTTCAGCAGATTGAAAAAGCGGCCCGTCAGAAGCTATTGCTATACGATCAGTCACCAGCACAAATCAGCCAGCTGCTGCAATCGCAGCGGGTGAATCCCTATGTTACCTACCCCGCTACAGAGAGCGGTGTTGTAGCCGGGTTATCGGTGTCTGAAGGGCAGTATGTCGCCGAAGGGGGCGCCGTGATGAACGTGGAAGGCTATCAGCAGTTATGGGTGGAAGCAGATGTTTACCCCGCGGAGGCTGCCGCTGTGAAGGTGGGGCAAGCGGTGAAGGTAATGGTGGCGGGCTGGGAAAATGAACCGCAAATGATGACGGTGCAATTCATCAGTCCTGCTTTGCAGAACGGCAGTCAGCTGTTACAGATACGGGGCACGGTACCGAACCCCGATAACCGCTGGCAGCCCGGATTACAGGCCAACATCTTATTACCCCTGCAAAGTAAAGGCGATGTATTGCGTTTACCAGCCGATGCCGTTATCCGCGATGGTAAAGGCGCACATGTTTGGGTGGAGCGAAGCAAAGGGCAGTTTGAACCACGCATGGTACAAACCGGGATGGAGAGTTTCGATGCCGTGGAAATCACCAACGGGTTAACCGCAGGAGATACCGTGGTTGTTTCAGGGGCTTATTTATTGTATTCCGAATACCTGCTGAAGAAGGGATCAGACCCGATGGCAGGGATGGCGATGCCGCATTAGTTTCTTTTTATAAAAACAAAAACCAAAAACATGACAACATTATTAAAAGGTGTATTGCCGGTACTGGCAGTTATTTTTCTTTCCGCATGCGGTGGTGGCAGTACGGACAAAGGCCACGTGCACCAGGAACCCGACAGCAGCACCAGGGCCACCCCTGCTGCAGCCGGCGTGCATCTTCGGGACGATAAACTGAATGCGGTGTACCCGCATTATGCGCAGCTAACCACCGCATTAACAAATGGTGATATGGCTGCCGCGAAAATCGCCGCCAACGCTATTGCTGCCGGCGCCGGTGAAATCACAGGCGGTGCTGCACTCGGCGCCGCTGCTACCAATATTACAGCAGCAGAAGATATCGGGGCGCAAAGAACGCAGTATGCCGGATTAAGCGCTGCGTTTATTACACTGGTTAAACAATCCGGTTTGAACAGCGGCGCTTTATATGTTGACTTTTGCCCCATGGCGATGAATGACAAAGGCGCATCCTGGTTGAGTGCCGACAAGGAAATTAAGAATCCCTATTTCGGTGAAAAGATGATGACCTGTGGCGATGTAAAAGAAACCATTTTTCCTGCAACAGCTGCCGCCACTACTGGAAGCACAAAACCACAGTTTAGCAGTGTGGATGCAAAAGTAGCGGCTTCTTTAAAAGCAGTAGTAGCACAATACCTGCAGATTAAAAATGGTTTGGCGGAAGATAACTCAACAGGGACTGCCAACGGCGGAAAAGCCATGGCTGCGGCTATGACGAAGGTAGATAAAGCAGCGATGACACCGGAGCAGCAACAGCTTTATAACGAAAATGAAGATGACCTGAAAGAACATGCTGAACATATCGGGAAAAATGAAGGCAATATCGAACATCAGCGGGAGCACTTTGCACAGATGAGTGAAGATGTATATGCCCTGGTGAAAGCCTTTGGCGGTGGGCAAACCCTGTATCATGATTATTGCCCGATGTATAACGACAATAAAGGCGCGTTATGGTTAAGTGAAACCGAGCCGGTAAAAAATCCTTACTTCGGCAGCAAAATGGCCACCTGCGGGTCTGTAAAGGAAGTGTTGCAGTAACTACTTTTTATACCTCCCCGTACAAACAGGTACGGGAAGGTTTTTATTTTGAAATAATATTTTATGCGGACAGTACGGATAATGGCAGTAACGGCATCGGCTATTTTTGTGCTGATGCAATTTATACAACCGGTAAAAAATCAAAGCAGCGGACAGGATACTGCCAATGATATCTCCCGGTTATATCCCATACCTGCCGGTGTACAAAACATATTACAGCGGGCATGTTATGATTGCCACAGTAACAATACCCGCTACCCCTGGTATGCACACATACAGCCTGCGGGCTGGTGGATGGCCTCACATGTAAATACGGGAAAGGCGGCGTTGAACTTCAGCGGGTATGGCGCTTATTCCCTGAAAAGAAGACGGAATAAGTTGAAAAGAATAAAAGAAGAGGTATTGGAAGACAGGATGCCGCTTCATTCCTATACGATAATCCACGCGGATGCCAGGCTGACGGCGGAAGAAAAGGCACAGTTGATAAACTGGATAACGGAAGCCGGGGGAAATTGAAGGAGGTTTCAGTTGGCTGTTGTCAAGAACAACCAGGTGCGCGTTTCCCCTTTTCGAGGCAGGATCACAACACCGATCCCGCCGCCGGGTCTGCCATCATTCATAAATTTTCACATTTTTTTTGCAATTCCATTAATTTTTTCTTTTTAATTTGTTGCCCGTTCAGCTATACCATTACCTGTATTACTACTGTATAGAAAAGTAAATAGCTATTATTTCATCAAGAATATAATTATTATTTATTAATCTTATGTTAGCAATGTCAGCCAGTTATCGGAAACGGATGAAGATGAATCCGTATGCACTTCTCAGTTTTGTTTTCTTATTTGTTTTATTCAGTACTCCACCAATGGCACGCGCGGAAGGGCGTGCAGCGCCTCCTTTCACGGCACGGCTCATGAACATCGAAGCCGCCGCCAACACCACGTTTACCTACAATACCCAGCTGCATAACACTGCCCCGGTGGCGCGTATTTATCAGCTCTCCGCGGCTATGCCTCCCGGATGGAATATCTCTTTTAAGGTGGAAGGGGTGCAGGTAACCTCTCTCAATATCGATTCAGGAAAAACCCAGGATATTACGGTGGAGGTGAATCCTGCTATGGAAGTAAAGCCGGGGAAATATAATATCCCGGTGTTGGCCATGGTTGGAGCAGACTCTTTAAAACTACAGCTGGAAGCCGTTGTAAAAGGTACCTATGGCGTTACGCTCACTACACCAACGGGGCGATTGAGTGATGATGTTACAGAAGGGAAACGGAAAGAAATTCAATTGCGGGTAAAAAATACCGGCACCATTACACTCGATAATCTCGACCTCTCCGGTCAAACGCCGCCGCAATGGGAGGCTTCCTTTGTGCCTTCCACCATCACCCGCCTGGAGCCTGGTAAAGAGGCGGAAGTAACCGCAACATTACATGTTCCGGATAAAACCATTGCGGGCGACTATGTAACAACCTTCTCCGTAAAAAACAACAGTACATCCTCCAACGCCGCCTTTCGGATGACCGTGACAACATCAGTGCTCACCGGTTGGATAGGAGTGCTGGTAATACTGCTGGCACTGGGTGCTGTTTATTACCTTATCCGTAAATATGGCAGGAGATAGTACGTTATGGAACAACCAATTATTGAGATCAATGGGCTGACCAAATACTATGGCCGTTTGAAAGCGGTGGATAACCTGCATCTGCGCATTAACAAAGGCGAGATATTCGGGTTGCTGGGACCCAATGGCGCTGGTAAATCCACCACCATTTTAATGCTGCTGGGATTAACGGAACCGTCATCCGGGGAAGCGCATATCTGCGGGTTCAACGCATCGCGCCACCCGATACCCGTGAAACGTAAAGTAGGGTATATGCCCGACAGCGTAGGATTTTACAATGAACTCACCGCATTGGAGAACCTCAGTTATATGGGACGGCTAAACGGTATCCCCGAAACAACCGTGAAGGAGCTTGCCCGCGATATGCTTGTAGAGGTAGGACTGGAAGCGGCCATTCATAAAAAAGCAGGCACGTTCTCCCGTGGTATGAAACAACGCCTCGGCCTGGCAGATGTGCTGATCAAGCAACCGGAAGTCATCATCCTGGATGAACCTACCCTGGGTATTGATCCGGCGGGTGTTCGCGATTTCCTGGAGTTGATCCGGCAATTGAGTCAGCGACAAGGCCTTACCATATTACTGTCTTCCCATCATCTTCACCAGGTACAACAGGTATGTAATCGTGTAGGCATATTCGTGGGCGGGCAGTTGCTGGCAGAAGGTAATATACAAACACTGGCGGCCAATCTCTTTAAGTCTGCGCCCTATGCGGTACAGGTTACACTGAAAACAATACAGGACCCTGTTGCACTGCAAAAAGAATTACTACAGTTGCCTACCATTGAAAAAGTAACCGTGACGGAGGCTATGGCGGAGATTTCCGGTCAGGAAGATATTACGCCGGACATCGTCCGTTTTTTTGTGGGCAAAGGTTTCGATGTCACCGGAGTGCAGAAAAAAACATACGGACTCGACGAAATTTATCAACAATACTTCGAAAATAATTTAAAGGAAAACGTATTCAATGAAAAGTCAAGTGGCTTATTTCAACGGTCTTTTTTCGGCAGGTTCAAAAAGCGCTAAAACCGGTTCCTACAGGCCGGCTAATCCCTTTTTGGTAATGGTACGGAAGGAGGTCGCCGACCAGGTGCATAGCTGGCGTTTTATCATTTTAGCGGGATTGATACTGCTTACTTTCATCGGCTCTATGTATGTGTCGTTGTCGAATATCAGCAAGGCGGTTGCAGATACGCGCGATCCTGACAGGTTATTTTTGTACCTGAAGCTGCTTACGATCACAGATGGCACCTTGCCGCCCTTTCACGTATTTATAGGGTTCCTGGGTCCGTTGCTGGGCATCAGCATGGGTTTTGATGCTATTAATTCAGAACAATCCAATGGCACGCTGATCCGGCTGATGGCGCAACCTGTATATCGTGACGCGGTGATCAACGCAAAATTTGTGGCTTCCCTGGTTGTGATCAGCACGCTGTTTCTGTCGCTGGGGTTATTGATGATAGGCGGCGGACTGATCATCACCGGCGTTAAAATAGAGCCTTCTGAGTTTATACGTATCCTTTGCTTTGTGGCATTAAGCATTATCTACGTGGCATTCTGGCTAAACCTGTCTATATTGCTGTCGGTAAAATTTCGTCAAACCGCCACCTCTGCGCTGATGGCCATAGCCATCTGGTTATTTTTTACGGTCTTTTACCAGATACTGCTCAATATCATGGTGAAGGCATTGCTGCCTGATCCGGGTCTGTTGTCGCAGGACCAGCTGCAGTCGTACAATGGTATTATCTTAACTTTCCTGCGTTTCGTGCCAAGTCAGTTGTATACGGATGCTACCTCCACCTTACTGATGCCTTCCGTTCGAAGTCTTGGACCGCTGACCATGGAACAAATGGCAGGCGCCATTCCTTCGCCGTTGTCCGTCCGGGAAAGTCTCCTGGTGGTATGGCCACAGGTAAGCGGGTTGATTGCGGCTACAGTGTCCTGTTTCGCGCTGTCGTATTATTTGTTTATGAGAAGAGAAATACGGACCTGAATTAATTTTTAATATCTGCCGGTTTTCTCTAATTTAAGGGCTGATAAAAAAAACGATGATGCGCCACCTATTCAGTCTATGCCTGTTACTTTTTATTTCTTGCCTGGCTATGAGTCAGCAATCGGCCAACGAACTACATTTTACCAGCAGCCAGCGCCAGCTGATTACGGTGTATAAAGGCACCATTTTCGTAAATGGGAACAAGGCTTTTATATTTAACCAGGATATCATTAACTACAAAAGCAGGCGTAACCGGTTGATCGAAGACGGCCGATCTGTGTTCCTTTTCCTGGAAGTAAATGGCAGTCCCAATAAGAACAGGCTGTATGTGTTCAATATTGATCACTCGCTGGCTGATTCTGTGGTGAATGCCATCAGTTCGGATGTGAAAGACTGGGATCACGACGGCAACCTGGAGTTTGGCGGCAGCGAGGCAAAGGTACCGCATCCTTCAGCAGATTCATTATATTATCTTCCTTCAAAATTTTATGAGATAAGAAAAGGCAGGATATCTTATGATGCGGAGCTTACCGAAACCACCGATAAAAAGGCTAATGGCGTTTATCTTGCTGATCCGTTGAATAGCGATGGAAAATGCTGTAAGGGTATTCCGAAGTCAAAGAAACGGTTGTAACGGGAATTTATCTAGCTAAAATTATATAGTAGAATGGGCTTTGGGCATTATGCCTGAAGCCTTTTTATTTGATAACCCATAATACTTTTTTGTTACCTTAGAAATTAACCTATCAGTTTTTTGCGAACCAAATATCTTTATTGAAATGAACCACTATGAAAAGAAAATCCTAATCATCGGGGGAGGAGTCACCGGTGTAGCAGCTGCTGCATTTGCATTACAAAACGGTTTTAAAAATGTAACGTTGATCGAAAGTTCAGACACTTTGGGAGGACTGCACAAAGACATAGA
>Ga0207426_1000393_pt1 | contig 74583 bp, 61 predicted proteins | sample AraplaMF_Cvi_mMS_FD_184265 | JGI IMG/M metagenome (GOLD analysis project Ga0207426, IMG submission 184265) | Arabidopsis root microbial communities from the University of North Carolina, USA - plate scrape MF_Cvi_mMS (SPAdes) (version 2) | ecosystem: Host-associated > Plants > Roots > Endosphere...
GCAGCCCATGGAGCAGCCGCGGCCGCTGCGCACCAGCCCCTTCTACCCACGGCAGCAGGAGCTCGGCGCGTACTTCCTGGAGGCCGGCGGCTGGGAGCGCCCGCACTGGTACGAGGCCAACGCCCCGCTCGCCGAGGGGCTCGAACTCCCCGAACGCGACGCCTGGTCCGCCCGCTACTGGTCGCCGATCGCCGCCGCCGAGGCCCGGGCCACCCGAGAACGGGTCGCCCTGTACGACATGACCCCGCTGCGCAGGCTGGAGGTCACCGGCCCCGGCGCCCTCGCCTTCCTCCAGCGGATGACCAGCAACAACCTTGCCAAGAAGCCGGGCGCGGTGACCTACACCCTGCTCCTGGACGAGACCGGCGGCATCCGCTCCGACCTCACCGTCGCCCGGCTGGCCCCCGACCGCTTCCAGGTCGGCGCCAACAGCGCAGCCGACCTCGACTGGCTGCTGCGGCACGCCCCGGACGGGGGCTCCTCCCGCTCGAGCGAAGCCGAGAGCGGGGGAGTGCAGGTCCGCGACATCACCTCCGGCACCTGCTGCATCGGCGTCTGGGGCCCGCTCGCCCGCGACCTGGTCCAGCCCCTGACCCGCGACGACTTCTCCCATCAGGCCTTCGGCTACTTCCGGGCCCGGCAGACCCACCTCGGCCATGTCCCGGTCACCGCCCTGCGCCTCAGCTATGTCGGCGAGCTCGGCTGGGAGCTGTACACCACCGCCGACCTGGGGCTGCGGCTGTGGGACACGCTCTGGGAGGCGGGCCGCGAGCACGGGGTGATCGCCGCCGGGCGCAGCGCCTTCAACAGCCTCCGGCTGGAGAAGGGCTACCGCGCCTGGGGCCATGACATGACCACCGAGCACGACCCGTACGAGGCCGGTGTCGGCTTCGCCGTCCGCCCCGCCAAGGGCGACTTCCTCGGCCGCGACGCACTGGAGGGCCGCAGCGAGGAGACCTCGTCGCGCAGGCTCAGCTGCCTCACCCTCGACGACCCGGAGGCCATCGTCCTCGGCAAGGAACCCGTCTATGTCGACGGCCTCCCGGCCGGTTATGTCACCTCCGCCGCCTACGGCTACACCCTCGGCCGGGGCATCGCCTACGCCTGGCTGCCGGCCGCCGCGGCAGCCCCCGGCACCGCCGTCCACATCGAGTACTTCGGCGAGAAGATCCCCGCGACCGTCGCCCAGGAGCCCCTCTTCGACCCGCAGATGGAACGCATCCGCAGGTAGCCCTCCTCCGTTGACCCACCGGTGATCCGCTCGTCCCCCGTACGCAGAAGGAGCAACCGCATGGCTCCCACCTACGACGTCATCGTCCTCGGCCTCGGCGGCATGGGCAGCGCCGCCGCCCACCACCTCGCCGCCCGCGGCGCCCGGGTCCTGGGCCTGGAGAAGTTCGGTCCGGTGCACAACCGCGGCTCCAGCCACGGTGGTTCCCGTATCACCCGGCAGTCCTATTTCGAGGACCCCGCCTACGTCCCGCTGCTGCTGCGCTCCTACGAGCTGTACGAGAAGCTGGAGCGGGACAGCGGCCGCGAGATCGCCACCCTCTGCGGAGGGGTGATGATCGGCCGGCCCGACAGCCGTACCGTCCGCGGCAGTCTGGAATCCGCCCGCCGGTGGGACCTCCCGCACGAGATGCTCGGCCCCGAGGAGATCCGCCGCCGCTTCCCGACCCTCACCCCCGCCGAGGACGAGGTCGCGCTGTACGAGGCGCGGGCGGGCCTGGTCCGGCCGGAGTTCACCGTCGCCGCGCATGTCCAGCTGGCCGGCCGGGACGGCGCCGAGCTGCACTTCGAGGAACCGGTCACCCGCTGGGAGGAGCTGCCCGGCGGCTCCGGGGTCCGCGTCCACACCCCCGAGAACACCTACACCGCGGGCCAGTTGGTGATCTGCCCGGGAGCCTGGGCGCCCCGCCTGCTCACCGACCTGGGGGTGCCGTTCACCATCGAACGGCAGGTCATGTACTGGTTCGCCCCCGACGGCGGGACCGCGCCCTTCGTCCCCGAGCGGCACCCGATCTACATCTGGGAGGACGACCGGGGCGTCCAGGTCTACGGCTTCCCGTCGATCGACGGTCCGGACGGCGGCGCCAAGGTCGCGTTCTTCCGCAAGGGCACCGTCTGCACCCCGGAGACCATCGAACGCACCGTGCACGACCACGAGGTGCGCGCCATGGCCGACCAGATGCGCCCCCGCATCCCCGCCCTCCCCGGCCGCTTCCTCAAGGCCGCCACCTGCATGTACTCCAACACTCCCGACGAGCACTTCGTGATCACCCGGCACCCCGCGCACCCGGAGACCGTGACCGTCGCCTGCGGGTTCTCCGGGCACGGCTTCAAGTTCGTCCCCGTGGTCGGCGAGATCGTCGCCGACCTCGCGCTGACCGGTGCCACCGCGCACCCCATCGAGCTGTTCGACCCCCGCCGGGCCGCCGCCGCGGCCGCTTGAGGAGACCGCCATGACGACCACTCCCACCGAGTCCGCGCCGGCCGCCGCCCCGCCCGCGGCCTCCCCGAGCCTGATCGCCACCCTCGCCGGCCACTACTACACCGATCCCGGCATCTTCCGGCAGGAGCAGGAGAAGATCTTCGAGCGGCTGTGGTTCTGCGCCGTCCGCAGCGCCGACCTGGGCAAGCCCGGCGCCTTCCGTACGGTCCGGATCGGCCGCGAGAGCGTGCTGATCACCCGCAACCGCGCCGGAGAGCTGCGCGCCTTCCTCAACATCTGCCGGCACCGCGGCGCGCAGCTGTGCACCGAGGAGTCCGGCGAGGTCCGCCGCAACCTCCAGTGCCCCTACCACGCCTGGACCTACGACCTCGACGGCCGCCTGGTGGCCGCCCCCAACCTGCAGAAGATGCCGGACATCGACCGTAGGGAACGCGGTCTGGTCACCGTCCCCCTCCGCGAATGGCTCGGCTACGCCTGGGTGTGCCTGGCCGACGACCCGCCGTCCTTCGAGGACACCGTGATCGGCGCGGCCGTCGAGCGGCTCGGCGACGCCGCCTGTCTCGACCGCTACCGCACCGAGGGGCTCGCCCTCGGCAGGCGCCTGACCTATGACGTGCGCGCCAACTGGAAGCTCATCATCGAGAACTTCATGGAGTGCTACCACTGCGGCACCATCCACCCCGAACTCACCGAGGTGCTCCCGGAGTTCGCGGACGGCTTCGCCGCCCAGTACTACGTCGGCCACGGTGCGGCCTTCTCCGAGGAGGCCACCGGATTCACCGTGGACGGCAGCGAGGGCTTCGGCCGGCTCCCCGGCATCGAGGACACCCAGGACCGCCGTTATTACGCGATCACCGTCCGGCCGCAGGTGTTCGTCAACCTCGTCCCCGACCATGTGATCGTCCACCGGATGTTCCCGATGGCCCCGGACCGCACCGTCGTCGAATGCGACTGGCTGTACCTGCCCGAGGTCGTCGACTCCGGCGCCGATCTGGCGAAGTCCGTCGAGCTCTTCCACCGGGTCAACGCCCAGGACTTCGAGGCCTGCGAGCGCACCCAGCCCGCCATGAGCTCGCGCGCCTACCGCGCCGGCGGGGTGCTGGTGCCCAGCGAGCACCACATCGGCGCCTTCCACCAGTGGGTCACCGACCGGCTGGCGGCGCGGGAGGACGCGACGCGATGACGGCGCGCGCCGGGCCGCGGGGTGCCCCGCCCCGCGCCCGGTGCCCGGGTGCCGCGCCGCGGGCCGCTGTCGGGCGCCCACCGTGTAGCCTGCGCATACAGGTTGTATGCAGTGATGGCGGTTCACGAGTGGGGGAGAGCGGGCGATGCAGTCGGGGCGCGAGAAGGCTTACGCGTATCTCAAGGACAGCGTGCTGACCGACCCGGAGATGCAGGACCGGTTCCTGTCCGAGCAGGAGATCGCGGACCGGATCGGCGTCTCCCGCACCCCGATCCGCGAGGCCCTGCTGCTGCTCGCCGCCGAGGACCTGGTGCGGCTGGTCCCCAAGCGCGGTGCGCACATCGCCCCGCTGTCCGGCCGCGAGATCAGGGAGCTGATGGAGATGCGCGGCCTGATCGAGCGCTTCGCCGCGGAGCGTACGACGGACCAGGGGACCGCACCCGTCGACGAGATGGCGGACGTCCTGGCCCACCAGGACACCTTGCGGGGCGAGGAGACCACCAAGGAGTTCATCGCCGCCGACCACCGCTTCCACGCCACCCTCGTCGCCGCCGTCGGCAACACCCTGATGAGCCGTCAGTACGACGCCCTGCGCAGCCGCCAGATCCGGGCCGGCGTCCTCGCCCTGTACCGCTCGGGCAACCGCCAGGACGAGGTGCTCGCCGAGCACCGGCAGATCCTCGATGCCCTGGCGGCCGGGGACGCCGCGGCCGCCTGTGCGGCCATCGACAGCCACATCCAGGCGACCCAGCGCATCCTCCTGGCCGCCTGACCCCGGGCGGCCGGCCCTACAGCTTCCGGTTGTCGAGCACGGCCACGGCCCGCCTGACCCGCCTGGCCTCCTCGGGGTCCACGTCCCCGATCAGCAGGTCGGGCGTGCTGCCCAGCTGGGCGCGGACGGTCCCGTCGGGGCCGATCAGTGCGGTGTGCCCGACGCCGTTCGGGGCCTGGGCGGGCGACTCGGGGTCGATCTGCGGATCCGGGGCGGCCTGGTCCACGGCCGCCATCCAGACGGTCGCGTCCAGCGCGCGGGCCCGCACCAGCAGGTCCCACTGCGCACGCTTGCCCGGTCCCGCGGCCCAGGAGGCGGGCAGCAGCGACAGCGTCGCCCCGGCGTCCGCATGCGCCCGGAACAGCTCGGGGAACCGCAGGTCGTAGCACGTCGCCAGGCCCACCCGGACGTCGTCGACGTCGATGGTGACCACGCGGTGGCCCGGGGCGACCGTGTCGGACTCCCGGAAGCCGAACGCGTCGTACAGGTGGATCTTGTCGTAGGACTCCTCGACACCGGGCCCGGTGGCGAGCAGGGTGTTGGCCACCCGCCCGTCGGGGGCCGGGGTGAACATGCCCGCCACCACCGTCACCCCGGTCTCCCTGGCGACCGCCCGTACCCCCTCGGCCCACGGCCCGTCCAGCGGCTCGGCCACCTGCGCGAGCGGTGTCCCGAACCGCACCATGGCCGCCTCGGGAAGGACCACCAGCCGGGCCTCCGCGCGCGCCGCGCTGCGGACCTGGTCCTGGACGTCCACGAGGTTTTCCTTGGGATCGGTCGATGCCGTCATCTGGCACAGCGCGATGCGCATTCGGATCTCTCTTCTCTCGTGCCGGTCGGTGTCTGCGGAACGGGGTGCCGGGCGGGCCGCCTCAGCGGCCGGGTGCTTCCTTGACCATCCTCCCCGGCGACCGCCCGGCACCCTTCACCGGGCGGGTGTACTCCTCGTCCTCATCGTGCGCCGGATCCCGCCCGAGCAGCACGCCCACGATGGTGACCACGGCGGTCCCGGCCAGGTACAGCGCCAGCGGCAGCCAGCTGCCGAAGGAGCCCAGCAGTGCGGTGAACAGCAGCGGAGCGACCGCCCCGCCGATCACCCCGGCCAGCGTGTAGGCGAGCGACGACCCGGTGTAGCGCAGCCGGGGGGTGAACTGTTCGGCGACGAACGCGGCCTGCGGCCCGTACAGCAGGGAGTGGATCGCCAGCGCCACCACCACGCCCAGCACCAGCAGCCCCCACGAACCGCTGTCCGCCATCGGGAAGAACACGAACGGCCACACCGCCGCGGCGGCCGCGCCACCGAGGTACATCCGGCGCCGGTTCCAGCGGTCCGACAGCGCCCCGGCCAGCGGGATCAGCACGATCTGCAGCGCCGAGCCGATCAGCACGGCCGCCAGCGCCTGCCCGCGGGGCAGGCCCAGATGCTCGGTGGCGTAGGTGAGGACGAAGACGGTGAACATCGCGTAGAGCACGTCCGGCGCGACCCGGCTGAGGATCGCCGCCACCAGGGCCCGCGGCTGGGTCGTGAACACCTCGCGGACCGGTGCCTCGGGCCGGTCGCCGCTCGCCTCCATGGCCCGGAACACCGGCGTCTCCTCCAGGCGCACCCGGATCCACAGCCCGAAGGCCACCAGGACGCCGGAGAGCAGGAAGGCGATCCGCCAGCCCCAGGCCAGGAACTGCTGGTCGGTCAGGAGCGAACCGAGGGCCGCCAGCACGCCGTTGGCCATCAGGTTGCCGGCGGGCGGGCCGATCTGGGCCGCCGAGGCCCAGAAGCCGCGCCGGTGGCTGTCCGCGTACTCGCTGGTCAGCAGGACGGCGCCGCCCCACTCGCCGCCGACGCCGACGCCCTGGGCGAAGCGCAGCAGCACCAGCGCCGCCGGCGCGGCCGGGCCGATGGCGGCCTGGGTGGGCAGCAGGCCGATCAGCAGGGTCGCGGTGCCGATCAGCACCAGCGTGGCCACCAGCACCTTCTTGCGGCCGATGACGTCCCCGAGCCGGCCGAAGAGGAACCCGCCGAGCGGCCGGGAGACATAGCCGACGGCGTAGGTGGAGAACGCCAGCAGGGTGCCGGTCAGCGGGTCGGCCGACGGGAAGAAGAGCTTGCCGAAGACCAGTGCCGAGGCGGCCGAGTAGACCGCGAAGTCGTACCACTCCAGCGAGGTGCCGGTCAGGCTGGCGACGAAGGCGCGCACCATCGCGCCACGGTCGGGGCGGGACGCCGTACGGAGCTGCGCCCCGCGGTGTTCTTCGTTGTCCATGGGTCGGGCCACCTCGGAGTCGGTTGCTGCACTGCAGGGCATACTTGCTGTATACAAGGCGTATGCGCAACCCTTCCGGGGAGCGAATTCACTTCCGCGCACCCCACAGTGACCTGGAGGAAACATGGCCGCTCTGACCTTCGAGCTCCCTGACGGAACACAGCGCAGGGTCGAGGTGTCGAGGCTGCTCAACGCCGGGTACGCCGGCCGCAGCCAAGCCGATGTGGCCGCCCACGTCGCGGAACTGGCAGAACTCGGCGTGCCCGCGCCGTCCACCGTCCCCGCCCTCTACCCGGTCGCGCCCTACCTGGGCCAGCAGACCGCCGAGGTGGCGGTGCAGCACGCCCGCACCTCGGGCGAGGCGGAGTGGGCGCTCGTCGTGGACGAGACCGGGGACCTGCTGCTCACCGCGGCCTGCGACCACACCGACCGCGCGCTGGAGGCACACGGCGTGGCCTGGAGCAAGAACGCCGGCCCCGATGTGCTCGCCCGCACGGCATGGCGCCTGGCCGACGTCGCCGACCGCCTCGACACCCTGACCCTGCGCGCCTGGGTGACCCCCGCCGGCGGGGGCGAGGAGGTCCTCCTCCAGGACGGCACGGCGGGCGAGCTGCTGACGCCCGGCTACTGGACCGGGGTCCTGCGGGAGCGCGGCGAGCTGCGGCCGGGCACGGTCCTGATATCGGGGACCATCCCGATGCGGGCGGGAGTCGACCCGTTCGCGGCCCGCTGGCGCGTGGAACTCGCCGACCCGGCCACCGGGAACGTCATCGCGCTCGCCTACGACGTGGTCCCGATGCCGGAGCCGATCGGCTGACCCGCCCGGCCCGCCGCGCCGCGGCCCCCAAGACCGCGGGCCGGGCGGGCACCCCCCCGTGGAGGTGCCCGCCCGGCCCGTACGGGACCGGATCCCGTGGCTGCCGCGGTCCGGCGAGAGGTCAGACGCCGGCCGTGTCCCTGCCCGTGCCGGCGATCTCCTCGGGGCGCAGCAGGGCGGCGAGCCGGTCGGCCGGCAGCAGCCCCTGCTCCAGGACCAGTTCGGCGACGCCGCGCCCGGTGGCGAGCGCCTCCTTGGCGATCGCGGTGGCGGCGGTGTAGCCGATGTGCGGGTTGAGGGCGGTGACCAGCCCGATGGAGTTCTCCACGCTCGCGCGCAGCGTCTCGGTGTTGGCGGTGATGCCCGCCACGCAGCGCTCGGCGAGGGTGCGGCAGGCGGCTCCCAGGTGGGTGATGCTCTCCGAGAGGGAGTGCAGGATCACCGGCTCGAAGGCGTTGAGCTGGAGCTGGCCGGCCTCCGCGGCCATGGTGATGGTGACGTCGTTGCCGATGACCTCGAAGGCGACCTGGTTGACGACCTCGGGGATCACCGGGTTGACCTTGCCGGGCATGATGCTCGAACCGGCCTGCACCGGCGGCAGGTTGATCTCCGCGAGGCCCGCCCGCGGGCCGGAGGAGAGCAGCCGCAGATCGTTGCAGCTCTTGGAGAGCTTGACGGCGACCCGCTTGAGGACACCCGACAGATGGACGAACGCCCCGCAGTCCTGGGTGGCCTCGACGAGGTTGGCGGCGGTGACCAGGGGCAGGCCGGTGAGCGCGGCCAGGTGGCCGCGGGCCGCTTCGGCGTAGCCCGCGGGGGCGTTGAGGCCGGTGCCGATGGCCGTGGCGCCGAGGTTGATCTCGTGGATCAGCAGCACGGCCTCCGCCAGCCGGCTCTGGTCCTCCTCCAGCATCACCGCGTACGCCGAGAACTCCTGGCCCAGGGTCATCGGCACCGCGTCCTGGAGCTGGGTGCGGCCCATCTTGAGGACGTCGTGGAACTCCTCGGCCTTGGCCGCGAAGGCCTCGCGCAGCACGGTCATCGCGTCGAGCAGTTCGTGTACCGCGATGATCGTGGCGACGTTGACGGCCGTCGGGTAGACGTCGTTCGTCGACTGGCTGAGGTTGACGTGCTCGTTGGGGTGCAGGTGGTGGTAGTCGCCCTTGGCGTGGCCCAGGATCTCCAGTGCCCGGTTGGCGATCACCTCGTTGGCGTTCATGTTCGTCGAGGTGCCGGCACCGCCCTGGATGACATCGACGACGAACTGGTCGTGCAGCTGCCCGCCGGCCCGGATCTCCCGGCAGGCGGCGGCGATCGCATCGGCCCGCGCGGAGTCGAGCAGCCCGAGGTCCTCGTTGGCGCGCGCGGCGGCCTCCTTGACGGCGGCGAGCGCATTGATCAGGTGCGGGTAGGCCGAGATCGGCGTACCGGTGATCGGGAAGTTCTCGACGGCGCGCAGGGTGTGCACGCCCCAGTACGCGTCGGCGGGTATCTCGCGGTCGCCGAGCAGATCGTGTTCGCGGCGGTGGCCGGCGGCAGTCATGGTGCAGGTGGTCCTTCGTGAGGTGCGGGAGCGGGGGAGGGGGCGGACAGGGGAAGGGGCGTGGCGTCAGGCGTCGTGCGGGTCCAGCGCCGCCGTCGCGCGCAGCGTCCCGACCGGGGCGCCGCCGCCGATGACGGGGGCAGTGGCGAAGGGGGCGAGGACGCCGGGGTCGATTCCGCAGTGCGCCAGGGCCGCCGCCGTCACCGGCATCCGGGCGCGGTCGGCGCCGTCGGCTATCTTCACGCCGACCGCCCGTCCGTCCGGCAGCGCCGCGATCTGCACCCCCTCGAAGCCGTCCTTGGCGAGCAGGCCCGGCACCGCCCGCACCAGGCGGGCCACGTCCCGGCCGCTGCCGGAGACCATCTCCGGGTACGTGCGCATGGCGTGGGCGACGCGGCCCTCGTCGGTGCCGGGGGCGGCCGTCGCCAGCCGGGCGGCGGCCCGGGTCAGGCCGTGCAGGGACACGGAGAACAGCGGGGCGCCGCAGCCGTCGACCGTGACCCGGGCGATGCCCTGTCCGGTGAGGTCCTCCACCGTCGCGGCGAGTTCCCGCTGCAGGGGATGGCCGGGGTCGAGGTAGTCGTCCAGGGGCCAGTCCCGGGTGCGGGCGGTCAGCAGCATGGCCGCGTGCTTGCCCGAGCAGTTCTGCGCGAGGCGGGTGGGCCCGAGGCCGCGGCGGAGCCAGGCGTCCCGTACGGCGGGGTCGTAGGGCAGATCGGGGACGTTGCGCAGCGCGTCCCCGTCCAGTCCGGCGGTGTCCAGGATGCGCCGGGCGGTGGCCAGATGCCGTTCCTCGCCGGAGTGGCTGGCCGCGACGAGGGCCAGCGCCTCGTCGTCGAGCGGCGGCAGCCCCGCGCGCAGCAGACCGACCGCCTGGACCGGCTTGAGCGCCGAGCGCGGGTAGAACGCGGCCTCGATGTCGCCCGCCTGGAACTCCACGCTCCCGTCGGCCGCCAGGACCACGACCGAGCCGTGGTGGACGCCTTCGACGAGTCCGCCGCGCACCACATGGGCGACGGGGACGTGCGCCGGTTCGCGGACCACGGGCGGGGCGCCCGGAGCGCGGTGCGGCGGGAGGGTGGTGCTGCTCTGACTCATGATCAGTTCTCGGTGCTTTCCGTGGGGTTGGTGTGGTCGGTGTCGTGGGGGTCTTCGGGGTGCGGGGTGGGTGCCGTGCTGCCGGGGCGTGCCGCGGGGACCGTGCCGGCCACGCCCGGCTGCCCGTCGCTCCCGGGTGCCGTCGCGTCCCGGAGGGCGCGGACCCGGCCCCGTACCAGGAACCAGCCGGCGACCAGCGCGGCCGCGATCGCGGGCAGGGCCAGCACGGTGGTGCGGCCGGCGCCGCCGTCGGCCCACATCAGCACCAGGACGAGGGCCAGGAAGGCCAGCGTCACGCACTCGGTCCAGGGCGAGCCGGGGAGCCGGTAGCCGGGTCGGACGAGCAGCCCGGCCCGGGCCTTCCGCCAGAACAGCAGGTGGCAGATCATGATCATCGCCCAGGTGCTGAGGATGCCGATCGCCGCGAAGTTCAGCACGATCTCGAACGCCTCGCTCGGCACGACGTAGTTGAGCCCCACGCCCAGGACGCAGACCCCCGACGTGAGCAGAATGCCGCCGAAGGGGACCTGGCTGCGGCTCATCACGCCGGTGAACCGCGGTGCCGAGCCGGACATCGCCATCGAGCGCAGGATGCGTCCGGTGGAGTAGAGGCCGGAGTTGAGGCTGGACATCGCGGCGGTGAGCACCACGAGGTTCATCACGCCGCCCGCGGCCGGCACCCCGACGCGGGACAGCACGGTGACGAAGGGGCTCTCGGCGGCCGAGTACGAGGTCCAGGGCAGCAGCATCGCCAGCAGCACCACCGAGCCGACGTAGAACAGCGCCACCCGCCACATGATGGAGTTGATCGCCTTGGGCATGATCTTCTCCGGCTCAGCGGTCTCGCCCGCGGTGACGCCGACCAGCTCGACCGAGGCGTAGGCGAACACCACACCCTGGATGACCAGCAGCATCGCCAGGGTGCCGGCCGGGAAGACCCCGCCGTGGCCGGCGATCAGAGAGGGGCCCGGGGTGTGGCCGCCGACCGGGTGCTGGGTGACGAGGAGGAAGATGCCGATCAGCATGAAGACGACCAGCGCCCCCACCTTGACGATCGCGAACCAGAACTCCAGCTCGCCGAAGATCTTCACGGAGATCAGGTTCACGGTCAGCACGACCGCCAGCGCGATCAGTGCGATCACCCACTGCGGGACCTCGGAGAACATGCCCCAGTAGTGCGTGTACGTCGCCACCGCCGTGATGTCGGCGATCCCGGTGGTCGCCCAGTTCAGGAAGTACATCCAGCCCGCGACGAACGCCCCCTTCTCGCCGAGGAATTCTCGGGCGTACGACACGAACGCACCCGAGGACGGCCGGTGCAGCACCAGCTCGCCCAGGGCGCGCACCACCAGGAACGCGAACAGGCCGCAGACCGCGTACGCCACCGCCAACGACGGCCCGGCACCGGCGAGCCGGCCGCCCGCGCCGAGGAAGAGCCCGGTGCCGATGGCCCCGCCGATCGCGATCATGTTGATGTGCCGGGAGGTGAGGGACTTCTGGTACCCGGCGTCGCCGGCGTCCACATGCCCGCCCGCAGACCGCTGCGCGGTGTCCTGCCCTGCTTCGTGGTGGTGCTGCCGTTCCGCCTGCCGGAGGGGTTGCTCGCTCACGCGTGGTCCTCGTCTTCCGTGGAGGGGGGCGTACGGTGCGGTGGCCGCACGATGGTGGTCAGCGTCGTCTCGACGCGAGCGAGGTGGTGCCGCATGGCTTCCACCGCGTCGTGCTCGGAACTGTCGACGAGCGCCTCGACGATCGCCCGGTGTTCCCGGTTCGACTGCTCGCGCCGCCCGCCGAGCTCGTTGAGGAAGGCCGACTGGCGGGCCAGCGCATCGCGGATCTCCTCGATGACCCGGCGGAAGACCGGGTTGCGGGCCGCCTGGGCGACGGCGAGATGGAACAGGGAGTCCATCGCCACCCATGCCGTGGTGTCGGTCTCCTGCTCCATCCGCTCCAGCAGATGGGTCAGCTGGTCGAGGTCCTCCGGCGTACGGCGCGTCGCCGCGTACCCGGCCACCGGGATCTCGACATGCCGGCGCACCTCCAGGAGGTCGCTCGCCGCGTAGTCGCCGAAGGTCGGGTCCGCCACCGCGCCGTCGGAGACGACGAAGGTGCCCTTGCCGGTGCGCGAGACGGTCAGCCCCATGGTCTGGAGCGCGCGCAGCGCCTCCCGGAGCACGGGTCTGCTCACTTCCAGCCGGCGGCAGAGCTCCGCCTCCGAGGGGAGCTTGTCCCCGACCGCGTAGTCGCCGCGCTCGATGGCGCCGCGGAGGTGGTGGAGGACCGCTTCCATCGCGCTGATCCGCCGGGGCGCGCCACCGGCTGTCTGGCTGTCTGACAGGTTCACCCCGGAATCGTCGGTTCCGACGAGAGGGCTGTCAAGGGGGTGGGGCGGAGGGGATCTCCCCCGCCCCACTCCGTCACGGTGTCGCTACGGACGGTGCGTCGTCGCCGCCGCCTCGTCGGGCCGGCCGTTCGTGCGGAAGTCCAGCATGGAGAAGACCTTGTCGTAGCGGCGCCCGCCCATGGCCACGAAGTCGGGGAGGCGGCCGTACTCGCGAAAGCCCAGCGACCGGTAGAGGTCCAGCGCCCTGGTGTTGTCGCCCCGCGCATCCAGGGTGAGGACCTCGATCCCGGCGTTCCGGGCGTCCGCCACCAGCGCGGTGGCCAGCGAGCGGCCGACGCCCCGGCCATGGGCCTCGGACGCCACCGCGAGCTTCTCCAGGTCGGCGTGCTGCCGGTTGGTGGCCCGGGCGTAGCGCAGCCAGTACCCCAGTCCGATCAGCCGGCGGCCGGCGTAGGCCGCCCGCAGCGCCCCGTCCCCGGCCCGCGCGGCGCGCAGCACCCGGTCGACCAGTTCGGCCACCTCGTCCGCCGGGGGCGGGTCGGTCCAGCCGAGCGGTGCGCCGGCCCGGACCAGGTCCGCCAGGATCCGGTGCGCCGACGCGGCGAAGTCCGCCGCCCGCTCCGGATCGGCGGTCAGGCGTATCGCGTCGAGGAGGTCCGGCTCGGGGCCCGGCCCGCCGGGAGTCGCAGCAGTCATGACCGGCAGCGTAGGGCGTGCCGGTACGTCCGGTCCGGCTCGTCGGCGAACCGGCACGCGGCTCGCGGGGGCGGCGGGCTCCGGCCGGACGGGTCGTACGGGCACGGCCCGGGTCCGGTCAGGGGGCGCTCGCCCAGCGGTAGCGGTGTTCGGGGCGGCCGGTGTCGCCGTATTTCAGGGTGAGGGTGATGTGGCCGCTGCGTTCGAGGTGTTTGAGGTAGCGCTGGGCGGTCGAGCGGCTGACGCCGGCGCGTTCGGCGACCTCGTGGGCGGACAGCGGGTGCGCGGCCGCGTCCAGGACGCGGCGGACCAGGTCGACGGTCGCCGCCGAGTGGCCTTTGGGGAGCTCCGTGTGCGGGGCGTCGGTGGTCCGGAAGGCGCCGAAGATCCGGTCCACCTGCTCCTGGCCGGCCTCGCCGCGGCCGCCCACCCCCTCCACGGTCCGGCGCAGCGCCGCGTAGCCGTCGAGTTTGGCGCGCAGCCCGGAGAAGCCGAACGGCTTGACCAGGTACTGCAGCGCGCCACAGCGCATCGCGTCCTGGACCGTGACGACATCACGGGCCGCCGTCACCATGATCACGTCGGCGCGGTGGCCGAGCTGCCGCAGCCGGCGCACCAGCGCCAGGCCCGTTTCGTCGGGCAGATAGTGATCGAGCAGTACCAGATCGACGGGGGTGCGCTCCAGGGCGGCCAGCGCCTGCGCGGCGGTGTGGGCACGGCCGGCGACCCGGAAGCCGGACACCTGGGACACGTACGCGGCATTGATCTCGGCGACGTGGAAGTCATCGTCCACGACCAGGACATCGATCATCGTGCGGCTCCGCTCGGCAGGGGTCTTCGCTCCGGCGGCGCCGCGCGCTCGCGGGTCTCCGGCCGTCGTGGCACTCCGGTCATCGTCGTCCTCCGGTCACCGTGGATCTTCCGCCTCACCGTGGCTCTCCCGCGGCGCTGAGCCGGCGGCCGGCCGGCTCGTCGTGCCGCGCGAGGGCCTCGGGGAGGACGACGGTGAAGACCGCGCCGCCGCCCGCACGGGCGGTCACCCGGGCCATCCCGCCGTAGCGCTCGGCGAGCCGGCGCACCAGCGCCAGGCCGATGCCCCGGCCGCGCGGGGAGGGCACCGGAGGCGCGGACGGCCCGGCTCCGGTGGCGGGCGGGACGGCCTTGGTGGAGAAGCCCTCGGCGAAGATCCGCTCCCGTAGTCGCGGCGGCACCCCCGGCCCCGTGTCCGAGACCCGCAGTACGGCGGTGGTGTGCTCGGCCCGCAGCTCCACCTCGACGAACGGCTCGTCGCGGCGGTGCCCGCCGGTGGCGTCCAGCGCGTTGTCGATGAGGTTGCCCAGCACGGTCACCAGGTCGCGCGGGTCGACCACGGCGTCGGGCAGCAGGGTCGTCGGGGACACCCGCAGCGACACCCCGCGTTCGGCCGCGACGGCGGCCTTCCCGACGAGCAGGGCGGAGAGCAGTGGATCGTGCACCCGTTCCGCGATCTGCTCCGCCGAGGCCCGCTGCGCACTGGCCACCTCGCTGACGAACTCCACCGCCTTGTCGTACCGGCCGAGTTCCAGCAGCCCGCGCAGGGTGTGCAACTGGTTGGCGTGCTCGTGGTCCTGGGCCCGCAGGGCGTCCAACAGCCCCTGGGTGCCGTCCAGTTCGCGGCCCAGCAGCTCCAGCTCGGTGCGGTCCCGCAGGGTCACCACCGCCCCGCCGTCCGGCGTCGGCATCCGGTTGGCGACCAGCACCCGCCCGCCGCTGACGGCCAGCAGATCCGTGCCGTCCACCCGCCCGGCCAGCACGTCCGTCGTCCGCCCCGGCGGCAGCACCTCGTCCAGCGCCCGGCCCGCGGCCCCCGCGTCCAGGCCCAGCAGCCGCGCGGCCTCGTCGTTGACCAGCCGGATGCGGCCGCGCCGGTCGAAGGCGACGACGCCCTCCCGGATGCCGTGCAGCATCGCCTCCCGCTCGTCGAGCAGCGCGGAGATGTCGGCGAACGCCACCCCGTGCGTACGGCGTCGCAGCCTCCTGGAGAGCGCGACCGCGGCCAGCACCCCGACGGCCAGCGCCGCACCCGCGTACCGCAGCAGCCCGGGGATGGTGCCGAACAGCCGCCCGCGGACGCTGTCGTAGGCGATGCCGACCGACACCGCGCCGACGATCCGGCCGCGGTGGTCGCGCAGCGGCACCTTGGCGCGGGCCGACCGCCCCAGCGTTCCGGTGTCGATCTGCCGCACCTGCCGCCCGGCGAGGGTACGGCTCGGGTCGGTGGAGACATGCCGGCCGATCTCGTCGGTGTGGGTGTGCGACCAGCGCACTCCGCGGGTGTCCAGCACGACGATGTACAGCGCCCCCGTCGCGGCGCGGATCCGTTCCGCGTCGGCCTGTACCGGCCCGTGCGCCGTGGGTTGGGTGGTGACCAGTTCCTCGGCGAGGTCCGGATCGGCGGCGGTGGTCTGGGCGATGGACAGTGCCCGGCGCATCGCCTGGTCGTCCAGCTCGGAGCTGAGCGGGGCGAGGAACAGGCCGGTGGCCAGCACCATGACCCCGGTGGTCAGGGCGACCTGCGCGGTGAGCACCTGCGCAAAGACCCGTCGGGGCCAGCGGATCCGCATGCGCTCTCCCTCTGTGTCCGGCCCTCCGCACCCGAGCGGAACCGACTCTTCCTTTTCACCTCGCGGTGATCGCACCGTAAGCCGAGGGTGAGCGGACGCCTACCCCTCGGGCACGACCTAGTCGTTCTAGCGTGAGCTAAACGAGCACAACAGGGTCTGCGCGCAGAAAGGCGGCTTGCGCCCACAAGGCTGCCGCTGCGGCCCGGCTCGCTCCTAGCCTCCCGGCCATGAACAGCCACACGAGCCCCGCGATCGAACTGCGGGGTACGAGCAAGTCCTTCCGGACGCCCTCGGGGGCGCTGCACACGGCCGTCCGGGACCTGGATCTGGTCGTCGGACGCGGTGAGTTCGTCGCGGTCGTCGGCCCCACCGGGTGCGGGAAGTCCACCACGCTGACCCTGGTCAGCGGCCTGGAAGAGCCCACGGAAGGCGAGGTACTGGTCGCCGGCGAGCCGGTGCGCGGCATCGGGGACAAGATCGGGTTCGTGTTCCAGCAGGACGCGGTCTTCCCCTGGCGCACCGTGCTGTCGAACGTGATGGCCGGCCCCCGGTTCCGGGGTGTGCCGAAGGCCGAGGCCCGGCAGCGGGCCCGGGAATGGCTCGCCCGGGTCGGTCTCGCGGCCTTCGAGGACCGCTATCCGCACCAGCTCTCCGGCGGCCAGCGCAAACGGGTCGCCCTCGCCGCGACCTTCGTCAACGACCCCGAACTCCTGCTCATGGACGAGCCGTTCTCCGCCCTCGACGTGCAGACCCGGGCGCTGATGTCGGACGAGCTGCTGGAGCTGTGGTCGGGGACCGGCGCCTCGGTCGTCTTCGTCACCCACGACCTGGAGGAGTCCATCGCCCTCGCCGACAAGGTCGTGGTCATGACCGCAGGACCGGCCACCGTCAAGGAGGTCTTCGCGATCGACCTGCCGCGCCCCCGCAAGGTCGAATCGGTCCGGCTGGAGCCGCGGTTCATCGAGATCTACCGGGAGATCTGGTCCTCGCTCGGCGAAGAGGTCCGGATCACCCGCGAGAGGGGTGCCACCGATGCCGCCTGAGACCGCTGCGCCGGTCGCGTCCCCGGCCGGGGCGGACCGTACGGACCGTGCGCAGGCCAGGGCCCGCGCCGCGCGCCGTCACCAGCTCCTGGTGCACGGCACCCGGGTGCTGCTGCTCGTCGCCCTGATCGGGCTGTGGGAGGGGCTGGCCCGCGCCGCCGTCATCGACCCCTTCAACTTCTCCATGCCCTCCAGGATCTGGCACCAGATGAGCCAGTGGGCGCTGCACGGCACCCCGCAGGGCCCGCTGTGGGAGCAGGTCTGGTACACGCTCTACGAAGCGCTCCTGGGTTGGGTCATCGGCGTCGTCGGCGGTGTGGTGCTGGGCATCGCGCTCGGCCGGATCCGCTTCCTCGCCGATGTGCTCGGCCCGTACATCAAGGTGCTCAACGCGCTGCCCCGTATCGTCCTCGCCCCCATCTTCCTCATCTGGTTCGGCCTCGGACCGGCCTCCAAGGTCGCCTCCGCCGTCGTCCTGGTCTTCTTCCCGGTCTTCTTCAACGCCTTCCAGGGCGCACGGGAGGTCGACCGCAACCTGGTCGCCAACTCCCGGATCCTCGGCGCGAGCAACCGCCAGGTGACCCTGCAGGTGGTGATCCCCTCCGCCACCTCGTGGATCTTCACCAGCCTGCACGTCAGCTTCGGCTTCGCGCTGATCGGCGCGATCGTCGGCGAGTACATCGGTGCGACCAAGGGCCTGGGCCTGCTGGTCTCGGCGTCCCAGGGGACCTTCAACGCCGCCGGTGTGTACGCCGCCATGGCGATCCTCGCCGTCGTCGCCCTGCTCGCCGAGGGGCTGCTGGCCTTCCTCGAACGGCGGCTCTTCCGCTGGAAGCCGGCCGACGCCGGCGACGGCCGCTGACCCCGACCCCCTACCCCGTTCCTCCTCACAAGGACGTGACCATGCGCACCTCACGGAAGACCGCGGCCGCCGTCGTCGCCGCCACCCTCGCCCTGACCACCCTCACCGCCTGCGGCGGCTCCCAGGACGCCGGGTCCGACGACGGGAACGGCAAGATCAAGATCATGGTGGGCGGCCTCGACAAGGTCATCTACCTGCCCGCGAGACTCACCCAGCAGCTCGGCTACTTCGAGGACGAGGGCGTCCATGTCACGCTGCTGACCGAACCGGCCGGCGTGCAGGCCACCACCTCGCTGGTCTCCGGCGACGTCCAGGGCGTCGTCGGCTTCTACGACCACACCCTCGATCTTCAGGTCAAGGGCAAGCAGGTGGAATCGGTGGTCCAGCTCGCGCACGCCCCCGGCGAGGTCGAGGTCGTCTCGGACAAGGCGTCCGGCGACCTCACCTCGGCCGGGGACTTCAAGGGCAAGAAGCTCGGTGTCACCGGGCTCGGCTCCTCCACCGACTTCCTGACCAAGTACCTCGCGGTGAAGAACGGGGTGCGGACCGACGAGTTCACGCCGGTGGCGGTCGGGGCCGGCCAGACCTTCATCTCCGCCCTCCAGCAGGGCTCGATCCAGGGCGGGATGACGACGGACCCGACGGTCGCCCAGATCCTGGACAAGAAGCTCGGCAAGGTCCTCATCGACATGCGCACCCCCGAGGGCTCCGAGAAGGCGCTCGGCGGCCCCTACCCCTCGTCCAGCCTCTACATGAACACCGACTGGGTGAACGGCCACAAGGAGACCGTACGGAGGCTGGCCCGCGCCTTCGTGAAGACCCTCAGGTGGATGTCCACCCACACCGCCGAGCAGATCGCCGCGAAGATGCCGTCCGACTACGCCCAGGGCGGCAAGGAGCTCTACGCCCAGTCGATCAAGGACACCCTGCCGATGTTCACCAAGGACGGGGTGATGCCGGCCGACGGCCCCGCCACCGTCGCACGCGTCCTGAAGGCCTTCAACCCCAACCTCAAGAACGCCACGGTGGACCTGAGGAAGACCTACACCACCGAGTTCGTCAAGAAGTAGGGCCGTTCCCGAGGGCCCTGCGCGAAGGCCCGTCACGAGCGGAGAAGGCCCTCGGGCGCAGTGCCGTGCCCGCCCTCGCTCAGCCGTGCCGCAGCACGATGTCGTCGAGAGACCGGAGCCGTCGCCAGCGCTCCTGCGGGGTGCGGGCGGCGGGCAGCAGATCGGCGGCGGGCAGCGGCCCCAGGTCGAGCGAGGTGAGCTCGGCGACGTCCGTCACCGGCACCTGGAACGTCCGGAAGGCGCCCAGCGGCGGCGGCGCCCCCGGTGTCGCGCCGGCCAGGGCCCGTTCGGCGTCCCAGAGCAGGTCCGGGCTCTGGTCGAGCACGTAGGCCGTCGCCGCCGGCACGCCGTCCTGCCGGCGGAACACCGCCACCTTCCAGAAGCGCAGGGGTACTTGGATTCCCCGGTAGGGCGGGTCCGAGTCGTGCAGTACCGGCCCGGTGAGGACGGCCAGCCGGCGGTCGTGCCCGGCGGCGTGGTCGAGGAGGTGGTCCTCCAGCTCCTGCCAGACCTGTCTGGCCGGGTTGAAGACATCCGCCTGCGGGGCGGCGTTCGGGTAGTGAAAGGTGTCGGCACGGGCCCGGTCCGCCTCCGCGGCCTCGCCCCACCCGGGTGCGAGCCGGTGCACCAGCTGCCCCTTGTCCAGGGAGTTGTCGCGGTACACGGCGTCGCCGGCCTGGCGGTCCTCGGCCACCCGCGGATCGCACCGCCAGCCGCTCTCCGGCGGCGCCTCCGCCGGCGGCCCGTCCGCCGGCCGGCGGGCACCGTCGATGCAGACCGCGGCGGCCGCGGCCATCCGCCGGTCGGGCCGCAGCACCACGGTGAAGTGGGTGTAGGGGAGCACCACCGTCTCCACGGCGGGGTTGCCGGGCATCGGCAGCGGGACCGGCACTCCGAGGAAGTGCGGGTCATAGCCCGTACGGCCGGCCAGGGCGGGTTCCGGCGCCGTCCCGGCCACGGCCCCGGCGGCCCGTGGGGCATCTGAGGGGATCATGCCGTCACCGCTTCCCGGCGCCGTGGACCGCCGATCGGCGCCCGCCACGAAGCCACTCGAACAGCCCGGCGGCCCGGCGGGCCGGCGCCCGCGGGGCACATCCGGGGAGGGACGACCGCACGGGACGCGGCGCAGGACGGGGCGGGGCGGCGACGGACGCGACGGACGGGACGCGGCGCCGGGCGCGCGTCCCGTCCAGGGGTATCCACATCCTTCCGCCGTCGGCGGGAACGCGGTTCCTCACTCGGAGGGGTAGATGTCTCCGCTGGCCATACCGCTTTCCTGCTCACTCTGGGACCGGAGCCTGAGGGCCTTCTCCTCCAGCCGCTTCCGCTCCTCCGGGTCGCCCGCGCGTTCCGCGGCCGCCTGCAGTTCCTGGGCCTTGTCGCGCATCTGCTGGATGCGTCCGCGTGATTCTCCTGTTGCACTCATGATCTGTCCTTGACCGGAGTAGGGAGAGCTGCACATACCAGCGAATCAGGCTCGCCGGACCTTGGCATGTCGAAGAGTCACCCCCGGTGAGGGCGGATATCCGGCGGTAACCGGCGGAGCGGCAGGGCGGCGCCGCACCCCGTCCGGCGGTCCGTCCGCCCCGCCCGGAAGCCGCGGGGAGCGGACCTGGCCGGCCGGCGCCGGTCCGCGGCCGCCGAGTGCGGCGCGCCCGGGCGTACCGGCGTGTCTCCACCGTATGGCCTTCCTGAATGGCGGGGGCGCACAAAAGGGACGTTGGCTGAACCACAGCACTCTCAACGTCCGCCGAGTGTCAGCGCTTCTGGTGTTTGACGCTCCCCTCGTTCAGTGGAGTCCCTCCATGACATCCGAACCAGCACTTTGTGGGGGCGACGCCGACCTGTCATCGACAGAACCCGGCGAGCATTTTCCGCCCATGACCACTGAGAAGAATTCGGCCCACACCCTTTTGTGGGAGGCAGTCACCCACCGGCCGCTGGCGGAAGTCGCCGCCCTGGTGGAACTGCTCAAGCGCAGCGGCGACGTTCCCAACCCCGGCGATGAGGCCCTGCGCATGGCCGTGGTCTCCCGGCCGGTGAGCGAGGTCGCCGCGCTCTTCGACATGCTGCGGGCCACCCCGCACACCGCCGAGTCGAGCCACGAGGCGCTGCGCGCGGTGGCCGTCGACCGGCCGGTCGAGGAGGTGGCGCAGCTGATCGAGCTGTTCGACCGTACGCAGGCCGGCGGCTCCGGTCTCTCCGGCATGGCCGACCCCTTCCCTTCCGGCCCTGACGTCTTCGGCGGACCCGGCGGTTCCGGCGGCCCCGGTGGCTTCGGCGAGCCGGAACCCACCGCGTCCATGCACGTCCTCGACCCCGATGTCCGCCCCCTGGACCGCAACGGGCACCCGATGTCCACCGCACAGCGCGAGTCCGTGATGGGCCAGCCGCCCCAGCGTCCGCCCTGGTCCCAGCGGCCCGCCGGCACCATGCCGCAGGGCGCCCCGCCGTGGGCGTCGTCGCCCGAGGCGAGCCCGCAGCCGGGCTATGCGGTCCCCGGCGTGCTGCGGTCCGTACTGCGCTGGCCCGCGGCCGCGGCCCTGGCCCTGTGCGGTCTGAGCCACCTGCCGGTCCACACCTCGCACCTGCAGGGCGCCCAGGCGGCCGCCGGGCTCTCGATGGCCATCGCCGTCGTCTACCTGCTGCTGGCCGGCTGGCTGGCGATGCGCGACACGGCCCTGGTCTGGACGGTGAGCGCCGCCGCCGCGATGATCATCATCGCCCTGCACGCGCTGTCCCGGGCCGGCGTCCTCGCCCCGCTCGGCAGCGGCCTGGGAGAAGCGGGCATGTGGCCCGAGCTGCTGGCGGTGGGACTGGCAGTGGTCAGCGCCGGACTCGCGGGCGCGGCGCTGCTCTACCGCCCGCGCCGGGTGGACCCGGCCGCCGCGCGCGCCTGACGGACGACGGCGCACCGGCCGCCAAGGGCGCGGGCCGAGACCCAGGTCAGGGTCTCGGCCCGCGCCCTTGGCGGCCGTCGGCGTGCGGGGGAGGGGAGCGGCTGCCATGGGTGCCGGCGGGCCGGAGAAACCTGACGGGCCGGAGGCTCCCGCACGGCCGGAAGCCCGCGTCGGGGCGGGGCCCGCTCGTCGCTCACTCCTTGGACGAATACCGGTGCAGGATCCAGGCGGGCAGCGCGAACCAGCAGACCATGAACCAGGCGACCAGCCCCGCGACGACCCAGGGCACGGCGGAGTTGTGCAGGGCGATGCGCAGGATCAGCAGCAGCGCGGAGGCGACCGTGGCCAGCAGCAGGACGATCCCGAGCAGGGCCAGGCGCGAGGCCCACAGCACCGTCTCCGGCTTCAGCCGGTGCCCGGCGACCAGCCGGTGGAAGGTCACCGTGCCGATCAGTGCGCCGGTCGTGGCCGCCCCCAGCAGGACCGTCACCACGTAGATGGTCTTGTCGGCCGGCGGGAGCGTGGCGAAGCGCGGGGTGAAGACGACGGTCAGCAGGAAGGCGAAGAGGATCTGCACACCGGTCTGGATGACCCGGACCTCCTGCAGAAGTTCGTTCCACCGCCGGTCGGCCCGCTCCTCCGGCGACTCATTGCGCCCCTCGGAGGTCTCACGCGGGCCCAGCGCCGCCACCCGCGACCCCCTTCCGCCGCTCGTCGGTGCGGAACGCCAGCTCGTCGTCCTTGACCTCCACGCGCACCGTCTCGCCCGCCGAGAGCGCACCGTCCAGCAACAGCCGTGAGAGCGCGTTGTCGACCTCGCGCTGGATGGTGCGCCGCAGCGGCCGGGCCCCGTATTCGGGCTGGTGGCCGCGGTGGGTGAGCCAGTCCACGGCGCCGGGCGTGAACTCGACGGAGATGTCCTGGGCGCGCAGCCTGCGGGTGGTCCCGTCGAGCAGCAGGCCGGTGATCTGGCGCAGCTGGTCGTCGGTGAGCCGGCGGAAGACGATGATCTCGTCGAGCCGGTTGAGGAATTCGGGGCGGAAGTGTTCGCGCAAGGAGCCCAGCGCCCGTTCCCGCGCGCCGTCGCCCGCCTCCGCGCCCGTGACGTCCGGGCCGAAGCCGAGCACCCCGCGGCCGCCGCTCAGCGCCTCGGAGCCGAGGTTGCTCGTCATCACGATGACGGTGTTCTTGAAGTCGATCCGGCGGCCCTGGGAGTCCGTCAGATGCCCGTCGTCGAGGACCTGCAGCAGGATGTTGAAGACGTCGGGGTGCGCCTTTTCGACCTCGTCGAGCAGCAACAGCGAGTACGGGTGGTGGCGCACCGCCTCGGTCAGCTGGCCCGCGTCCTCGTGGCCGACGTATCCCGGGGGCGCACCGACCAGCCGGCTGACCGTGTGCCGCTCCTGATACTCGCTCATGTCCAGGCGCACCATCCGGTCCTCGCTGCCGAACAGCGCCTCGGCGAGCGCGCGGGCCAGCTCGGTCTTGCCCACGCCCGTCGGGCCGAGGAAGAGGAAGCTGCCGATCGGGCGGTCGGGGTCGGCCAGGCCGGCCCGCGAGCGCAGGATGGCCTCGGAGACCGCCGTGACCGCGTCGTCCTGGCCGATCACCCGGGTGTGCAGCCGGTCCTCAAGCCCCAGCAGCAGCTCCTTCTCCTCCTGGGTCAGACTGCTCACCGGCACACCGGTCTGCCGCGACACGATCTCGGCGATGTCCTCGGCGGTGACCCGCACGATCCGGCGGTCGGTCGGCGGCTCGCCCCGGCCGGCCTCGATCCGCGCGGTGAGGGCGGTGACCCGGTCGCGCAGATCGGTGGCCCGTTCGTACTGCTCGGCGGCGACCGCCTGGTCCTTGTCCCTGACCAGCTGCTCCCGCTCGCGTTCCAGTTCGCGGACGTCGGTGGCCTTGGCGCCCGAGCGGAGCCGGACCCGTGCGCCCGCCTGGTCGAGCAGGTCGATCGCCTTGTCGGGCAGGAAGCGGTGGGCGATGTAGCGGTCCGAGAGCTCGACCGCCGCGAGCAGCGCCTCGTTGGTGTAGCGCACCTGGTGATGCGCTTCGTAGCGGTCCTGCAGCCCGCGCAGGATCTCCACGGTGTCGGAGACGTCCGGTTCGGGCACCAGGATGGGCTGGAAGCGGCGGGCGAGGGCGGCGTCCTTCTCGATGTTGCGCCGGTACTCCTCCAGCGTGGTGGCGCCGATGACATGCATCTCGCCGCGGGCCAGGGCGGGCTTGAGCATGTTGCTCGCTTCCAGGGAGCCGCCGTCCCCGCTGCCGCCGCCGGCGCCGACGACCGTGTGCAGCTCGTCGATGAAGACGATCAGAGATTCGGGGTGCGCGCGGACCTCCTCGATGATGGCGTTCATCCGCTCCTCGAAGTCGCCGCGGTAGCGGGTGCCGGCGATGACGGACGTCAGATCCAGGGCGACGACGCGCCGGCCCGACAGGTTCTCGGGGACGTCGCCGTCGGCGAGCCGCTGGGCCAGGCCCTCGACGATCGCCGTCTTGCCCACCCCCGCGTCGCCGACCAGCACCGGGTTGTTCTTCCCCCGGCGGGAGAGCACCTCGATGGTCTGCTCGATCTGCTCCTCGCGGCCGATGACCGGGTCGATCCGGCCCGCCCGGGCCAGGTCCGTCAGATCGCGGCTGAACTTGTCCAGGGTCGGGGTGTCGTGCTTCGGCGGGGCACCGTGCTCGGGGCCCGGGTGCGGGGCGCCGTGGCCGCTCTGCGGGGAGGCCTGCGGCTCGAAGTGGGCGAGGTTGAGGATGCGCCCCGCTGCCGAGTCCATGTTGGCCGCCAGCGCGTCCAGTACGTGCTCCGGGCCGATGTACGAGGCGCCGTTGTCCCGCGCCAGGTCGTGCGCGCCCAGCAGGGCCCGCTTGACCGCGGGGGTCACCGCGACACTGGACTGCTTGGGCCCCGAACCGGCGCTGCTGTCGATCTCCGCCGCCAGCGCGTCGGGGTCGGCCCCCGCCTGCTGCAGCAGGCTGCGGGTCGGTTCGGCGGCCAGGGCGGCCCGCAGGAGGTGCTCGGTGCCGAGTTCCGGGCTGCCGTGCTCGGCGGCGTAGGCGGCTGCGGAGGTCACCAGCTCCCGGGCGGGCCCGCTCATCATGCGGGCGATGTCCGCCTGCCGGGGCGCGGGCTGGCCCGGCTCGCCGCTCGCGGGCTGCGCGGCGCCGAAGAAGCGCGCGAGGAAGTCACCGAACGAGTCCGGGCCGTAGCCCTCCGGACCCATGAATCCATTGCCCATGTGTGTCCGTTCCGCTGCCACGGCGGTACCGCGACATGCTGCCTTGTCGGGTTCCTTGTGCTGTTGGCTCGTGCTCCTGCCCGGCAGGTGCCCGGGCGATGCGACGCCACACGTCACACACGGCCCCACTGCTTCAGGATCAGGGCCCGCCACCCCATCCGCACCCGGGCGGGCCGTGGTGGGCGCCCGCCGCCCACCCGGTCCCCGCGGGGTGCGCCCGCTGCGCCGAATGGCGCTCCCGGGTGGCACGGGCGCCCGGGAAACACTTGGCTCACAGTGCTCGGAGGGTGGCAGGTGCTCGGAGGGACGCGCGGATGCCCGTGGAGAGTGTTCCGGCCGGTGACGGCGAGTACCTGCTGCAGGAATTCCTGACGGCCGTCCACACCGCGCCCCCGTCCCGCTTCCCCGCCCTGGTCGACCGCTACGCCGCCCAGATCGGCCTGCGCCGGGTGACCGTCTACCTCGTGGACCTCCAGCAGCGGCAGTTGACGCCCCTCTCCGGCGGGGAACGGCTCCTGGTGGACGCGTCGTGGGCCGGCTGGGCCTACCGCACGCTGGGGCTCCGCGTCGAGGAGAGCCCCACCGGCACGCTGATCGTCTGGCTGCCGCTGGTCGACGGCGCGGACCGGCTGGGGGTGGCGGGGATGCACGTCGACACCCTGGACGGCGCCCTGTTGCGCCGCTGCCGGACGCTGGTGGCGGTCCTGTCCATGGCGATCTCCTCCCAGCGGAGTGTCAGCGACCACCTGGTGCAGCAGACCCGTACGGACACCATGACGCTGCCCGCCGAGCTGGTCCGCTCCCTGCTGCCCCCGCGGACCGTCGGCAGTGCCCGGGCGGTGTCCACCGCCGTCCTGGAACCCGCCTACGAGCTGGGCGGGGACGCCTTCGACCATGCGCTGACCGAGTCGACGCTGCACGCGGTGATCCTCGACGCGATGGGACACAACCTCGCCTCGGGACTGACCACGTCGATCGCCATGGCCGGCTGCCGCAGCGCACGGCGGATGGGCGCCGCCCTGCCCGAACTCGTCAGGACCGTGGACGCGGTGCTCGCCGAGTGGCTGCCCGAGCAGTTCTGCACCGGCATCGCCGCCCGGCTGGACCTCCTCAGCGGGGTGCTGACCTGGTGCAACTGCGGCCATCCGCCGCCCCTGTTGATCCGTGACCACCAGGTCCACAAGGCGCTGGAACGCCCCGGCGAGCCTCCGATGGGCATGCCCGCCACGCTCGCCGACGCCCCGCGCACGGTGCACCGCGAGGCCCTGGAGCCGGGCGACCGGGTGCTGCTCTACACCGACGGGGTGACCGAGGCCCGCACGGCCGGCGGCGGCCGCTTCGGCCTGGCGGGCTTCACCGACTCCATCATCCGTGCCATCGCCGCCGGCGAGCTGCCCTCGGAGGCGCTCCGCCAGCTGATCCACGCCATCCTGGACAGCCGGCAGCAGCGGTTGAGCGACGACGCCACGATCCTGCTCATCGAGTGGCGGCCGCCGGGCACGCGGTGAGTCGGGCGGCGGGTGCCCCCCCGCCCGGTCCGGCGGCGCCGCCCCGAGGCGCCGTTCACATCTCCTTGTGGATCCGGTTCAGGTCGGCGGTGAGCGCATCGAGCCAGATCACCGAGTCGAGGAGCAGCGCGGCCGAGAGCGCGCGGGCCTCCCGGTCCGGACAGTGACGCGGGACGGCCGGGGCCACCGCCAGCAGCGCACGGATGTCGAGCGACCGGGCGTCCTTGCGGGGCACCTCGCTGTCCGTCCGCAGATGCCGGGCGAGGGAACGGTAGTCGGCTGCCGTCCGGTCGGCCGCACGGCGCAGCCAGGCGCCGACCTCCTGCGGGGCGATCCTGCCCGGCCGGCCGGGCAGCAGCCGCTCACCGCGCCGCGCTTCCGCCCCGGCGACCAGCACCGACGGCCAGTCCGGCTGTCCGACGCTCTCGTCCCGCAGTTCGCAGTGGTACTGGGCCAGGCTCTCCTGCGCGAGCACGAGGGCCCGGTTGATCGCCACGCAGTCGGCGCCGCCGGAGCGGTCGACGACCCGCGTGGTGGTGTACCCGATGGCGTCGGCGATGGCCGAGCACAGGCCCGCCATGCTGCGGCGCACCTCGCGGCCCGCGCCCCGTGGCCAGGCCACCAGCCCGCAGGCCAGCCCGATGAGGCTGCCGACCAGCACGTCCACCAGCCGGACCGGGGCCAGTTGCCAGGTGACGGGGGAGACCTGTGCGAACAGCGTGGCCACCACCAGCGTGAACCCGCCCTGCGCCCAGGCCAGCCCGCGCAGCGGCCCCGCGATGAACGCCACCAGCATCACCACCGGCAGCACGACCGCGTACACCGTGTCCCGGTCGTGGACCAGCACCAGCAGCCCGCCGGCCAGCACCGCGCCGACCAGCGTCCCGAGCAGCGCCTGCCGGACCGCGGACCAGGTCTCCAGGCTGGTGGTCCGGGTCAGGGTGAGCGTCGCCAGCAGGACCCAGAAGCCGTGCTGCAGGTCGAGGAGCCCGGCGACGGCCCGCGCCGCGGCCAGGCCGAGCGCGAACCGGCAGGCGTTCTGGAAGATCACCGAGCGGGGGGTGAGGTGCGTGGTCAGCCGCTGCCACCACAGCTGGTGGGCGCGCGCCCGCGCATAGGTGAAGGCCTGCCCGGCGGGGCTCCGTTCGACGGACCGGTCGCCCAGCATCAGCCGGGTGGCCAGGGCGAGGACGACGGCGCAGTCGGCGGCCTGCACCACCTGGGAACGGCGGCGCAGGTAGACCAGCCGGTCGTCGGTGCTCAACTGCTCCAGGGTGTCCACGGCCCGGTGGGCCCGTACCGGCGCCAGTTCGCTCTGCAGGACGGCGGAGGACGGCCCCTCGCCGGGCCGCAGCCGCTTGCCCCGCCGCAGCGCCTTGGCCGCCTCGCGCGCGGCGTCGCTGATGCCCTCCAGCAGCACCACGGTCTCCGGGTGGTAGGTGTACTGCGGCCCGACCGAGGTGTGCAGGGCCTCCAACCGGGCCAGCAGGGTGCGCACCGCCTCCGTGGCGTGTGCCATGGCCTTGTGGGCGAGGGTGGGGGAGGCGGGCAGGTCGGCCGGCGGCACGCGCGACGGACGCAGGGCGTCCCCGGTCTCCTGCGCCCGGGCGAGCGCCTCACCGGGAAGCGGGCCGCCGTGATGGTCGGCCAGCCGCGCGGCGGCGTCCGCGGCGTCGGCCAGCAGCCGGCGGAAGGACGGGGTGTCCGGTTCGGGCACCAGGAAGCGCTGGGCCAGCGCCAGCAGGACCGCGCCCAGCAGGAAGCCGGAGATCCGCTGGCCCAGCGCTTCCGGGGCGTAGGGCGGGAAGCACGGCAGGATGTAGAGCAGTTGCATCCCGGGGGCGGCCCCGGCGATCCGGGGCCCGGTGGTGCCCGCGTACGCCACGACGAACCCGATGACCAGCATGCCGAGGACGGCGGCCCAGGTCTGCACGGCGAGCAGTGTGCCCAGCGTGATGAGCACCAGCCCGGCGGGGATCGCCGTGAGCACGGTCGTGGCGCGCTGGCGCCCGGACCCCGGGATCCGGGCGAGCACGCCGAGCGACACCACGGTGAACGTGGCGTAGACGGACATGACGGTCAGTCCGAGCGCGTAGCGGCAGAGGTAGAAGGCCACGCACGAGGCCACGGTGACCCGGATCGCGTTGCCGACCACGGAGCGGTGCCCGCGCAGCCCGTGCCGGGCGTGTTCCACCAGGTAGCGCGCTCTGCGCAGCACCGCCCCGGCGGGTCCGCCGGCCGGCTGCCGCGGCCCGGACCGCGGGGTGGTTCCCTGTAGCGGGCTCACCTCTCCACTATTGGCCAGCGGGTCCCGGTCCGCACCGCGCGGCCGGCCACGCCGAGGACGGGGTCCGCCGCCGGGCGGGCCGCCGGCAGCCCTCCGCTGACGGCGCGGCGGCGCGCGCCGGACGGGCCGGGGAAGCGCAGGACGCGCGGGGCCCCGCACCGGTACACCTCCCCCGGGGCGGCGGGGACACCGGGAATGCGGGCCGGGGGGACGGGAGTTGACGAGGCGCCGGTCGGGCGGGCGCGGAGGCGGACCGTACACTGCGGAACGTGACGGAGAAGAAGGCGGGCGCCGTGAGCGCCGGCGATGCGGAGCGACCTGCGTTGCCGGCCACCAGTTGGGCGGTGCTGGGCCTGCTCTCCTTCGGTGAGGAGCTGTCCGGCTACGACCTGAAGAAGTGGTCGGACTGGTCGCTGCGCTTCTTCTACTGGAGCCCGTCCTTCAGCCAGATCTACGGCGAGCTCAAGCGCCTGGAGAAGGCCGGGTACGTCAGCGCCCGGATGGTCGCCCAGGAGACCGGCAACCGCGACAAGCGGGTCTATGTGATCACCGACGCGGGGATGGCGGCGGTCCGCCACTGGGCGCGCGAGGCCCCGGTGGAGCCCCCGGTCCTCAAGCACGGTGTGATGCTGCGGCTGTGGCTCGGCCATCTGCTGGAGGCCGAGCAGATGCGTGACGTGCTGGGCCGGCACCGGGAGTACGCGGAGACGATGCGGCAGCGTGCCGAGCACGACGCCCGGGACGCCCCCGCGGACGACGCCTCGGCCTACCCCTCGCTCGTCCTGAAGTGGTCGGAGCGGCACTATGCCTCCGAGCGGGATCTGGCCGACGCGATGCTGGCCGACCTGGAGGAGCTGGACCGCAGGCGCCGGTAGGGGGCGCGGGGTTCTCGCGGGCGGCTCGCAGGGGCCGGTCGGCCGGCCGCCTGCCGGCCCCGGGAACCGGGGACCGCGGACGGGCCGGTGAAACCAGCGAATGGTTTATAGCGGCGATAAAGGGCAATACGGCCTTGGAATCTGAGGTCCGCTACGTCGCTTTTGCGTATTAAGCGCTAACTATGCATGACACTCACGCCACTTTTCCCGCTTCTCGATCGTCAACTGAGTGGCACTCAGTGCCATTTTAGCGTGAGGCGAGTGATTCGCGGGCTGGGGATGGTTGCCCTGAGCGGGATTAGACCATGGAAATCAAGGTTCACCATGGAATTCCTGTCCGTCAGATCCCTATTTCTTACGCTTTGGCTTAAGTGAGGCAAGCGCCACACTTCCGATCGAGGCACGCAGTGACCTTCAGCGCCCTGAACAGCGGATTTGCGTGATCAACTTCCGTTTTGGTCGGTTTGCCGCACGGTAGTGCCGTCCGCACAGGGTGTAGCGGTCGGGATAAGCTCTGCAAAACCTTCGGGTCGTTCGTGCTCTGCCAGCTGGGGGCGCGAACGCCTTCACGGTGCGGGACCGGTTCCCGTGTGGCTGCCGCCCCGACGGGGGTGGGGGGAAGGAGACGGTCTTGAAGATCCTCTTGGGGAGAATTCGGGACCGTTGGAAAGAGCGTTGGTCTCCCGAGATCACCGCGCCGCGAGTGTCGGCATGCGTTGCCGTGGTCATGCTCGTGCTCGCGGTGATCGACAGGGTGAGCAGGCTCTGACGACGAAAGACCCCAGCTGAGGGATCAGCCAGGGCCTTTCGACAACGGTGCGAGGGGTTCCGCAGTCTTCCTCCCGAGTTGCAGCTCGGGAGAGCGGAGCCCCTCGTGGTGTCACATGACGGTATCACCGTAACGAATCCCGGCACCGGGCATCAACAGAGTGTTGACTCGCCCGTTGAGCCTCTTTTGCGCCTCTGACCTGCACGCTTGTCCGGTCGCAAAGTGGAATGGTGAATCCACTCACGTAGCTGACGCCGATGTCAGCCGGTCAGGACGCGCGCGCGGCAGTCGGCCGGGGTGCCCCACGCGTCCCGCAGCGGGCGGGCCTTGCGGATCCACAGCGAGAGGTCCGGTTCGTCGGTGTAGCCGAGGGCGCCGTGCAACTGCAGTGCCGTGCGCGCCGCGGCACAACCCGCCTCGCCCGCCGCGACCTTCGCCGCGGCCACCTCCCGGCCGGCCGACGGCGCGCCAGCCGCCACTGCCAGGGCCGCCGCGTACACCAGCGGCTGGGCGAACTCCAGGCCGATCAGGGTGTTCGCGAGCCGGTGCTTGACGGCCTGGAACGAGCCGATGGCCACCTGGAACTGCGTGCGCTGCTTGACGTGGGACACCGTCGCCGCCAGCAGGGCCCGGCCCAGGCCGAGGCACTGCGCCGCGGTGACGAGCCGGGCGACCTCGACGGCGTGCGCGGCGGCCGCCGTCACCGCGGGGCCCTCGGCCAGTACACCGCCGCCGAGCGGACGGGCCGGCCGCCGGGCGGGATCGAGGGAGGACTGCACGGGGCCGTGGGTGTCGGTGCGGCGCACCGTGTCGCTCTCGATGACGAACACGGCGTCGGCGGCATCCGCGTCCAGGGCGTACGGGCCCCCGGCGCACAGGCTGACGACGGCCTCGCCCGCGGCGATCCGCGGCAGCCAGGCCTCCGCCGGGGCATCTTCGCCCAGGCGCTCCAGGAACGCGGCCGCCGCCACCGTCTCCGCCAGCGGGCCGGGCACCGCATGCCGCCCCAACTCCACGAAGGCCAGGGCCAGTTCGACGGGGAGCAGGCCCGACCCGCCGTACCGCTCCGGGACGGCGAGCGCGCACACGCCCGTCGCCGCGAGCCGCGCCCACAGCTCACGTCCCGGCTTCTGCTCCCCGGCCGCCCAGGCGCGCGCCACGGCCGGGGTGCCGGACGCCGTCAGCATGCCGTCCAGCGAGCGGACGAACTCCCGCTGCTCGGCGGTGAGGAGGAAGCGCATCACCGGCGTCCCTTCGGCAGACCGAGCAGCCGCTCGGCGATCAGGTCGCGCTGGATCTCGTTGGTGCCCGCGTAGATCGGCCCGGCGAGCGCGAAGGTGTAGCCGTCGGCCCAACTCCCGTGCGCGGGGGCCTCGTCGGCGTCGTCGGCGAGCGTGCCGTAGGGGCCGAGCAGGTCCAGGGCCGTCTCGTGCAGGGCGAGGTCGAGTTCGGACCAGAAGACCTTGGTCAGGCTGGACTCGGTGCCGACCGCGCCGCCGGCGGCGAGCCGGGAGACCTGGGCGTAGCCGAACAGCTGGTACGCCCGGGCGCCGATCAGCGCGTCGGCCACCCGCTCGCCCAGCGCCGTACCGGCCGTGCCGCCGGTCTCGCGCCAGAGTGCGGCGAGCCGTCCGGCGGCCGCGGTGAAGCGGCCCGGACTGCGCAGCGTCAGGCCGCGTTCGTTGCCGGCGGTGCTCATGGCGACCTGCCAGCCCTGCCCCGGCGCGCCGATGAGGTCCGCGTCCGGTACGAAGGCGTCGTCGAGGAAGACCTCGGCGAACGCCGGCTTGCCGTCCAGGCGGCCGAGCGGACGGACCGTCACGCCCGGTGCGTCCAGCGGGAACATCAGATAGCTGAGCCCCTGGTGCGGGCGGGCGGCGTCCGGGTCGCTGCGGAACAGCCCGAAGGCGCGATCGGCGAACGCGGCCCGGGACGACCAGGTCTTCTGCCCGTTCAGCAGCCAGCCGCCGGCGGTCCGTACGGCGGTCGAGCGCAGCGACGCCAGGTCCGACCCCGACTCCGGTTCCGACCAGGCCTGCGCCCAGACGACCTCGCCGCGCGCCATGGGGCCGAGGATGCGGGCGCGCTGCTCGTCGGTGCCGTGCTCGAAGAGGGTGGGGGCGAGGAGGTGGATGCCGTTCTGGCCGACCCGCCCGGGGGCGCCCGCGGCGTAGTACTCCTCCTCGAAGAGCAGCCACTGCAGGAGCGAGGCGTCCCGGCCGCCGTGTTCGCGGGGCCAGGAGACCACCGACCAGCGGTCCGCGGCGAGTCGGCGTTCCCACTCCCGGTGGGCGGCGAACCCCTCCGCGGTCTCCAGCGACGGCAGCGGAACGGCGGGCACATGCGCGGCGAGCCAGCCGCGGGCCTCGGCCCGGAACGCCTCGTCGGCGGGGGCGATGTCGAGATCCATCAGGCGCCGGCCTCCCGGGTGGCGGTCGTGGCCGGTGCCTCCCGTGCGTCGGGCGCGGGCTCGTCGTGGCGGGCAGCGGGCATCCGCCCTCCTTCCCTAACAAGTGTTTGGTAGATTAACGTACCGGCACGAGCGGCGTCGAGGCCCCCGCCACCGTCGGGAGCCTCCGCCGGGGAACCGCAGCGGACTGCGGGAAGAGGAGGCTCATGCATGACAGCGCCGCCCTACGTGCCCGGCCACCATCTGCTCGACGGCCGGACCGCCGTCGTCACCGCGGCCGCCGGGGCCGGCATCGGCGGCGCCACCGCCCGCAGATTCCTGGAGGAGGGCGCCCGGGTGGTCCTCGGCGACGCCCACGCACGCCGGCTGCAGGCCACCGCCGAGGCGCTCGCCGACGAGTTCGGCGCCGCCCACGTGGCGTCCCTGCCCTGCGACGTCACCGACGAGGACCAGGTCAACGCCCTGCTGGACGCGGCCGAGGAGCGCCATGGGCGTCTCGACATCCTGGTCAACAACGCCGGACTCGGCGGCACCGCCGACCTCGTCGAGATGACCGACACCCAGTGGGGCACGGTCCTCGACGTGACCCTGAACGGCACCTTCCGCTGCACCCGCGCCGCCCTGCGCCGGATGAAGGCCACCGGCCGCGGCGGCGTGATCGTCAACAATGCCTCGGTCGTCGGCTGGCGGGCCCAGCGCGGCCAGGCCCACTACGCCGCCGCCAAGGCCGGGGTGATGGCGCTGACCCGGTGCGCCGCCCTGGAGGCCGCCGAGTACGGGGTACGCGTCAACGCGGTCTCGCCCAGCCTCGCGATGCACCCGCACCTGGCGAAGGTGACCACGCCCGAGTTGCTGGCGGAGCTCACCGAGCGGGAGGCGTTCGGCCGCTGGGCCGAACCCTGGGAGGTCGCCAACGTCATCGTCTTCCTGGCCGGCGACTACGCCTCGTACATGACCGGGGAGACGGTGTCCGTCAGCTCCCAGCATGCGTGAGGCGCGGCGGGCCGGTCGCCGCGCGGCACCGGGGACACCGCTCGCCGCCGGCGGCGGACGGCACCGCCTTGCGGAACCGGCCGGGACCTTCGCAGAATCTGACCAAGGAGACGCCATGCCCGAGGCCTATATCGTCGAAGCGGTCCGCACTCCGGTGGGCAAGAAGGGCGGCGGTCTGTCGGCCGTCCACCCCGCCGACCTGGGCGCGCATGTGCTGACGGCGCTGATGGCGCGCAGCGGCGCCGATCCGTCCGCCGTCGAGGACGTCGTCTTCGGGTGTCTGGACGCGGTGGGCCCCCAGGCCGGGGACATCGCCCGGACCTGCTGGCTCGCCGCCGGGCTGCCCGAGGAGGTGCCCGGAGTCACCGTCGACCGCCAGTGCGGCTCCTCCCAGCAGGCCGTGCACTTCGCGGCGCAGGGGGTGCTCTCCGGCACCCAGGACCTGGTGGTCGCGGGCGGTGTGCAGAACATGTCGATGGTCCCGATCGCCTTCGCCAGCCGGCAGGCCGCCGCCCCCCTCGGGCTGACCGACGGCCCGTTCGCCGGCTCCGAGGGCTGGCGGGCCCGCTACGGCGCGGCGCCCGTCAACCAGTTCCACGGCGCCGAACTCATCGCCGACAGGTGGCAGATCTCCCGTGCGGACATGGAGGAGTTCGCGCTCCGTTCGCACCGGCGGGCCGTCCGCGCGCTCGACGAGGGCCGCTTCGACCGGGAGACCGTCCCCTTCGGGGAGGTCACCGCCGACGAGGGCCCGCGCCGGAACACCTCGCGGGAGCGGATGGCGGCGCTGGCGCCGGTCGTCGAGGGCGGCCGGCTGACGGCGGCGGTCTCCTCGCAGGTCTCCGACGGCGCGGCCGCTCTGCTCCTCGCCTCCGAGCGGGCGGTGGCCGACCACGGACTCACCCCGCGCGCCCGCATCCACCATCTGTCGGTGCGCGGCGAGGACCCGATCCGGATGCTGTCCGCCCCGATCCCGGCGACCGCGTACGCGCTGAAGAAGACCGGGATGTCCCTCGGCGACATCGACCTGGTGGAGATCAACGAGGCGTTCGCGCCCGTGGTGCTGGCCTGGCTGAAGGAGACCGGCGCCGACCCGGAGCGGGTCAATGTCAACGGCGGCGCGATCGCCCTGGGCCATCCGCTGGGCGCGACCGGTGTGCGGCTGATGACGACGCTGCTGCACGAACTGGAGCGCACCGGCGGCCGGTTCGGGCTGCAGACCATGTGCGAGGGCGGCGGCCAGGCCAACGTCACGATCATCGAGCGGCTCTGACCGCCGGTCCGCCTGCGGGCCGGTTTCCGGCCGGCCCGCCCGTGCTCGTGGCTCGCCCCTCTCCCGTCGGGCCGCTCAGCGGGGCAGCGCGCCCAGCGTGGCGTGCGCCTCGGCCATGATCCGGTCGACCAGTTCCGCGCAGGTCGGCAGGTCGTCGAGCAGTCCGGCGACCTGGCCGGAGGCCATCACCCCGAGGTCGGTACGGCCGTCCACCATGGACGCCTTGAGCAGCATCGGGGTGTTGGCGGCCAGCAGGACCTGACTCCAGGTGAGCTCCCGGCCGTGCTTCATCGCCAGCCCGTCACGCACCAGCCGGCCCCAGCTCAGGCCGGACAGCTTCCGGAAGGAGGCGGCGCGGCGGACCGCCGTCAGCAGTGCGGTGGCGCGCCCGGACCGCTCCAGCGCCTCGACCAGTTCGCTGCGCAGCATCCGGTGCGGCAGACCGTCCACCTTCGTGGTGACGGTGATGTCCGTGACGCCCGCCGCCAGATAGCGGTCCTGCACGGCCCGGGGCACGGTGCTGTCCGACGTCAGCAGGAAGCGGGTGCCCATGGCGACACCGGCCGCGCCGTAGGCGAGCGCCGCGACCAGGCCCCGGCCGTCGAAGAAGCCGCCCGCGGCGATGACCGGGATGCCGACCGCGTCCACGACCTGCGGGAGCAGCACGGTGGTGGCGACGTTCCCGGTGTGGCCGCCGCCCTCCCCGCCCTGGACGAGGACCGCGTCCGCGCCCCAGGCCGCGACCTTCTCGGCGTGCCGGCGGGCGCCGACGGACGGGATGACGACGATCCCCGCGTCCTTCAGCCGGGTGATCAGCTCACGGGAGGGGGCCAGGGCGAACGAGGCGACCCGGACGCCCTCCTCCACGAGGACGCGCACCCGCTCGCCCGCGTCCCCCGCGTCCGCGCGGAGGTTGACCCCGAACGGCGCCGTGGTGCGGGAGGCGACCTCGCGGACCGCCGCGCGCAATTGCCCGACGGTCATGGTGGCCGACGCGAGAATGCCCAGGGCGCCCGCCTCGGCCGCGGCCGAGACCAGCCGCGGTCCCGCCACCCACCCCATGCCGGTCTGCACGAGGGGGTGGCGCACCCCGACGAGCTCGGTCAGCGGCGTCTCGATCCTCGCCGCCGTCATGCCGCGGGCACCTCGCGCTCGCGCAGCCCCTCAGGGTCGATGACCGTGCGGATCAGCCGTAGTTCGGTGGCGGTGGGCTCCCTCGTGCGGGGCACCTCGTCGGGCACCGCGAGCGGGAAGCCGGTGGCCGCCCGGACCTCCGCGACGCTCACGCCGGGGTGCACACAGGCCAGCCGCATGGTGCGGTCCGGGGTCGCGAAGTCGAAGACCCCGAGGTCGGAGACCACACGCGGGATGCGGTGGAAGCGGGTGGCGGACGGCCCGGCGGCGGCCGCGCTGTCGTATCCGACCCCGCTGATCATGTCGACGCGCGCGACGAAGACCCGCTTCGAATGCTTCGGCACCCAGTAACTGACCGGATTGTTGAGGGTGTTGACCGGGGCGCCGCGGACCCCGAGGAGCTGGCGGTCCGGCCGCTGCCAGTCGCCGATGCAGGAGATGTTCTGGTTGCCGAAGCGGTCGAGCTGGCTCGCGCCCATCATCACATGGCGCCGCCCGCCGGTGACCATGGCGAGGTGCTGACGGTAGGGCAGCCAGCCCTCGACCGAACCGTCGAGCCCGACGATCAGGGCCTCGCCGTCGGTGAGCAGCAGGTCGGGGGAGAAGGTGCGCTTGGCGAGCCGGGCGCCGATCGACGGGATCAGGCCCATCGGGCTCGCCAGCACCTCGCCGTTGTCGCGCCAGGCGTCGGCGCAGGCGATCGCGCAGTACTCGGCCCGGGTCGTCGTGGTGGCGTTCACTGCTGCTCCTCGTGCCAGGACTGGACTGCGGACTGGTACGTCTTCTCGTCCCCGGACAGGAACCGCTCGGCGAAATCCGGCCAGGGCGTGGTCGCGTACAGCTTCTGGAAGGGCTCGTCGCGCCCGTAGTCGGGGGCGCAGGAGGTGAAGTGCGCGCCGTGCGGGGCCTCGACGACGCCGGTGACCGAGTGCCGTTTGACCAGCAGGGTCTGCGGGACGGCCGAGGCGAAGTCGTCCACGATCCGCTCGCAGGAGACGTACGCACTGTCCGCGGCCTCGCAGAACAGGTCGTCGAAGTACGGATCGGGGCCCAGGTACTGGCCGTTGCCGAGCCGGTCGGCGCGGTGCAGATGGACCAGCGCCGCGTCCATCCGCAGGGCCGGCATCGCCACGAAGGTCTCGCCGTCGTCGTAGGGCGAGGTGACGGTCCGCAGCGCGGGGTTGACGCGCATCACGTCCGAGCCGAGGCCGGCGCGCACCGGCAGGAACGGCAGCCGGTGGGCGGCGGCCTGCAGCCCCCACATGAACATCGCCTCGTCGATCTCCCTCAGCTCGAACGCGCCGCGCTGGCGGGCCGCGCGGAAGTGCGGTTCGAGGGGGATGGAGTCGAGGGTCGCGAACGCCGCGACCAGGGTGCGGATGCGGCCGGCGGCGGCGAGCAGGCCGACATCGGGACCGCCGTAGGAGACCACCGTCAGGTCGGTGATGTCGGAGCGCAGCAGCGCCCGCACCAGCGCCATCGGCTTGCGGCGCGAGCCCCAGCCGCCGATGCCGAGGGTCATGCCGCTGCGCAGCCGGGAGACGACGTCCTCGGGGGTCATGGTCTTGTCGGTCACGGATCAGCCTTCCGTCGTCGGGGCGCCCGGCGCACCGAAGGTGTCGCGGACGCGGTCGGCGACCCCGCTGAGGTTCGCCTCGAAGGTGAATCCCTGCTCGAAGCGGTAGCTGCGCCGTACGTCGACGGGGTCGATGCCGTTGAGGGCGGCCTTGGCGAGCCGGAGCAGGAAGCCGTCCTTGCGGGCGATCTCCCGCGCCACGTCCCGGGCGGCGGCGGGCAGTTCGGCGCGCGGGACGACCTGCCAGACGGAGCCGTGTGCCCGCAGTTCGGCGGCGGTGACGGTGCGCGAGGTGTAGTACAGCGTGCGCAGCAGGTGCTGCGGGACCAGCCGGGCCAGGTGGGTGGCCGCGCCGAGCGCCCCGCGGTCCAGCTCCGGAAGCCCGAACGTGGCGTCGTCGGCGGCCACGATCGCATCCGCGTTCCCGACGAGCCCGATGCCGCCGCCCAGACAGAAGCCCTGCACCGCCGCGACGACGGGCACCTCGCACTCGTAGACCGCCGAGAAGGCCTCCGCGCAGCCGCGGTTGGCGCCGAGCAGGGCCCCGTGTCCGCCCGTCGCGGTGTCCCGCTGGAGCTCCTTGATGTCGACGCCCGCGTTGAAGCCGCGCCCGGCCGCGGCCAGGACGACGCAGCGGACGGCGGGGTCGCGGCCGGCCGCGCGCACCGCGTCGGCGAGGTCGTACCAGCCCTGCACGGGAAGGGCGTTGACCGGAGGGTAGTCGGCGGTGACGACGGCGATGCCCTGGCCCGGCTCGGAGGTGGAGACACCCATGAGCAGATCAGCTACCTTTCCACCAAGCGTTTGTTAGGTAGCGAAGTTAGCAGCGGACGGTGCGCTGCGGGAGGGGTGTCCGGTGAGCCTGGCTCTCGATCTGTCCGGTCGGCTGGCCGTCGTCACCGGCGGCACCCGGGGCGTCGGCGCCGGTATCGCCCGCGCCTTCCTGCGGGCCGGTGCGGAGGTGGTGGTCTGCGCCCGCCGGCCGCCGGACGCCCCCGTCACGGCGGCCGGCCGCCGTGCGCACTACCGCCCCCTCGACCTGCGAGACCCGGCCGCCGTCCGTGCCTTCTTCCCGCAACTCGCCGACGAACACGGCCCGTTGGACTGCCTGGTCAACAACGCCGGAGGCACGCCCCACCGGCTGCTCGACCAGGGCGACGCCGAACGGCACGCCCGGGTCGTCGCACTGAACCTCCTCGCGCCGCTGACCGCCTCGCTCGCCGCGTACGAGGTGATGCGGGAGCGGCCGGCCGGCGGCTCGATCCTCATGATCGGCAGCGTCAGCGGCACCCGGCCCTCGCCCGGCACCGCCGCCTACGGCGCGGCCAAGGCGGGCCTGGACCACCTCGCCCGCTCCATGGCCGTCGAATGGGCGCCCCGGATCCGGGTCAACACCCTGGTCCTCGGCATGGTGCGCACCGAACTCGCCGCCGTGCACTACGGCGACGAGGCGGGCGTCGCGGCCGTCGGCGCCACCGTCCCGCTCGGCAGGCTCGCCGAGCCCGCCGAGGTCGGCGACGCCTGCGTCTTCCTCGCCTCCGACCGCGCCGCGTACCTGACCGGCGCCAGCCTGCTCGTCCACGGCGGCGGCGAGCGGCCCGCCTTCCTCGACGCCGCCACCGTCAACCACCCCGCCCCGCCCGACGCCACGAAGGACACCTGACGTGTCCGGAAGAGGAGATACGGACATGACCGGCACCGGAATCTGCACGGGACGCGTGGCGGTGGTCACCGGCGCCGGCCGCGGCCTCGGCCGCGCCCATGCCCTGGCCCTCGCCGCGGAGGGCGCCCGGATCGTGGTCAACGACCTCGGTGTGGCCGCCGACGGGGCCGGCGCCTCGCCCGGACCGGCCCAGCAGGTCGCCGACGAGATCCGTGCCCGCGGCGGCCGGGCCGTCGCGCACACCGGCGACATCACCACCACCGACGGCGCCGCCTCGCTCGTCGCCACCGCACTGGACACCTTCGGCCGCCTCGACGCCCTCGTCAACAACGCCGGGTTCCTCCGTGACCGGATGCTCGTCAACCTCGACGAGGACGACTGGGACGCCGTCATCCGCGTCCACCTCAAGGGCCACTTCCTGCCGCTGCGGCACGCCGCGGCCCACTGGCGGGCCGAGGCCAAGGCCGGCCGGACGCCCGACGCCCGGATCGTCAACACCAGTTCGGGCGCCGGGCTGCTCGGCAGCGTCGGCCAGGGCAACTACGCCGCCGCCAAGGCCGGCATCATCGGCCTCACCCTCGTCGCCGCCGCCGAACTCGCCCGCTACGGCGTCCAGATCAACGCCCTCGCACCGGCCGCCCGCACCCGGATGACCGAGCGGACCTTCGCCGGGGCGATGGCGAAGCCCGCCGCGGGGGAGTTCGACGCGATGGCCCCGGAGAACGTCTCCCCGCTGGTGGTCTGGCTGTCCTCCGCCGACAGCGCCGGGGTCACCGGCCGGGTCTTCGAGGCCGAGGCGGGCCGGATCACCGTGATGGAGGGCTGGCGCCCCGGCCCCACCGCGGACCGGAAGAGCCGCTGGACGCCGGCCGAGGCCGGGCGGGCCGCCCGCGACCTGCTGGCCGCCGCCGGGACCCCGCAGCCGGTCTACGGGGCGCGGTGACCCGCCGGGGCCCGGAGCGCCACCGGCTGCGGGCCCCGCGCCGGGTCGTCAGCCGGGGACCGGAGCGCCCTCGCGCGCCCGCAACCGGGGTGCGGAGATCGCGAACAGCCCGAACGCGCCGAGGAAGGCCAGCAGGGAAGTGCCGCGCAGCACCGTCTCGATGGCGCGGCCGTCGGCGGCCGCGGTCGAGGGGGAGCCGCTGATCAGCTCCAGCACCGTCGCCGCGACCGCCACGCTCACCGCGCCGAACAGCACCAGCGACGTCAGCACCAGCCCCGACGCCGCGCCCGTCCGCTCCGCGGGGACGTGCGCCTGCGTGGCCACGTTCGTCAGCGCCCACCCCAGCCCGATGCCCACCCCGCACACGGCGAAGACCACCGCGTACCAGCCCAGGGGCCGCACCCAGGTCAGCGCCAGCAGCGCGGCACCGCTGGTGAGCATGCCGCAGGCCATCAGCCGCTCGGCGCGCCAGCGCAGGGCCAGCCGCCCCGCCCAGTAACTGGCCGCGCCCACCCCGCAGGAGAGCGCCAGGAAGATCACCCCCGCGACAAACGGCGACAGCCCCCGCGCCTGCTGCAGATAGAGCGCCGAGAGCACCGCGACCAGGCAATACACCACATTCGAGAGCGAGCCGGCCAGGGTGATCACATCGAACTTCCGGTTGCGGAAGAGCGACATGTCGATCAGCGGCTCCGGCCTGCGCCGCTCCACCGCCACGAACAGCACGAGGAGGGCGAGACCGACCGCGGCGGTGGCCAGGGTCGGCGCGGAGGTCCACCCCCAGCCCTGCCCCTGGTCGACGGCGACCATCAGACACGTCAGACCGAGGGCGACGGCCGCCGCGCCGGGCAGGTCGAGACGGCGGGTCGCCTGCTCGTCGCGGGTCTCGGGCACGAAGCGCAGCACCAGCAGCGCCGCGGCCAGACACACCGGCACATTGATCAGGAACACCGCGCGCCAGCTGACGTGTTCGGCGAAGACGCCGCCCACGAACGGGCCCAGAGCGGTGCCGAGGGAACCGAACGCCAGCACCGTGCTGACCGCCCGCCCCTGCCGGTCGTCCCGGAAGTAACTGGTCACCACCGCCACCGAAACGGGGAAGATCATCGCCGCGCCGGTGCCCTGCACGACGCGCGCGGCGATCAGCCAGGGCGCGTTCTGCGCGGCGCTGCACACCACGGACAGGGCGGCGAACACGAACAGGCCGAGCACGATGACCCGCCGCCGACCGTGCAGATCGGCCGCCCGGCCGCCGACGATCATCAACGCGCCGATGGCCACCATGTATCCGCTGACCAGCCACTGGAGGTCGGTCGAGGAGGTACCGAAATCCCTGGCGATCACCGGGAGCATCAGATCGAGCGCGAACCAGTCCATCTGCACGATGAGGATGGACAGCGCGGCAGCGACGATCACTGCCCGGTCCCGGTGCGAGAAGGTACCGCCCGAAGCGGCCTTCGCGACCCGGTCCGCCACGCGATGGCCCACGAGCACTCCTCGGCCGTATCCCGTATCCCCGAACCCACCGGTCCCCGCAGCCGTCTTGCCTCTCAGGATAGAAGTCGGGGTCCGGGGGCGCATGGCGGCGGAACGGTGGTGCCCGGGGGCGCCTACGCAGGCGGGCCGGCGGCCGGAGGGCGGCGCGGCCTCGGACCCGGTGCCCGGCGTCAGCCCGCTCCCGGACGCTCCGGCCCCGCGAGTCCGGCGGCGCGGGCGAGCAGCTCGACCAGCATGTCGAAGGTGAGCCGGCCGGTGAACGTGTTGCGCTGGCTGGGGTGGTAGCTCCCGAGCACGTGCAGTTCGCGCCGCGGCCCGGTGGCGGGCAGCGTCAGCTGTACGCCGTGACCGAACGCGGGCCGCGGCCGGGGGACCGCCCACCCCGCCTCGCCCAGTACGGGCAGCAGCGCCTGCCAGCCGAAGGCACCCAGCACCACGACCGTCCGCAGGCCGGGAGCGAGGAGTGCGAGCTCCGCCGACAGCCACGGCCGGCAGGTGCGCCGCTCGGCGGGCGTGGGCCGGTTCTCCGGCGGCGCGCAGTGGACCGGCGCGGTGACCCGCACCCCGTACAGCTCCAGCCCGTCGCCCCGGTGCGTCGCCGTGGGCCGGGAGGCGAGCCCGACCGCATGGAGCGCGGCGAAGAGGAAGTCGCCGGAGGCGTCCCCGGTGAACATCCGCCCGGTGCGGTTGCCGCCGTGCGCGGCAGGCGCCAGCCCGACGATGGCGATGGGGGCGTCCGCCGGCCCGAACCCCGGGACCGGCCGTGCCCAGTACTCCTGGTCCCGGAACGCCGCCCGCGGATGCGCCGCGGTCTCCTCCCGCCACTCCACCAGCCGGGGGCAGGCGCGGCAGCGGACCACCTGCGCGTCGAGCTCCGCGAGCCCGCCGCACCGCCCCGCGTGAAACGCGGGAAAGTCGCTCTCACCAGGCCCCGGCGGCGACCCGGCGGTCCCGGTCTCGTTCATCCCTCCAGGCTAGGGGGTGCCTCATGGATCCCGCCCGACCGGGGCGACGTCCCCTGGCCGGGGCGTGTACGGCCGCTCCTCGCCCGGCGGCGCGCGAGACCGCCAACGCCTGGCGGACCTCCTCCGTGGCGTAGCGGGCGGCGAGAGCCCCATGTGCCGGGCCGGGTGTTCCGGCGGAAGCGCCCGGAAGCCCGCTCTCAAGTCCCCTTTTCCGAGCCTGTGTTGTGTGACATATTACTGATGTGCCCACGAGACACGGACAGTTCCTGGACGCTCCGGATGTGATCGTCGTCGGGGCCGGAGTGGTCGGCGCCGCCTGCGCCTACTACGCCGCCCGGTCCGGCCTCTCCGTCGCCGTCGTCGACCGCGGGCCCGTCGCGGGCGGTACCACCGGCGCCGGTGAGGGGAACCTGCTCGTCTCCGACAAGGAACCGGGCCCCGAACTCGCACTCGCCCTGCTCTCCACCCGGTTGTGGCGCGACCTCGCCGCCGAGCTCCCGCCGGAGATCGAGTACGAGACGAAGGGCGGGCTGGTCGTCGCCTCCGACGAGCCCGGCATGGCGGCGCTGCGTGCCTTCCGCGCGGCGCAGGAAAGGGCGGGCGTGCGGAGCGACTGCCTCCCCGCCGACCGGCTGCGGGACGCCGAACCGCATCTGGCGCCCGGCCTCGCCGGCGGCGTCCTCTACCCGCAGGACGCCCAGGTCCAACCCGCCCTGGCCGCCGCCCATCTGCTGCGTGCCTCCGGGGCCCGGCTGCACCTGGGGGCGGAGGTCACGGCCGTGCTGCGGGGACCCGGTGACGCCGTCCGGGGCGTGCGCACCCCGCGGGGCGACCTGCTTGCCCCCGCGGTCGTCAACGCCACCGGCACCTGGGCCGGCCGGCTGGCCGCCCTCGCGGGGGTGACCGTTCCCGTCCTGCCCCGTCGGGGAGTTGTCCTGGTCACCGAGCCGCTGCCGCGTGTCGTACGGCGCAAGGTCTACGCCGCGGACTATGTCGCCGATGTGGCCAGCGGATCGGCCGCGCTGCAGACCTCCGCCGTCGTCGAGGGCACCCCGGCGGGGCCGGTCCTGATCGGAGCCAGCCGTGAACGCATCGGCTTCGACCGCACGCTCTCGGTCGGGGTGCTGCGCCGGCTCGCCGCCCAGGCCGCTGCCCTGTTCCCCGTATTGGCGGGCGTCCAGGTGCTGCGCACCTACCAGGGATTCCGCCCCTACCTCCCGGACCACCTCCCGGCGATCGGCCCCGACCCCCGCCTCCCCGGCCTGCTGCACGCCTGCGGCCACGAGGGCGCGGGCATCGGCCTCGCCCCGGCCACCGGCCGGCTGATCGCGGCCGCGCTGACCGGGGCGCCCGCTCCGCTCGACGCGCGGCCGTTCCGGCCGGAGCGGTTCGCCGGCGGGGCGGGGGAGGGATGAGCCCGGCCGGGGCCCCGCGCCGCCCGTTCACCCGTACCGAGAGGAGCCCGCGCATGACCCCTCGCCGTACCCCCGCCGACCTCGTACGGGCCGTGCCAGGACCGGCGTTCGAGATCCGCCTCGACGGGCGGCCGCTGACCGCGCTGCCCGGTCAGAGCGTCGCCGCCGCGCTCTGGGCGGCCGGTGTGCTCTCCTGGCGGACCACCCGGCGCGGCGGCCGCCCGCGCGGGGCCTTCTGCGGGATCGGCTCCTGCTTCGACTGCCTGGCCACCATCAACGGCCGGCCCAACCAACGGGCCTGCCTGGTACCCGCCCGGCCCGGGGACGCGGTCACCACCCAGGAGGGACACGGACGTGCCGATCTCACCGTCTGACCGCCGCGACCTCGTCGTCATCGGCGCGGGGCCGGCCGGGCTCGCCGCCGCCGTCACCGCCGCCGGGTTCGGGCTGCGGGTGGCGCTCGTCGACGCGGCCGACCGGCCCGGCGGACAGTTGTACCGGCAGCCGGCCCCGGGCCTCGGCGCCACCCGCCCCGAGGCCCTGCACCACTCCTGGCGCGCGTTCACCCGGCGCGCCGCGCGGCTGGACGAGGAGCGCGCGGCGGGCCGGATCCGGTTCCTCGCCGCCCACCATGTCTGGGCCGTCACCCGGGACCCGGAGCACTGGACCGTGCACGCGGTCACCGGGCCCGACGGCGCGCAGGGCCGGGCCGAGGTGAGCGGGCGCCAAGTGCTCCTCGCCACCGGCGCGCACGAGCGCCAACTCCCCTTCCCCGGCTGGACGGTGCCCGGTGTCGTGGGTGCGGGCGGGGCGCAGGCCATGCTCAAGGCGGGGCTGGTGCTGCCGGGCCGGCGGATCGTGGTCGCCGGCAGCGGGCCGCTGCTGCTCGCCGTGGCCGGGGCGTTGGCCGCGGCCGGTGCCACGGTGCCGGTCGTCGCCGAGGCGGGCGGTTACGCCGGATACGCCCGCGCCCCGCGCACCCTGGCCGCCAACCCCGGCAAGCTCGCCGAGGCGGCCGTCCACGGGGCCGCCCTGCTCCGCCACGGCGTACGCCTGCGTACCCGCAGCGCGGTCACCGCCGTGCACGGCACCGACCGGGTCGAGGCCGTCACCCTGGCCCGGCTCGACCGGGACTGGCGGCCGGTGCCCGGAACCGGACGGCGCATCCCCTGCGAGGCGCTCGCCGTCGGGTACGGGCTGGTGCCGCAACTGGAGCTGGCCACCACACTGGGCTGCGCCGTCCGCCGCGGCCCCGACGGCACCTGGGTGCTGCGGCTCGACGGGCGGCAGCGGACCTCGGTCGAGGGGGTCTGGGCGGCCGGTGAGGCCGGCGGCGTGGGCGGCGCGGAACTCGCCTTCACGGAGGGCGAGGTGGCGGCCCACGGCATCGCGCGGCGGGCCGTGCCCGATGCCCTGTGCCGCCGTCGTGACCGGCTGCGCCGGTTCGCCCGGACCATGGCCGCGGCCCATGCCCCGCGCCCCGGCTGGACCGGCTGGCTGCGCGAGGACACCGAGGTCTGCCGGTGCGAGGAGGTCACGGCCGGGCGGATCCGGGAAGCCGTCGCCGGGCTCGGCGCCCGCGACACCCGCACCGTCAAACTCCTCACCCGGGCCGGAATGGGCTGGTGCCAGGGGCGGATGTGCGGGCCCGCGGTGGCCCGGCTCGCGGGGGAGGCCGGACCACCGGCCGACCGCAGACCCCTCGCCTGTCCCGTCGTCCTCGGCGAACTCGCCGACGGGCAGGACTAGTTCGCCTCCAGGGGGCCTTGGCAGCCCCCTGGGGCACTCAATAAAATGTCACACCTCATAGAAGGAGCTTCGTATGGTCACGCGCACCCGCCCCTGGCACGGCATCATGGTCGCCACCACCCTCCCCTTCCGTGACGACCTCTCCGTCGACCACGACGCCTACGCGGCACAGGTCGCCCGGCTCCTCGCCGCGGGCTGCGACGGCGTCGTCCCCAACGGCTCCCTCGGGGAGTACCAGACGCTCACCGACGCCGAGCGCGCCCGCGTCGTCCGTACCGCCGTGGAGGCCGCCGGGGACGGCGACCGGGTGATGCCCGGCGTCTCCGCCTACGGCAGCGCCGCCTCGCGCCGCTGGGCCGAGCAGGCGGCCGAAGCGGGGGCCGGTTCCGTCCTGCTGCTGCCGCCCAACGGCTACCGCGCCGAACGGGACGCCGTCCGCGCCCACTTCGCCGACGTGGCCGCGGCCGGCCTGCCCGTCGTCGCCTACAACAACCCCATCGACACCAAGGTCGACCTCACGCCCGGTCTCCTCGCCGAACTGCACGCCGACGGCAGCATCGTCGCCGTCAAGGAGTTCAGCGGCGATGTCCGCCGGGCCTACGAGATCGCCGAAACCGCCCCGGAACTGGATCTGCTGATCGGCGCCGACGACGTCCTGCTCGAACTCGCCCTCGCCGGGGCCGTCGGCTGGATCGCGGGCTGCCCCAATGCCCTGCCCGCGGCGTGCGCCACCCTCTACCGGGCCGCCGTCGCCGGTGACCTCGACACCGCGCTGCCCCTCTACCGCACCCTGCACCCGCTGCTGCGCTGGGACTCCCGGACCGAGTTCGTACAGGCCATCAAGCTCGCCACGGACCTCGCCGGACACCGCGGCGGCCCGACCCGCCCGCCCCGTACCCCGCTCACCGCCGACCAGTCGGCCGCGCTCCGCGCCGTCACCGGGAAGCTCCTCGCCGACGGCCACCACTGAGAGAGGGCCCCATGCGCACCCGCCACGTCTTCCACGCCGTCGACTCCCACACCGAGGGCATGCCCACCCGGGTCATCACCGGCGGCGTCGGCACCCTCCCCGGCGCCACCATGGCCGAACGCCGGACGTACTTCGCCGAGCACCGCGACGCCGTCCGCACGCTCCTGATGAACGAGCCGCGCGGCCACGCCGCCATGAGCGGGGCGATACTCCAGCCGCCGACCCGCCCCGACGCCGACTACGGCGTCCTGTTCATCGAGGTCTCCGGCTATCTGCCGATGTGCGGACACGGGACGATGGGGGTGGCCACCGTCCTCGTCGAGACCGGCATGGTGGAGGTCGAGGAACCGGTGACGAGGGTGCGGCTGGACACCCCCGCGGGACTGGTCACCGCCGAGGTGCAGGTGCGGGACGGTGCGGCCACGGCCGTCACCCTCACCAACGTGCCCGCCTTCTGTGCCGGACTCGACCGCACGATCGCCGTCCCGGGCTACGGCACCCTCGGCTACGACCTGGCCTACGGCGGCAACTTCTACGCGATCCTGCCGCTGGACAGCGTCGGCCTGCCCTTCGAGCGGGCCCGCAAGAACGACATCCTCGCCGCCGGACTGGCCCTCATGGACGCGGTGAACGCCACCGACCGGCCGGTCCACCCCGAGGACGAGCGGATCGGCGGCCTCAAACACGTCTACTTCGCCGCGCCGGGATCGGACGCCACCCGCTCCCGGCACGCGATGGCCATCCACCCCGGATGGTTCGACCGCTCGCCGTGCGGTACCGGCACCTCGGCGCGGATGGCGCAGCTGCACGCACGCGGCCAACTGCCCCTCCACCAGGACTTCGTCAACGAGTCCTTCATCGGAACGGAGTTCACCGGCCGCCTCGTCGCCACGACCGCGGCGGGCCCCTGTCCGGCCGTCGTCCCCACGGTCACCGGGCGGGCCTGGGTGACCGGCACCGCGCAGTACTTCCTCGACCCGTCCGATCCGTTCCCCGCGGGGTTCGTGCTGTGAACCAGGGCCTTGTGACGCAGGGCCTGGTGACCCACGGCCTGGTGACCCAGGGCCTCGTGGCCAACGGCCGTGCGTCCGGCGGCCGTCCGCCACCAGCGGGTTTGCGCAACGTGACATTGTACGCTGGCACTCCGCGTCAACTCGGAGGACCACGATGGGCGAACTCAAGCACCGCAGCCTGATCACCGCGCAGGAGCGGCTCCGCGATCAGGTGGCCCATCAACTGCGCGCGGCGCTGATCGCGGGGGAGCTGCGCCCGGGGTCGGTCTACTCGGCCCCGGGCCTCGCCGCGGACTTCGGCGTCTCCGCCACTCCGGTGCGCGAGGCGATGCTCGACCTGGCCCGTGAGGGGCTGGTCGAGCCGGTCCGCAACAAGGGATTCCGGATCACCGAGGTGAGCGAGCGCGACCTCGACCAGTACACCGAGATCCGTGCCCTGATCGAGGTCCCGGTCGTCGGCCAGGTCACCCGCACCGCCGGCCGTGCCCAGCTGGAGGCGCTCCGCCCGGCCGCCCTGGAGATCGTGGCCGCCGCCCGTGCGCACGACCTCATCGGCTACCTGGAGGCCGACCGCCGCTTCCACCTCGACCTGCTCGGCCTCAGCGGCAACGACCGCCTCGTCGAGACGGTCGGCGATCTGCGCAAGCGCTCCCGGCTGTACGGGCTCACCCGGCTCGACGAGCGCAACCAGCTGCTGCCCTCCGCCGAGGAGCACGTCGAGCTGCTCGACGTGATGCTGACGGGCGACGCCGAGGCGGCCGAGGCCTGTATGGCCCGCCACCTCGGTCATGTCCGCTCGCTGTGGGCCCAGGGCCGCGACGAGCCGTTGGTGCCGCGACCGCAGCAGCGGCCGGTCGCCCGCCGGGGGTGACCGGCCGGGCCGGTCAGGGGCGTCCGGCGAGGAGCCCGTCCATCCACTCCTCCACCGCGTCGGCGGTGCGCGGCAGCGCCGACGACATCAGCCGGGCACCGTCCGCGGTGATCACCAGGTCGTCCTCGATGCGCACCCCGATGCCGCGCAGTTCGGCCGGCAGCGTCTCGTCGTCGGGCTGGAGGTAGAGCCCCGGTTCGACCGTCAGGACCTGTCCCTGGGTCAGGACGCCGTCGAGGTACTGCTCGGCGCGGGCCCGGGCGCAGTCGTGCACGTCGAGGCCGAGCATATGGCCCGAACTGCACAGCGTGTAGCGCCGGTACAGGCCGCTGTCCGCGGCGAGCGCCTCCCGCGCCGGGATGCGCAGGACACCCCAGTCGGCCAGCCCCTCGGCCAGGACGCCGCTGCAGGCCCGGTGGAAGTCGCGGAAGCTCGCTCCCGGTTTGAGAGCGGCGATCCCCGCGTCCTGCGCGGCGAGCACCAGCTCGTAGACCCGGCGCTGGACGGGGGAGAAGCGACCGGACAACGGCAGGGTGCGGGTGAGGTCGGCGGTGTACAGCGCGTCGGTCTCCACCCCGGCGTCCAACAGCAGCAACTGGCGCGGGTCGAGCGGCCCGTCGTTGCGGGTCCAGTGGAGCACGCAGGCATGGGCGCCGGCGGCGGCGATGGTCTCGTACCCGGTGCCGTTGCCCTCGGCGCGGGCGCGCAGCTGGAAGACCCCCTCGATCCAGCGTTCGCCGCGCGGGTGACGCAGGGCGGCGGGGAGGGCGCGTACGACGTCCTCGAAGCCGGTGGTGGTGTGCGCGACGGCCTGCTGGAGCTGGGCCACCTCCCAGTCGTCCTTGACCAGCCGCAACTCGCTCAGTGTGCAGGCGAGTTCGGTGTCCCGGGCGGCGTCCCGGCCGGTCCTGCGGTGGCGGTCGAGATCCTCCAGGTGCGCACAGCGCAGGCCGGTGCGCCGCTCGGCCTCGGCGAGGTCGGGGCGGCGGCCCACCCAGAACTCGCCGTGGCGGCGGTCCCGGTAGAAGGCGCCGCCGCCGTCCCGTGGCGGCCGCGGCCGCAGGTACAGCACCGCCTCGCCGTCCGGCTCCAGCACCAGGACGTGCCCCGGCTGGTCCTCGCCCGTGAGGGCGGTGAGCCAGGCGTAGGCGCTGTGCGGGCGGAAGCGGTGGTCGCAGTCGTGGGAGCGGACCTTCAACTCGCCCGCCGGCACGAGGAGTCGCTCGCCGGGGAAGCGGGCGGCGAGCCGGGCACGGCGGCCGGCGAACCGGGCGGGGTCCGGCACGGGAGGCTCGTCGGGGAGCGGGGCGGTGGTGGCCCACCCGCCGGTCATGAAGGCGGCGAGGGCGTCCGGCACCGGCAAGTCATGGCTCCCGGTGTGGAGTTGGGGGGCGCGCGAGGTCATGGACACCTCCGGCAAAGAAAGTTACCTGAAGCCTTGTCAGTGCAATTTCACATTACTATGTTACGGGTCACACCTCGTGGAGTGAAGGCCATGGCCTCAGCCCCTCAACCCCCCACCCCCTCCCGGAGGTTCAGGTGTCCCATCCCCGCATGCCGCGCGGCATCCTGCTGGCCGCGACCCTCGCGGCCGCCCTCGCGCTGCCGGCCGTCCAGCCCGCCCAGGCGGCGCCCCACCCGTCGGCCGCCTCGCCGCGAACCCCGGCGGCGCAGCCGGGGCACCGGCCCGCCGCCCCCACCGCCAACCCCTTCGACCATGCCCAACGCCTCGCCGGCGCGCCGAAGTCCGGCGCCGCCCCGGCACCAGCACCACGCGCCCTGGTCGAGAGAGGCCGCATACCGGGCCCGCAGACCAAGCCCGCGGGGCCGCCGCGGAGCCCCGGACCCGAGGTCGCCCCGTGCACCCTCGACGGCATCACCGGCCTGGGGCCCGAGCAGTTCGCGGACTTCCTCGCCGACCCCGCCGTCACGGCCGACGACTGCCTGCGCACCCTCGTGTGGACCTGGGACCCCCGGCTGATCCCCGTCATGTCCGACGCGCACGTCCAGGCGGTCGCCCGTCGCATCACCGGCCTCGCCGCCGCCCATGACGGCAAGAACACCAGCCATCTGTACGAGATGTTCACGTACTTGCACGCGGTGGCCTACCAGGACTTCTCGCACGACGAGATCGACACCACCGACGCACCCACCGTCGACGCCGTGCGCCGCGCCGTCGGGGCCTTCGGCACCGCGGCCCGTACCTTCGACGTCACCCGGGCCAACGCCGACACCCTGCGCGAGGCCCTGTACGCCGCCAGCGCCCCGGGCCTGCGGCAGCACCAACTCGACCTGATCCAGAAGGTCCTGGCCACCCTGGACCCGGCCCACTCCGCCACGTACCAGGACCCGGCCTGGGGCAACGCCGCCCTCGCCGCGCTGTCCGTCAACTACCTGGGGGTCTACCCCGGCAACAAGGACACCGCCTTCCAGTACGCTGCCGCCGCCGACCCCGCCTACCGCGCCGTCTTCAAGGCGTTCGCCGGATACACCCACCTCAAGGGGACGCCCAACGCCTGGGTCGTGCGCGACGCGCTCGGGGAGTACGGCCGCTTCGGCCAGATCGCCTCCCTCAAGAAGGCCATCGTCACCGACCTCGGCACCTCGCTCCTCCCCACCACCGTGCGCAACTTCGGCGACGGCAGCGAACCCTGGGCCAAGGTCGCCGGCTGGCTCATCTTCTTCGACGCCTGCAAGCCGTACACGGTGTGCAAGGACGACATCGAAAAGCGGATCTTCCCGCGCACCTACTCCTACGACAACGGCGCCATCAAGGTCCGCACCGCCCTCGACCGCGTCGTCGTCGACCAGCTCTACTATGCGTCGAAGCAGGTCAAGGCCCAGTTCCACCGGGTGCTGGGGACCAGTGAACCGCTGGCCGGCGACCCCAACACCACCCTCACCATCGTCCTGTACGCCTCCCGCGCCGACTACGAGGTCTACCACCCGCTGCTCACCGGCATGGACACCAACAACGGCGGCGTCTACATCGAGCAGGGCGCGACCTTCTACACCTACCAGCGCCGCGTCCCCCAGGACTCCAGCCTCACCCTCGAAGAGCTCTTCCGGCACGAGTACGTCCACTACCTCAACGGCCGCTTCGCCGTGCCCGGCTTCTTCGGTGAAGGCCCCTGGTACGAGGGCGACCGCACCACCGCCATGGACGAGGGCAGCGCCGAGTTCTTCGACGGCTCGACCCGCGACAACGGCATCGCCGTCCGCCGGTCACTGGTCCGCGACATCATCGCCGACACCGCCGGCGGCACACCCCGGATGTCCGTCGACGCGTTCTTGCACGCGACGTACGACCACGACGGCTTCCGCTTCTACTCCTACGCCGGGACGTTCTTCGAGTTCCTGTGGCGCGACCACCCCGCCAAGCTCCAGGAGATGTACCGCTACCTGCGCGCCGACGACCCGGCCGGGTTCGACTCCTGGCGCAACCGCATGGGCTCCGACGCGGGGCTGCAGCAGCAGTACGACGCCTTCCTCGACGCCCAGATCGCCGACGTCGACGACCTCTACGTACCGGACACGACGTTCACGCCCAACGGCTCCCTGAAGCTCGCCACCCCCGACGAGGTCCGCACCGCCTTCGCCGCCGCCACCGCCAACACCCCCGTCTGCAAGGACGAGGGCGACCCGGGCTACGGCCGGTTCACCTGCACCGGCCGGATCACCGCCAACCTCGCCGACTCCGGCGACCCCGGCCGGGTCTTCAAGGACATGGCCGAGACCGTCGACTACTTCATCCTCGACCGCACCGGCCCCGCGGCGAACAACTTCACCGACATGAACTGCTCCTTCGGCCCCACCGACATCTGGTCCTCGGGCCGGGCCGGCAGCGCGGACTACCGCTGCGAGGGCCCCCTGCGGCGATGACGCAGCCGCCCTCCCCGGCAGTCGCACGGCCCGCCGCCCCGCGGACCGGCCGTGTCCGGCCGGGCGCCCCGGCTCCGCTCAGTCGCCGGGCAGATCGAGCCGGCGGGAGGTACCGGGCGGCAGGGAGAACGAGCGGTCGCGCAGCCTGACCCGCACCGCGGCGTTCTCGGAGGCCGGTACCGCGATCCGCACCTGCTCGGCGCGGATGCGCAGATCGATGTCCCAGTGGCGCCGGAAGCGGATGCGGACCCCGAACTTCGAGAGCTCCGGCAGCGGCGCGGGATCGAGCCACAGCGCCCGGTCGCGGGTTTCCAGTCCGGTCATACCGCGCTGGATGAAGTCCAAAGTGCCGGCCATCGCGCCCAGGTGGATGCCCTCCGCGGTGGTGCCGCCCTGCACGTCCGCCACGTCCCCGGCCAGCGCCTCCTCGCAGAAGGTCCAGGCATCGGGCCGGTGGACGCGGGCCAGGACCCAGGCGTGGACCAGGGCGCTGAGGGTCGATCCGTGGCTCGTGCGGTGCAGGTAGTGGTCGACGGTGGCGTGCCAGATGTCGTCGTCGAGGGGGTGGCCGAGCCGGCGGAAGACCGAGGCGAGTTCCGACGGCGAGAAGAGATAGCCCAGCATCAGCACATCGGCCTGTTTGGAGGCCTGGTAGCGGTTGACCGTATCGCCCTCCGCCTCCAGGATCCGGTCCAGCCGGCGGATGTCACCGTAGCGGTGCCGGTAGCCGTGCCAGTCGAGTTCGGCGAGGTCCCCGTAGCCGGCGAACTGGCTGATCACCCCCCGGTGGTAGGGCACATGGAGCCGGTGCGCGATGTCCTCCCAGTGCTCGGGCTCCTCCGGCTCGAGCTGGAGGCGTTCGCACAGCTGCCGCCGGTGGGCCTCGGGCAGCGTGCGGCAGAGTTCGAGGGCACGCGTCAGCACCCAGGCCGCCGTGACGTTGGTGTAGGCGTTGTCGTCCACTCCCGGCTCGGCGGCGCCCGGATAGGCGTCGTGGTACTCGTCGGGCCCGACGACCCCGCGGATGCGGTACCGGCCCAGGCCGGCGTCCCAGGTCGTGGACGCGGCCCAGAAGCGGGCGATCTGCAGCAGCATCTCCGCGCCCCTGGTGTGCAGGAACTCCGTGTCGCCGCTGGCCTGTCCGTACTGCCACACGTTGTACGCGATCGCCGACCCGACGTGGTGCTGGAGCCGGGAATAGTCGGGCAGCCAGCGCCCCGAGCGCGGGTTGAGGTGGAGCTGCTGGGTCTCCTCCCGGCCGTCGCCGGCGCTCTGCCACGGGTACATCGCGCCGGTGCGGCCGGCTTCCCGTGCCGCATGGCAGGCGGCGGGCAGCCGCCGGTAGCGGTAGTCGAGCAGCGCCCGGGAGACCTGCGGGAGGTGCAGGTTCAAGAACGGCAGCACGAACAGTTCGTCCCAGAAGACGTGTCCGCGGTACGCCTCGCCGTGCAGGCCCCGCGCCGGCACCCCGACATCCAGCTCGGCGGTGTGCGGCGAGAGGGTCTGCAGGACGTGGAAGAGGTGCAGCCGCAGGATCCCGCCGGCCTCCCCGGGGACCTCCAGCTTGGCCTGCCGCCACAGGTTCTCCCAGGCGCGGCGGTGCGAGGCCCGCAACTGCCGGAAGTGCGGGGCCAGGGCCACGCAGTCCACCGCCGCGTGCCGCGGGCTCTCGATCGCCGGGTCGCGGGAGGTGTACAGCGCCACGGTCTTCTCGACGACGGCGGGGGAGCCGGGGGCGACGGGCAGCACCAGCGTGTGGAACGCCCGCAGCGCGGTGAGCTGCGGCAGCGGCGCACCGCCCCGGCCGGAGGAGGCGCGGGTGCGTGCGGCCAGCGCGATACGGATGTCCGAGTCGAGGGTGCGGCAGCTCAGCCACACCGTGTCCGGCAGCTCGGTCCCGGTCTCCCACCCCGTCAGATGCTGGTCCTCCAGCTCCCGGTAGCGCGCGACCCCGGCATTGCGCACCGCACCGTCGATCCCCGATTCCACCTCCACGGTGCCCGCCCACCCGTCGGAGGCGAAGCAGGTGCGCAGCGCCGCCAGGTGGGGTTCTCCCATGTGCACCAGGCGGCACTGTTCCACGGTCAGCCGGTGGCCGGCCCCGTCCTCGTAGACCGACCAGCGGGTCAGGGTGCCGTGCCGCAGGTCCAGGGTCTGCCGGTGCTCCGTCAACTGCGGGTGGTCGGGGGAGAGCCAGGGGCCGGGGGCCGCGTCGGCGGGGCAGATCCGGTAGCGCAGCGGCAGCCAGTTGGGCAGGTTGACCATGTCCTCGTTCTCGACCGGGCGGCCCGCCACGAGGGAGGTGAGCCGGTTGTAGCAGCCGGCGGCGTAGGTGCCGGGGTAGTGCGCGGGCCCTGCCGGTACCTCGGACGCCGCGCCACGGGTGGCGAAGTAGCCGTTGCCGAGTGTGCAGAGCGACTCGCGCAGCCCTTCCGTCGCCGGGTCGTAGCCCTCGTACGACCAGGCCCAGGGGCGCGTCATCCGCCCGCCCCGGCCGTCGTACGGCCAGGCCCAGCCGCTCGTCACCCCTCCTCCCCGGGCGTCAGCAGCTCGCCGGGGTCGGCCACGACCACATCGGCGCCGCGGCGGCGCAGGGCGGTGGCGCTGTACGGTCCTGCCGTCCGGTCCACGCCCACCACCAGGCCGAACCCGCCGCGGCGGCCCGCCTCGACGCCGGCGAGCGCGTCCTCCACCACGGCGGTGTCCCCGGCCGGGACACCGAGCCGCCGGGCCGCCTCCAGGAAGAGCGCCGGGTCCGGCTTGCCCGGCAGACCGAGCCGCTGTGCCTCGTTGCCGTCCACCACGGCCGCGAAGAGCCCGAGCACCCCGGCCGCGGACAGCAGCTCGGTGGCATGGCGGGACGCCGAGACGGCGGCGCACGGCACCCCCAGGTCCCCCAGCACCCGCAGCAGGCGTACGGTGCCGGGCCAGGTGGGGACGGCAGCGGTCCGCAGGCTCGCGGTGAACAGCTCGTCCTTGCGGGCCGCGACGGCGCCGACGGTGTCCGTGCCCGGCGCGTCGTCCGGTGTGCCGGGCGGCAGGTCGAGGCCCCGTGCGCGCAGGAAGGCGGCGGCCCCGTCCTGCCGGGACCGGCCGTCGACATGACGCAGGTAGTCGTCCACCGGGTCGAAGGGGCGCTGCCCGCCCGCGGCCGCCAGACACGCGTCGAAGGCGCCCTTCCAGGCGGCGGCATGCGCCGGCGCGGAGTCGATGATGACCCCGTCGGTGTCGAGGACCACGGCCCGCAACGAGTGCAGGCAAGCGGCCAGGGACGGCGTGCCGCTCATGGTGACGTTCCGTTCGTCGGTGTCCCTTCCATGGCACCACGGCCGCGGGCCGGGGGCGCGCCGCGCCCGGTCTCCCGCCCCGGCCCGCGGCCGTGGTGCGCCTGTGTCCGCTGCGCGCACCGCGGCACGGTGCGACGGTGGCAGTAGGGCCTGGTCGCCGGCGAGCGGAAGGAGGCGAGGGCGATGGAGCATCCGCTGACCGTCGGAACCGATGGGTCGGATGCCGCGTTCCGGTCGCTGGACTGGGCGGCGGACGAGGCGGCGCGCCACGGGCTGCCGCTGCGGATCGTCCATGCCTCCCGCTGGGAGCGCTACGAGGGCACCTCGTCGGCGCCGGACCAGGAGCGCCCCGGTGAGCAGGTGCTCGCCGAGAACATCGTGGAGTCCGCCACCGCACACGCCCGCCGCCGGCACGCCGACCTGGAGGTTTCGGGCGAAGTGCTGGCCGATGACGCGGTCACCGCCCTGCTGAACGAGGCCCTCCACGCCTCGGTGCTGGTCCTGGGGTCGCGGGGGCTCGGGGAGATCACCGGCCTGCTGCTGGGGTCGGTCAGCCTGACGGTCGCCGCCCGCGCCCGGTGCCCGGTGATCGTGGTACGCGGCGACCCGGCCGGGCTCGCGGGCACCCATGAGCACATCCTCCTGGGCGTCACCGACCCGGCCGCCGAAGGGGCGGCCGTCCGCTTCGCCTTCCGCGAGGCGGCGGCCCGCCGCTGCACGCTGGACGCGGTGTGCGCCTGGCGCCGCACGGCCCCCGACCCGCAGCCCCCCGCCGACGCCCACCGCGACCCCGAGGAGCGGGCGGCGGAGCTGCTCGACGCCGCACTGGCGGAGGCGGCCGCGGCGCACCCGGACGTGCGGGTGCGCCGCTCCCTGGTCGAGGGCCCGGCGCACAAGGTGCTGGTGCACCGCGCGGCCGCCGCCGATCTGCTGGTGGTCGCCGCCCAGCGCCGCCAGGGGCACTTCGGCCTGCAGCCCGGGCGGGTGGCGCACACCGCGCTCTGCCACGCCGACTGCCCCGTGGCGGTGGTGCCCCAGCACGCCGAGCCGGCCCCGCGCTCCCCCGACTGACCCGCCCGCCCTGCCGGCCCTAACCCTCCAGCCCCGCCGCATGATCGGGAACGTAGGTCTGCAGGTCCCGCGGCGGCCGCTGGTAGCCGGTGGCCGGGGGCCGCGGCGGCAGGGTGAGCTGCGGCGGGGTGACATCGCGGTACGGCACCGTCGACAGCAGGTGGGCGATCATGTTCAGCCGGGCCCGGCGCTTGTCGTCGCTCTCGACGACGAACCACGGTGACTCCGCGATGTCCGTGTGGACGAACATCTCGTCCTTGGCCCGCGAATACTCCTCCCAGCGGGTCAGCGACTCCAGGTCCATGGGCGAGAGCTTCCAGCGCCGGGTGGGGTCCTGCAGCCGCCGCCGGAACCGCTGCTCCTGCATCTCGTCGCTCACCGAGAACCAGTACTTGCGCAGCAGGATCCCGTCCTCCACCAGCATCCGTTCGAAGACCGGGCACTGCCGCAGGAACCGCTGGTGCTCGGCCGGTGTGCAAAAACCCATGACCCGCTCGACGCCGGCCCGGTTGTACCAACTGCGGTCGAACAGCACGATCTCGCCCGCCGCGGGGAGGTGCTCCGCGTAGCGCTGGAAGTACCACTGGGTGCGTTCCCGCTCGGTGGGCCGGGGCAGCGCCGCGATCCGGGCCACCCGGGGGTTGAGGTACTGGGTGACCCGCTTGATCGTGCTGCCCTTGCCGGCCGCGTCCCGTCCCTCGAAGACCACCACGATCCGGGCGCCCTCGGTGCGCACCCACTCCTGGAGCTTGACCAGCTCCGTCTGCAGCCGGTACAGCTCCCGCTCGTACAGCGCCCGCGGCAGCTTCCTGGGGCCGTTGCCGCCCTGTTTGTCCGCCATACGACGACGGTACGGAGAAAAGCCGGCGGGGGCTCAGGCGTGCGAGCCGAACGGGGCCAGCGGGCGGCTCGCCGATCGGGCCGGGCTCGCGGGGACGCCCCCCAGCGCCTCGCGCTCGATCCGCCGCCGGACGTGCTCGGTCAGGACGGCGAGCCGCTTGGAGACCTTCGCCCGCACCGCCTGTGGCGACCGGATGGCCCGCGCGGCCGCGGGCAGCTCCGCGAGGTCCGCGGCGACCCGCCGCCGGGCGTCCTCGGTGCGACCGCGCGGCGCACCGCGCTCGCCCCCGCGCATCAGCGTCTCCAGCAGCGGCGTGCTGCCGGGCGGGACCGGCTCGTCGGCCAGCCCGATCACATCGTGGCACCCGGGCCGGCGGAAGACCTGCTTGCGGCCCGGTGCGGTCGCCTTCGCCGACGACAGCTTCATCACGGGGCGGCCGTCGTAGGCGACGAGCTTGTACGCCGAATCCAGCGAGGGGGCGTCGGCGCTGACCCCGACGCGGGTGCCCACGGCGAAGACGTCGATGGGCGCTCGGGCCTGCGCCAGATCGTGCACGGCGAACTCGTCCAGCCCGCCGCTGGCGACGATGCGGACCTGCGGAAGCCCCGCGTTGTCCAGGATCGCGCGGGCACGGAAGGCCAGTTCCGCCAGGTCACCGCTGTCCAGCCGGATGGCCGACCCGTCGCCGCGCCCCAGCGCGTTCAGCACCCGGGCCGCCGCCGCGACGCCGGACTCCGTGGCGTAGGTGTCCACCAGCAGGGTCACCGGCCCGGGATGGCAGAGCGCGAACGCCGTGAACGCCGCCTCCTCGTCGCCGAACGCCTCGATGTACGAGTGCGCCATGGTGCCGACCGCCGTCAGGTCCTCGGCGTGGGCCGCCGCGACGTTGCTGGTGCCCGCGAATCCGGTCATGGCGCCCAGCCGGGCCACCTGGCAGGCGGCCGCGGTACCCGGGGCGCGCCGCAGCGAGAAGTCCACGACGGAGCGTCCCCGTGCGGCGAGCACGCACCTGACGCACTTGGACGCGACGGTCGTCTGATGGGTGAGGTGGTTGAGCACATACGACTCCACGAGCTGCGCCTGCGGCAGGGGAGCGGTGATCTCCAGCAGCGGTTCTCCGGCCAGCACCACCCGCCCCTCCGGCACGGCCCTGACCTCCCCGGTGAAGCGCATCCCCAGCAGCGGCGCCAGATCCCTGGCCGGGCGCTGCAGTGCCTCGGCGAACACCTCGACGTCGTCGCGGCCGACGGCGAAGCCGGAGAGGAAGTCGAGGACCGTCTCGGCCCCGGCGGCGACCAGGAACCCCCGCTCCGGCGGCAGGGCCCGGACGAAGCAGCTGAACGTCGCCGGCTCGGTCATGCCCTCCTGGAGGTACGAGAGGGCCATGGTGACTTCGTACAGGTCGGTGAGCGTCGCATCCGACATGGCCGACTCCTTCCACACAGCGCCGTAGGCCCGGCCGGCCGGGGCGGCACCCCGCACCCGGGCTCACGCCATCGCGTCGGCCCAGCCGTAGGCGGCGCGGTGCTCGCGCCGGGGCGGCCCGGCGCCCACGCCTTCGAGATCGAGGTCCGCCACCCGCTGCAACTGCCCGGCGAGGTCCTTCATCGCGCGCCCGGCCGCGATCTCGTCGCCGATCTCCGGCACGTCCGGGTCCCCGGGGCTGCAGCGGGCCGTGCCGTGCCCGGTCAGCGTGGTGGTTCCGGTCCGGAGCACCACGCGTGCCTTGGTCGTGCCGTCCTCCTCGAAGAGGTAGAGACGGACGGGCCATTCGACTGTCTGTGCCATGGCTCACCTCTGCCTTCCACCGGGGGCCGCCGCCTCGGGGCCCCGGACGAAGCCGTCGTGCCCTGGGCAGCCGGCCCCGCCGGTACGAGCTCTCACCGTCATCATCCGCCTTCCGCCGCGGGGCGTCATGGCGCCGGCCACCGGCCGTCTCAGACCGTGGACGCCACCGTCTTGTGGTCACTCGTGCGGCACCACGGCCACCGGACACGGAGCGTGGTGGACGGCCGCCTGGACGACATGACCGATCCGCTGGCCGGGCAGCCGGTGCCGGTGCCGCCGGCCGACGATGAGCAGCCCGGCGTCGGCGGCGCTGTGCAGCAGGGCCGGCGCCGGACTCTCCATCACCACGCGCGCATCCACCGTCAGGTCCGGGTACTTCTCCTGCCACGGCCGCAGGGCGGCGGCCAGCTCCTGCCGCGCGTCCTGCGCCGCCTCCTCGGCGGCGACCGGCTCCACGCCGCCGCCCCGGTTGTAGGCGTACGAGGGCAGGTGCCTGCCGTGCACGACGCGCAGCGGGGCACCGCGCCGTGCGGCGCTGTCGAAGGCGAAGGCGAGCAGCGCCTCGCACGGCTCGTGCAGGCTCAGCCCCGCCATCACCTCCCCGCCCGGCTCGTCCGCCTTGGTGCCCCGCCGGGCGCGCACCAGAACCGTGGGGCAGTCGGTGTGCACCATCAGCTTCAGGCCGAGCTCGCCGAGGGCGAAGCGGGACACCGGGCCCAGGTCCCGCGAGCCCAGGACCAGCAGGTCCGACTCCGCCGCGGCCTCCTGCAGGGCCTGCTGGGGGTCCTTCGCGACCAGGGCCGGATCCACCGGGAGGTCGGGGAAGCGGGTGCGCACCGCGGTGACGGCCTCGTCCATCATCCGGTAGGGCCAGTAGTTCTGGTCGCCCTCCGGAACGGGCCCGGGCGCCGGCTCGGGCGCGAGCAGCACCCAGGCGTGCAGCAGCCGCAGGCGCGCACGCCGCAGCCGGGCTTCCTGTGCCGCCCACACGATCGCGGACAGGGACTCGGGCGTACCGTCCACACCGGCGGTGATGACATCCTTCATGGCCTCGCTCCCTTCCTGGGCGCTCGGCGCATGTGCGCCCATACCTCCAGGGTGCTCGACCTCGCGCGCTCCGGCATCAGCCACTCGGCCCGGATCCGGCGCGGGTCAGTGCGGGCCGTGCCCGGTGCCGTCCCGTCCGGTGCCGTCGCGGCCGGTGCGGTCGCGCCCGGCGGCGCCGGACGCGGACCGCGTCCCGGGGCTGCCGGCCGGCGCCCCGCCCATCATCGCGAGCATGGCCCGGCCCCCGGTGCGCACGAAGCGGTGGACCAGTGCGGCGGCGAGGACGAGGAAGGCGATGTTGAGCCAGGTGGTGTAGTTCCAGGAGACCCCGGCCATGGGGATCGTCGCGTCGGCCTGGCGGGGGATCAGCCCCAGCCCGCCGAAGACGAATTCGACGGCGTAGCCCGCGACGACGACGGCCGCGTAGAACGTGACCAGCAGGAACAGGGCCATCCTGGTCCCGTAGTACTTCCGGTAGATGTGCAGGATCGGCAGGATCAGCAGGTCGGCGAAGATGAAGGCGACCACCCCGCCGAAGCTGATCCCGCCCTTCCACAGGACCACCGCCAGCGGCACATTGCCGATGGAGCAGACGAACGAGGCGATCGCCACCAGCGGCCCGATCAGCGGCCCCCACACCTTCGCGGCCAGCGGATGTCCGTCGAAGAAGAAGGCCCGCCAGAAGCTGTCGGGCACCCAGGCCGCGATGGCCCCGGCGATCAGCAGGCCGATCACCAGGTCCTTGATGATCGCGGCCCACTCCATGACGAAGACGTGCGAGGTCGCGGTCCAGCCCTCGGAGGAGAAGAGCCGCCGCGCGAAGGACCCCTCGCGGTGTACGGACATGTCCATCGCGGCATGCCCCTCCATGGAGCCGGCCAGCCCCCGTTCGGCCTGCGCACGGGCCGGCCGCAGCAGCCGGTCGGACAGGAAGAGGCGGAACAGCACGGCCAGCACGACGATCATGACCGGGCCGCCGGTGAACTCGGCGAGGGTGAACTGCCAGCCCATCAACAGGGCCAGGATGACGCCGAGTTCGACCACCAGGTTGGTGGAGGCGATCTCGAACGCCATGGCGGCCGTGAAGTGCGCGCCCTTGCGGAACAGGGACCGGGCCAGGGCGACCGCCGCGTACGAGCAGGAGGACGAGGCGGCGCCCAGCGCGGCGGCCAGCGTCAGGGTGCGGGGACGGTCGTCGCCGAGCAGGCCGACCACGGTGGAGGTGCGCACCACCGCCTGGACGACCGCGGACAGCGCGAAGCCCAGGATCAGTGCCCAGGTGATCTCCCAGGTCATGGATCCGGCGATGGACAGTGCGTGCAGGACCGGGTGCATCGGCTGAGGTGTTCCGTGGCGTACCGCGGCTCAAACGCCCGCGCGTCCGGCGCCGGGTCAGACCCGCCCGTGCGCCTTCTGCGCCCGCCGCGACAGCGAGTCGATGACCACGGCGATCAGCAGCACCCCGCCGGTGATCATGAATTGCACGGCCGTGCGGATGCCCATGAGGGCCACGCCGGAGGCGATCGACTGGATGACCAGGACACCGAGCAGGGCCGACCAGGTCCGGCCCCGTCCGCCGAACAGGCTGGTGCCGCCGATGACCGCGGCGGCGATGGCGTCCATCAGCAGCAGGCCGGCGCCGGACGTCTGACTGGCCGAGGTCACGCGCGAGGCCAGGAACAGGCCGCCGATCGCGGCCATCGTCCCGGACACCATGAAGACCGAGATCCGGACCAGGTCCACATTGAGGCCGGTGCGGCGGGCGGCCTCGACGCTGCCGCCGAGCGCGAAGATCATGCGTCCGTAGCGCGTACGGCGCAGCACGCAGTCGAGCCCGACGAGCACCACGAGGAAGATCAACAGGGCCAGCGGGAGCCCCAGGAACTGGTTCAGGACCACGGCCGCGGCGAGGGAGATCACCGCCAGCACTCCGGTGCGCAGGAGGATCTCGCTCAGCGGCCGGGCGGGCACCCCGGCGGCCCTGCGCCGCCGCACATCGCGGTAGGAAACGAGGAAGTAGCCGGCCGTGCCGAGCGCCGCCAGGCCGTACGCGGCGGCCACATTGTTGAAGTAGTAGCTGGTCAGCATCGCGAGCAGGCCCTTGTCGTCGATGTTGATCGTGCCGTTGACGCCCAGGATGTAGAGCATCAGGCCGTTCCAGCCCAGCAGGCCCGCCAGGGTGACCACGAACGCCGGTACCCCGACCTTGGCGAAGAAGAACCCCTGCACCGCCCCGATCGCCGTGCCGCCGAGGACCGCGACCAGCAGCGCGAGCCCCTCCGGTACGCCGTGGTTCACGGTCAGCACCGCGAAGGCGGCGGCCGCGAGGCCGCTCACCGAGCCCACCGACAGGTCGATCTCGCCGAGCAGCAGGACGAAGACGACGCCCACCGCGATCATGCCGGTGCCGACGATGTCCACGGTCAGGTTGGACAGGTTGCGCGGCGAGAGGAAGTTCTCGTTGAGGCTCTCGAAGATGATCCACACCACGATCAGGCCGAGGGCCACCGGGACCGAGCCGAGCTCGCCGCTGTGGAACCTGCGCCGGAGCAGGTCGAGGGGGTTCTGCGCCCCGAAGGCGGGTGCGCGCCGTCCGGCGGCGGTCGCCGTCCCGCCCGCGGCGCCCTGCCCTCCGGGCGGTTTCTGCTTCCTGAGCGCCCAGGTCCGGCTCACGGCTGCACCTCCCACCCGGGTGTCTTGCGGCGTGTCACGGCGTTGTCCGTGGCTCCGGTGATCGAGGAGATGATCTGCTCGTGGGACGTGGTCGTCACATCGAAGAAGCCGTTGTTCCGCCCCAGCCGCAGGACGGCGACCCAGTCCGCGACCGCCTTGATGTCCCCCATGTTGTGGCTGATGAGGAGCACCCCGAGCCCGCGTTCGCGGAGCTGGTCGACGAGGTCGAGGACCTGGGCGGTCTGCTCGATGCCCAGGGCCGCGGTGGGTTCGTCGAGGAGCACGAGCCGCGGCTCGCCGAGGAGCGAGCGGGAGATCGCGACGGTCTGGCGCTGGCCGCCGGAGAGCGAGGCGACCGGGAGGCGTACGTCGGGCATCCGGATGGCCAGCATGTCGAGCAGGTCCAGGGTGAGGCGCTCCATCTCCACCTCGTCCAGCACCCCGGCCCGGTGGATCTCGCGGCCGAGGAAGAGGTTGCCGACCACGTCGAGGTTGTCGCACAGCGCGAGGTCCTGGTACACGGTGGCGATGCCCAGGTCCTGGGCCTCGTGGGGGCGGGTGATCTGGACGGGCCGGCCGTCCCACTCGATCACGCCCTCGTCGGCGGAGTCGACCCCGGCGACCACCCTGATCAGGGTGGACTTGCCGGCGCCGTTGTCGCCCACGAGCGCGACGACCTGACCGGCGCGCACCTCCAGTTCGACATCGGCCAGCGCCTGGACGGCGCCGTACCGCTTGGAGATGCCGCGCAGCGCCAGCAGGGGCGGCGCGGGTGTCGGTCGCCGGAGGGCTGAGCCGGGCTCCATGGGTACCTGCCTCACCTGGTGAGTCCCGCCTTCTGGCAGGCGGCCTCGAACTTGGGGGTGCAGATCTGCTCGATCGTGTACATGCCGTCCTTGACCACGGTCCCCTTGATGCGGTGCACCGTCACGGAGAGCGGGGTGAGCAGCACCGCCGGGATGCCCCGGGTGGTGGGGCTGTTGACCGTGTGCGTCGTGATGCCGTCGAGCTTCTTGCCGCGGCCCAGCGCGACGGCCATGGCGGCGGCGGTGCCGGCCTCGGGCGCGAAGGGCTTGTAGACGGTCATGTACTGGTCGCCGGCGACGATGCGCTGGATGGCGGCGAGTTCGGCGTCCTGGCCGGTGACGGGCGGCAGCGGAGAGATCTTGGCGGCCTCCAGGGCGGAGATGATGCCGGCCGCCAGCCCGTCGTTGGCGGAGTAGACCCCGTCGATGTGCCCGGCGCCGAGGGCCGAGATGGCCGCGGTCATGTTGCTGTTGGCGTTCTCCGGCCGCCACCCGGCGGTCTCGTAGGCCTTCCCGATCTTCACCTTGCCCTGGAGCACCGCGAGCGCGCCCTGCCGGAACCAGGCGGAGTTGGGGTCCGTCGAGTCGCCGTTCATCATGACGATCTGCGCGCCGCGCGCCTTGCTGCCGAGCGCCTTGAGCAGCGCCTCGCCCTGCAGCTCGCCGACCCTCCTGCCGTTGAAGGAGACATACGCCGACACCGGTCCCTCGACGAGGCGGTCGTAGGCGACGACCGGGATCCCCGCCGCCCGCGCGCTCTCGACCGGCGAGCGGAGCGACTTGGAGTCGACGGCGTCCAGGATCAGCACCCGGACCCGCTTGGTGATCATCGCGTCCATCTGCTGCTGCTGGGTGGCCACGTCGTGCTCCGCGCTGACGACCTCCACCGTGCACTCGGGGCACAGCTGATGGATCTTCTTCTCGATCAGCGGCTTGTCGAAGTGGTAGAGACGCGAGGTGTTGTCCGGGAGCAGCACGCCGATCTTCAGCGCGCCGCCGGCGGCGGGCCCGTCCGCCTCGTGCACCCCGCCGGCCTTCCCGCAGGCGGCCGGCCCGGCGACCAGGCACAGCCCGGCCAGGACGGCGGCAGCTCCGCGCAGACGACCACGCACCTCAGGGGACCTCCTCACCCTCGCGCGGGCCCGCCGTGCCGGCCGGGTCCCCCTCGGCGCCGAGCCGCTCGTCCGGCTGCAGGCTGATCTCGCTCCACACCTGCTTGCCACCGCTCAGCGGCACCGAACCCCAGGTCGCCGACACCGCCTCGACGAGCAGCAGCCCGCGGCCGCCGGTCGACTCCCAGTCCACGCTCGTCGGCTTGACGGGCGCCCGGGGCGAGGCGTCGTTCACCGCGATCCGCAGCCGGTCGGCGGCCAGGGTCAGATCCAGCCGCACCTCCCCCTGGGTATGGGCGATGGCGTTGGTGACCAGCTCGGACACCACCAGCAGGGCCACGTCCAGCTCCTCGGCCACGGTCCACGAGCGCAGCGTGCGGGCGGTGAAGCGGCGGGCGTGCATGACCGCGTCGGGCAGCCGCCACACCGTCCAGTGCGCCCGGGTCGGGCGGACGCGCATCCCGTCGTAGCGCAGGACCAGCACCGCCACATCGTCGTCGCGCCGTTTGGTCTCGCCGAGCAGCTGATCGGCGAGCTGCCCGGCATCGGCCGGATCGGCCCGCGCGAGCAGCTCGCGCACCCGGCGGAGGCCGTCCTCCAGGGGGAGCGCGGCCGATTCGGCCAGCCCGTCCGTGAGCAGTACGAGCACGGTGCCGGGGGCCAGGCCCACCTCGGTCAGCGGGAACTCGCCGTCCGCGGCCACCCCCAGCGGGGGACCGCCCTCGACCGACAGCTCCTCGGTGCTGCCGTCGGGGAACCGCAGCAGCGGCGGCAGATGCCCGGCCCGGACGAACCAGGCGATGCCCTCCTCCATGTCGAGGTCCACATAGCAGCAGGTCGCGAAGAGATCGGTCTCCATGCCGAGGAGCAGCCGGTTGGCGTGGGAGAACACCACATCGGGCGGGTGGCCCTCGACCGCGTAGGCCCGGATGGCGGTCCGCATCTGGCCCATGATCGTGGCGGCGCCGGCGCTGTGGCCCTCCACATCGCCGATGACGAGTGCGATATGGCCGTCGGACAGCGGGATGACGTCGTACCAGTCGCCGCCCACTTCGAGCCCCATCGTGGCGGGCAGGTAGCGGGCGACCGCCACCCCGCCGGGCAGCGACGGCAGCTTGCGGGGCAGCAGACTGCGCTGGAGCATCGTGGCGAGCTCGTGCCCGGCGTCCAGCGCATGGGCACGGACGAGGGCCTGGCCCACCAGCCCCGCCGTCGCGGTCAACAGGGACCGTTCCTCCGGTCCGAACCGGTGCTCCTCGTCCCAGCCGACCAGGCACACCCCGACGATCCGGCCCTCGGACGGCAGCGGCAGGACGGCGAGCCCGCCGGGCCCGATCCCCGCCAGGCCGGGTTCGAGCGCCGCGTCGGGAGGCCACAGGGCCACATGGCCGGCCCGCAGCATGCTCTCCAGCGTGGGCATCGCATGGCACGACGCGTCGGGCCACTCGGAGCGCCATTCGGACCGCCACGCCGCGGGCCAGGCACCGGGCTCCGGCGGGTCGAGGACGGACACCACGAACCGGTCGGCCTCCAGCTCCGCCACCGCCACCCGGCTCGCCTCCAGGGGCGCCCGCAGGGTGGCGACCACCACCCGGCCGACGTCGCGGATCGTCGTGGCGCCGGCCAGCGCGGCGGACAGCTGCTGCACGAGGGAGACCTCGTCCGCGCTGGGACGCAGGTAGGAGGCGTCGGCGACCACGCCCAGCATCCGTTCCGGGGTCCCGGCGGCGTCGACCAGCACCCGGCAGCGCAGGCTCAGCCAGCGGAGTTCGCCGTTGGGCCGGCGGATCCGGATCGACAGCTGCTGGCCGGGGGAGGGCAGCCGGCCCGGCTCGACGATCGACATCAGCGCGGGCAGATCGTCCGGCGCGGTGTGTGCCAGCAGCGTCTCCACCCGCCGGTCGAACTGCTCCGGGGCGACCCCGAACAGCTCCAGCACGTGGACGTCCGCGTCGATCCGCCCGGTGGCCAGCGTCAGGGTGAACGCGCCGCCCCGGAGGGTGTCCAGCCCCGGCCCCAGCAGCGACCGCCGCTCCGTGCGGGCCATGACCCGGGCCGCGACCGCCTCCAGCCCCGCGGACACCTGGTCGGCGTGCAGCTCCAGCAGATGGCGGCGGTCGGCGTCGAAGGCGTCCGGTGCCTTGTCCATGACGACCAGGCACCCCAGCCGCTTGGCGTCCCCGCCGAGCGGCAGCACGGCCAGCGAGACATCGGACGGCAGCATCCCGGCGCCGTCCCAGGGCGGTGCGTCCGCGCCGCCCGGAGTGGTGACGCCGTAGTGCGCGAGCTCGGCCGGGCTCAGCCAGAGGGGGAGGCCGGTGCGGAACGACGCGGCCACCGGGGAGTTGCCGGACAGCGGGAAGCCGGTCGGTAGTCCGTGGAGGCCGCCGGAGCCGCCGACCATCTCGGCCAGCTGAAGATCGCCGCCCCCCTCGGCGGGCACATAGACGGCGGTCAGCTCAGCCCCGGTGGACCCAAGGATCCGTGCGGTCACTGCCTGCACCGCCTCCGTGTGCCGGAAGCCGTCGTCGTAAGCCACGGTCGCCGTATCCGCTCTCCGGGGCCGGAGCGTCCACCCCGCCACCGGCTTGCCGGACATGTCGTCATTCACGGCCTCCTCTCCATGGTGCGGCACGCAGCAAGGGAGCAGCTAGTCGGAGCGGGGGCCACGGCGGGCGGCCGGCGGGCTCCCGCACGGGGCGCCCGGGCGGGAGCCCCGTGCGGGGCCGGGGTGGCGACCGCCGGGGCGGGGAGCCTCCGCGCTGCTGACGCACCGGACGCCCGGCGCGTCAGTCCGGCGTCAGGACGGCGGCCCCCTGCACCCGGTCGGCGGCCAGGTCCTCCAGCGCCTGCGGAGCCCGGCTCAGCGGGTAGGGGCTGACGGTGACCCGGATGCCGATCCGTGCCGCGGTCGCCAGGAACTCCCGGCCGTCCTGCCGGGTGTTGGCGGTCACGCTGCGCAGGTTCCGCTCGTAGAAGAGATGCCGCTGGTAGTGGAGCGCGGGGATGTCGGAGAGATGGATACCGGCCACGGCGAGGGTGCCCGCACGGTCGAGCGCCTCCAGCGCCACCGGCACCAGCTCGCCCACGGGGGCGAAGAGGATCGCCGAGTCCAGTGGTTCGGGAGGGCGGTCGTAGGCGCCGCCGGCCGAGGACGCGCCCAGCGCCAGGGCGAGTTCACGGGCCCGCGCCGACCGGGTCAGCACATGCACGGTCGCGCCCTCGGCCAGGGCGACCTGGGCGGCCAGATGGGCCGAGGCACCGAAGCCGTAGATCCCGAGCCGGCCACCGGAGGGCAGCGCGCTGCGGCGCAGCGCGCGGTACCCGATGATCCCGGCGCACAGCAGCGGCGCCAGCAGCGTCGCGTCCTGGCCGTCCGGGAGCGGGTAGGCGTAGTCGGCGGGCACGAGAGCGGTCTCCGTGAAGCCGCCGTCGGCGTCCCAGCCCGTGTAACGCGATTCCGGGCAGAGGTTCTCGTGGCCCGCCCGGCAGTACCGGCAGACCCCGCAGGTGCCGCGCAGCCAGGCGCCGCCGGCCCGGTCACCGGCCCGGAACGCCGTCACCGCCTCGCCGACGGCGACCACCCGGCCGACGATCTCATGGCCCGGGACGGTCGACGGACGGTGCGGCGGCAGGTCCCCCTCCGCCAGATGCAGGTCCGTACGGCACACCCCGCAGGCCTCCACGCTGAGCACCAGGTCCCCGGGGCCCGGCTCGGGGACCGGACGGCGGACGGGGGCCAGCGGCCCGGAGGCGATCGGGCCGGGACGCCGGACGACCCAGCCGGACACCGTGTCCGGGCCTGCAACGGGGGCCATGTCCCCAGGATGGCGCCCCTCGCGGGGCCGGACAAACGGTGCCCCGCCGGAGCCCGTCGGCAGGCCGGAGCCCTCGCCGCGCGGCGTCACCGGGCGCCGGCGAGCGTGCCGCCGCGCGCCCGGGTCACGGGCCGGGGATCCGGCTGGAGTGTTTCCGCGATCGGCCTGGCCGGGGAGCCCTAGCCGAAGAGCGTCGTCAGCTTCTGCCGCATCCTGGCCAGCAGGCCCTTCCGGGCCGGGGGCACGGGCGCGGGGACGGCCGTCGGCGGCTCGGCCTGCGGGCGCGCCGGGGTGCGCGGCCGCGGCGTGGTGGCCTCGTCGGCGGGGGTGGGTGCGGGCACCTTCTTCGTGCGGACGGCCTCGGCGCGGACGAGCGCGCCCAGGGCGGCAAAGACATCGAGGGGCATGCCAGATCTCCTGCGGTGGAAGTCCCGAGAGCTGATGACGGCAGACCGCGCTCGCCCCATGGCCCGCTTGCGGGGTGGGGTGGGGGACGCGGCCGGGCCGGCTCAGCAGCGCAGGACGGCCACGCGGGGTGGCGATGCGGGGGCGGCGGCCAGGACGGCGGCCCCCGAAGAGAGGTCCCGGGACGCGGTGAGGGGCAGGGCGGCGGGGGAGTCCCCGAGCGCCTTGCCGCCGGACCCGGTGGGGACCTGATGGCGCAGATGGCAGGCGGAGGCGTCGCACAGGCGGCGGACGCCGCTGCCCGGATGCTTCCCGCCGCCGGTGGACGCCGGCACCGGGCCCGCCGTGACGCAGGGCCGGGCGGCGGGGTCGGACAGCGCGGGGGCGGCGGCGTGGGGAGGACAGCCGTGGGCACCGGGGTCCGGCGTGTGGGAGCAGCCGGTGGCGAGCGCGGCGTGCAGGAGGGCCAGCAGCACGACGAACATCAGCACGCGCCGGCGGCCCGCGGCCGCGGAGGCACCGGTGCCGACGGTGTCGCGCATGCGCATCTCCCACCCTTCTCCGAAGGAGGGAATCCCCGGGAAGCGGGCAGGACACTCGCGATACGCCGCAAGAGGCTACAAAACCACTCGTTCCGGCTATGTCATCGCACTCCCGGACCTCGCACCTGCGCTCCTCGGCGGCGCGGCCCGCTTCCGGCCGGTGCGGCCCCGGCCGTCACCGCCCCCAGGACGTGCCGCGCCGCGCGGAACCGCCGTCGGCGGCATCGCTCGCATAGCGTCCGTGGAAGTGCGTGAACCGCTCCAGCGGGTCGCCGTCCATGGTCCACGGCCAGATCGTCGCCACCCCGCCGGTGGCGCGCAGCGCGATCCCCGCCTCGGTCGTCCGGCCGGCCTTGACCAGCGCGTAGGCCAGCAGGTTGAGATCGGCCAGGGCCGCCGCGTGCCGGAGGAACCCCGTGCCCGGCCAGTAGTGCGCGGCCTGGTCGAGAGCCCGGGCGGCGTCGGGGCGCCGCCAGATCTCCCCGGCGCCCAGGGCCGTCATCCCGCCGTCGGCGACCGCGCGCTGGTGGCTGCGGACGAGCGAGGTGAGCTCCAGGCCGACGGCGGGGGCATCGGGCGGCATCAGGGAGCGGACGCCGTCGAGCAGGTCCAGCACCAGGGCGCTGGAGCCGCACTCCTCCGGCGAGAGGTAGCCCAGGGCCTGCAGGTGCGCCTCGCGGTTCCAGGGGTCGCGGGCCTTGATCTCGCGCCAGATCGCCGCCAGTTCCGTGGAGGGGCGCCGCTGGACGCGGAGCGTGGCCAGGTGCAGGGTCCAGGGGGTGGGGTCGTCGGGGAGCAGCTCGGCGGCGAGCCGGCAGGTCTCGCGGGTGGCGTCGAGGTCGACGGAGGAGTCCTGCTGCCGGGCCTGGATCAGGTCGGACCAGGCGTGCAGCAGCAGTGCGCCGTGGTCCTTGGGGCTGTGCTGGCGCCAGATGCCGGGCAGCGAACGCCCCGCGGCGGAGGCCAGCACGCCCAGGCGGTGGGCCTTGCGGTCCCAGTCCTGGCCGGCTTCGTTGATCACGTCCGCCATCAGGGCCATGACGGCGGTGTCCAGCGAGCCGCGGGACCAGCAGGTCTCGACGCGTCGCCGCACCCGCCCCAGGGTCACGTCGTCGAGCTCGGGGACGAGGCGGGGAAGGCTGCCTTTGCGGCGTCTGAACGCGGGCATGTGTGTCGGCGGCCTTCCGGTCGTGGGCGCGTGGGCGGAGAGGAAAGGTGCGGGTGGCTAGCAGGCTAGTGGCACCGCTGTGCCGTACGGACAGCGGGTGCGGAGCACACCGCCGGCCGTACGGCACGGCGTTCGGTGACCGGTCGGCCACCCGGTGACTAGCGGGAGGTGACGGCCGACTTCTCGGCGGCGGCGCGGCCGAGCCGGTCGCGGACCAGGGACACCCCGACCACCACCACGGCCAGGAGCACCGACAGCAGCACCTGGATGCGGCCGCCGCCCTCGCTGTCGTCGGTGAGCATGTAGACCAGCACGAACGAGATCATCGCGATCGTCGCCCAGGTCAGGTACGGGAACAGCCACATCCGGACGACCAGCTTCTCCGGGTTCTCGCGCAGGATGATCCCGCGCATCCGCAGCTGCGAGAAGCAGATGACCAGCCAGACGAACAGCGCGACCGCGCCGGAGGAGTTCAGCAGGAACTGGAACACCGTGGTCGGCCACAGGTAGTTGAAGCCGACCGCGATGAAGCCGAAGAGGACGGAGGCGAGGATCGCGGCCTGCGGGACGCCCCGCGTGTTCGTCCGGGCGAAGGCCTTCGGGGCGTCGCCGCGCTGACCGAGCGAGAAGGCCATCCGGGAGGCGGTGTAGAGGCCCGAGTTGAGGCAGGAGAGCACGGCGGTCAGCACGATCACGTTCATGATCTGGCCGGCGTGCGGGATGCCGATCGAGTCGAGGGCCGCGACGTAGGAGCCCTTCTTGGCGATCGAGGGGTCGTTCCACGGCAGCAGGGAGACGACCACGAGGATCGAGCCGAGGTAGAAGATGCCGACCCGCCAGATCACGCTCTTGGTGGCCTTGGTGACCGCGCGCTGCGGGTCCTCGGACTCGCCGGCGGCGAGGGTGACGATCTCGCTGCCCATGAAGGAGAAGACCACCATCAGCACGCCGGTGAGGATCGCGGTGGGCCCGTGCGGCAGGAAGCCGCCGTGTGCGGTGAGGTTGCTGAAGCCCGTCGCCGCGTTGTCGGAGCCGGGCAGCACGCCGAAGATCGCCAGTCCGCCGAGGGCTATGAAGGCCGCGATGGCGACGACCTTGATGCCCGCGAACCAGAACTCGAACTCACCGAACGAGGCGACCGAGGCGAGGTTGGTGGCGGTGAGGACGATCATCACGATCAGCGCCCAGGCCCACTGCGGGACGGCCGGGACCCAGCTGGTGAGGATCGCCGCGCCGGCGGTCGCCTCCACGGCGAGCACCACGACCCAGAAGAACCAGTACAGCCAGCCGATGGAGAAACCGGCCCAGCGGCCGAGCGCCCGGTCCGCGTAGGCGGAGAAGGAGCCGGAGGTCGGGTTGGCGGCGGCCATCTCACCGAGCATCCGCATCACGAACACGACGAGCGCGCCCACCAGGGCGTACGACAGCAGGATGCCGGGGCCGGCCGCGGCGATGCCGGAGGCGGAGCCCACGAACAGGCCGGCGCCGATGACCCCACCCACTGCGATCATGGACAGATGGCGGTTCTTGAGGCCCGACTGCAGCCCTGACTGTCCTGGATCCTGCCCGTTGCCGGGCGGTACGGGGGGTGCTGCCACGGAGCTGGGGGGAGGTGTAGTCATCTGACATCCATTGAGGGTTGGAGGGTCATCCGTGTGGTGACTGCTGGGTTCGCCTCGGTGGCCGGACGCACGAAAGGACCGGGTGCCGGCAGGCGGTCATGGTCCTGGCGACGTGCGGAGACGCGACGAGCGGGTCGCGGCCTCCGGATGCCCTGCGCGGGTGGGGGAGCGCTGATCGCACCTCCGCGCGGTGGCCCGCCTCCTTGTGGGGGGTGAGCCGCATCACGTCCGGATTGGGATTTGCGTAAGCGTATGTGGCGGTGCGCGGCGGCGTATTTGTGAGAGAGGACAAAGTCCCTCTCAAGCGCTGTACATCAGGCCAATGAAGATTGGCGAAAAAGAGGCTCGTGCTCCGGGGGCGTGTGGTGGACGTGATGCGCCGGCCCCGGTCCTTCCCTGTGCCGGCAGGGCCCTGGGCGGCCGCTGGTGCGGGCGGACAACGCGGCCGGCGAACCCTTGGCCGCAGGGACAGATGCCCCGGACCACGAGCCCCCTAGCGTGAGTCCGGCCCTGTCACCGGCCGACGAGCAAGGGGACTCCATGGCCACGCTTCCCTCCGCCCGACAGACCTGCACCGCCCCGCCGCACGCCGTGCCCGCCACCCCACCAGGGGCGGACGACGGCAGCGGGTCGGCGGGCACAACGCCGGGTGAACGGCGCGCCGACGCCCCGGCGGGAGAACCGCCGGAGCGCCCGGCGGGACCGGCGGACACGGTCACCGGGGCCGAGGAGCCGGGAGCGATTCCGGCCACGGGCCCGGCCGGCCAGGACGCCGGGACGGTGGTGATCGGCGCCACGACGCTCGCCCGCCGGGTCTGCGCCTCCCTGGGGGAGAGCGGACACCCGGTCGACCACCTCGCCGCACCGGACGACCACGACCTCCGCCGGGCGCTCGCCGCACGGCCGGCCGGGGTGGCCGTGCTCGTGGGCGACGACCTGTCCGCACTGCGCTACGCGCTCGCGGTGCGCCACGTCTGCGACTCCGTCCGGATCGTCGTCACCGTCTTCGACCGCACCGTCGCCCAGCAGCTCCGGCTGCTGCTGCGCGACTGTGTGCCGGTCTCGCCCGCCGACCTGCTGGCGCCCACGCTGGCCGGCCTGTGCGTGGACCCCGGCGCCCTCGCCGTCTGGGACGACGGGCACGGTGCGGTGGCGGTCCGGCGGGACGGGGCGCACCTGGTGGAGACGCCCTGGCGGGCGAGCACGGGCGCCCGGCGGCGCGCGCTGCTCGGGCGGCTGCGGGGGCAGTTGCAGCCGCATGACGCCGATGCCCGGCTGCTGCTCATCGGGCTGCTGGGGATCGCCGCCGTCCTCGCCCTGGACTGGCTGTGGCTGGTCGCCGTCTTCCACCGGCCGGCCAGTACCGCCTTCCTGGAGGCCGCCCGGGTCGTCGCCGGGGTGGGACCCGCCGCACCGCACCCCGGCCATCCCGGCTACGAGGTGGTGTCCGCGGTGGCGATGCTGGTGACGGTGGGGTTCACCGCGCTGCTGACCGCGGGCATCGTCGACCGGCTGATCGGCCCCCGGCTGGTCGGCGTCCTGGGGCCGCGGGTGCTGCCCCGCGCCGGTCACGTCATCGTGGTGGGGCTGGGTCAGGTGGGCCTGCGGCTGTGCCAGACCCTGCGTCAGCTGGGGGTGCCCGTCGTCGGGGTCGAACGCGAGCCCGCCGCCCCGAACCTGCGCCTCGCGCGGTCGATGGGGATACCGGTGGTGCTGGC
>Ga0207426_1000394_pt1 | contig 74327 bp, 66 predicted proteins | sample AraplaMF_Cvi_mMS_FD_184265 | JGI IMG/M metagenome (GOLD analysis project Ga0207426, IMG submission 184265) | Arabidopsis root microbial communities from the University of North Carolina, USA - plate scrape MF_Cvi_mMS (SPAdes) (version 2) | ecosystem: Host-associated > Plants > Roots > Endosphere...
TCCAAAACGATGGAAAGATGATTTCCGTCTCAGCGGAATTTCGGTGCCTCGTTGATTGAGCGGACGGCGCCAAAATCGCATATTGACGGCAGTTGCTCACGCATGTCGACCATCCTCCCGGTCGATGGGCGACTGTTCCCTCTGGAGGTTTTGACCTTCGAACTCCCAGCCACCGTGAATAGCGGTGGCTTTTTTTTGCCTATCGCGCCGTCGACGTGCCTCGGAACATTCGGTTGCGGCCGCTTGTTTCCTCCGGAAGAAGAGTTGAAGGAGAGCGTCATGCAGGTCGTCGGCACGCAGGTCATTCCCGAGAAGGGTGGCAAACTCGGTTTCACAATTGAATTCGTGGGCGATGGAGGGGAGATCGTTTCCGTCCAATTGCGCAATGACGAGAAGCAAACCCTCAACTCAAGGAACGCGGTTGAACGAGCCCAGGCTGTCATGGCGGAGATGGCTACGGCCGACACGGAAGAGGCCAGCGTCGGCCGATTGAAGGCACGGCCGAGCGCTCGTGCCGCCGGCGATCAGACCGCAATGGAAGAACAGCTGGACGAGGGATTGGAAGGCACATTTCCAGCCAGCGACCCAGTCTCGGCAACTGGTTCCAGCATTCCGACCAGATCGGCAAAACACTGAGGACAGCGCCTGAAGGGCGTCGGCGGTTCCGCTTTGGCCCGATCAGGTTGCAAACGAGGAAAAAATCTGGCGCTCGCGGCGGTGCGCCGGAACTTTTTCGCTTCCAATCCATTGAATCCCTTCGTTGCCGAAGCAGGCGGGTGATCAGGTGCCTCAGATCCGGAAAATTGATCGCAAGAGCAAGCAGGTGGATGCCCGGGATAGGCTGATCATCGCGCTTTATGCTCAGCTCAAGGCCGAGCGTCAGACTCGCGAGACGCTGGAATGGGTTATTCGGAATGGGGGACTCTCGGACGAAGTCCTGGAGGCGATCGCGTCCGATCCGGTTCCAGTCGTCACCAGCGACGACATCGCCTCCGTCGAGAAGATCATAGCCATTGACCAGCGACGCAAACGCAAACTGCAAAACGACAACTGAGGGGGAATGTCATGGCAGCGCGGGCAAGCTGGAAAGGCCATCTCAAGGTCGGAGACCTTGTCTGCAGCGTAGGATTATATACGGCGGTTTCGACCTCGGACCGCATCTCGTTCAATATCATCAACCGGAAGACCGGCCATCGGGTGGAACGGCAGTTCGTCGATAGCGAGACGGGCAAGGCGGTTGAGCGGGATGACCAGGTCAAGGGATACCAGCTGGACAATGGCGAATACATCGTCATCGAGGGCGAGGAGATGGCTGGCGTCATGCCGGAAAGCGACAAGGTCCTCAACGTCCAGAATTTCGTACCCTACAGCGAGATCAACAAGCTCTATTTCGACAAGCCCTACTACCTGGCGCCCGTCAGCGAGGATGATGAGGAGGCGCTCGGTCTGATCGCCCGCGCCATGCGCGATCAGAAGGTCGCCGCGATCGCGGAAGCAGTGCTCTTCCGCCGCAACCGTACCGTCCTGATCCGGCCGCAGGACGACTATATCATCGCAACGACGCTGAGCTTCGATTACGAGGTGCGCAAGCCGGAGACGGTCTTCAAGGACATTCCGGAGATGAAATTCGACAAGGAAATGCTCGAACTGGCCGGGCACATCATCGGCACAAAGAAAGGCACCTTCGTTCCACAGGAATACGAGGATCGATACGAGATGGCGCTCTCGGAGCTGGTCAAGGCGAAGATCGAGGGCAGGGAGCTACCGAAGGCCAAGCCGAAGCCGCAGGGCAAGGTCATCGATCTCATGGACGCTCTGCGCCAGAGCGCCAAGCTGAGCGCCAAGCCGCGAGCCGGAAAGGCAGCGCGGGCAGATAGCGGACAGACGAAGGCGAGCTGACGATGGCTCTGCAGGCCTATCAAGCCAAACGCAATTTCAAGGTAACACCGGAGCCGCGCGGGAGCAGGCGTGTCGGCAAGCCTCCAGCGCAGGCCGCGCTCCGTTTTGTCATTCAGAAGCACGACGCGTCGAGGCTCCACTATGACTTCCGGCTCGAGCTCGACGGCGTGCTGAAAAGCTGGGCCGTTACGCGCGGTCCAAGCCTCAACCCCGATGAAAAGCGCCTTGCCGTCCATGTCGAGGACCACCCGCTTGATTATGGCGACTTCGAAGGCATCATCCCGAAAGGCCAGTACGGAGGCGGCACGGTGCTGGTTTGGGATCGCGGCACATGGACGCCAAATGGCGATCCGCACAGGGGCTATAAGAAGGGCCATCTCGAATTCGACCTTGACGGCGAGAAACTGAGCGGCCGCTGGCATCTGGTCCGCATGCATGGCAAGCCGGGTGAACGCCAGGAAAACTGGTTGCTGATCAAGGCTGAGGATGCCGAGGCCAGCCACAAGGGCGACATTCTCAAGCAGCGACCTGAATCGGTGAAAACGGGCCGCAAGATCGAGGATGTGGCGAAGCACCCTGACGCCACCTGGAACTCCCATCCCAAGGGAGCGTTAAAGTCCGCCTCTTCAAAGCCCGCAGCGAATCAAGCAAGACCGAAACGTCAGGTGTGGCCGAAGGGGGCCGAGAAGGCGGCGTTGCCTGCCTTCATCGAGCCTGAACTTGCCAAGCTCAAGGCCAAGCCTCCGTCGGGAGAAGGGTGGATTCACGAGATCAAGTTCGATGGGTACCGGTTGCAGGTTCGGCTTGAGAAGGGCAAAGCCACTCTGCTGACCCGCAGCGGGCTCGACTGGACCGACAAATTTGGCCCGGAAATCGTCGCGGCCTTCACGGCACTGCCGGCGAAGGCGGCGATCCTCGACGGTGAAATCGTCGTCGAGCGTGAAACCGGCGCCTCGGACTTTTCGGCCTTGCAGAATGACCTTAGCAAAGCCCGGCACGATCGGTTCGTGTTCTATGCCTTCGATCTGCTTTACCTCGATGGATACGACCTGCAGCAAGTGTCACTGACCAATCGCAAGGCCTTGCTCGCGGACCTGCTCGCCGACGTCGACGCGCGACTTCGCTATAGCGAGCATTTTACCGAGAAGGGTGCCGTTGTGCTGGAACACGCGCGCCAGCTCGGGCTCGAAGGCATTGTCTCGAAACTGGCTGACAGCGAGTACGTGTCGGGACGTACCAGCGACTGGGTCAAATCGAAATGCCTGCAACGGCAGGAGCTGGTGATCGGCGGCTATGTGCCTTCGAGTGCGATGAACAACGCGATTGGCTCGCTGGCAATGGGCGTTTACCGCAAGGGAAAGCTGGAGCATGTTGGCCGGGTCGGAACGGGCTTCAGCGTCAATGTCGCGCACGAACTCTATGACACGCTGTCGGCGATGGAGCAGACGGAGAGTTCTTTCGACGACGAGCTCACCCCCGAGGAGCGTCGCGGGCTGGTCTATGTGAAACCGAAGCTTGTTGCCGAGGTTGAGTTTCAGGCATGGTCGGCGGACAACAATTTGCGGCACGCCGCGTTTCGCGGGTTGAGAGAAGACAAGGCGCCAGAAGAAGTTATGCCCGAAGCAACAACGACGACTGCGCAGGAACTGCCTCAATCCAGCGTCACGCTCACCCATCCCGATCGGATCTATTGGCCGGAGGAGGGGATCACCAAACAGGGACTGGTCAGCTATTACGCACGGGTATGGCGCTTCATTGAGCCCTATGTGACCAAGCGCCCATTGGCATTATTGCGTTGCCCCGACGGCATTGCCGGCCATCAGCGGTTTTTCCAGAAGCATGCCTGGAAAGGCATGAACGCCAATATCGAGCAGATCACCGATCCGAAGGACAGGGGCGGCGAGAAGTTGCTGCGCATCACCGACTTCGACGGGATGGTCGCGCTCGTCCAATCGGCCGTGCTGGAGATCCATCCCTGGGGGGCGACGACGGCGAGTTGGGAGCGACCGGACATGATCACGATGGACCTTGACCCGGCCGAAGACGTTAGCTGGGCCGAGGTGATCGCCGCTGCCTACGAATTGAAGGAGCATTTGGAAGCCGCGGGCCTGGCGGCCTTTGTCAAAACCTCCGGCGGCAAGGGGCTGCACGTCGTAAGCCCGCTCAAACCGAAGGCCGGCTGGGCGCCGGTCAAGGCTTTCGCCAAGGCGCTGGCCGACAGCATGTCCAGGGATCACCCCGACAAGTATCTCGCGACCGCCACGAAGGCGAAGCGGAACGGCAAGATCTTCATCGATTATCTGCGCAACGGTCGCGGCAACACGGCCGTCGCCGTCTATTCGACGCGTGCGCGGCCCGGCGCTGCTGTTTCGATGCCGCTTGAGTGGAACGAACTGACCGATGAAATCGGTCCGGCCTATTTCACGGTCGACAACGCTCCGGCACGTCTCGATGCCTTGCGCAGCGATCCATGGGCGGATTTCTTTGCCGCCGCCGTTCCCCTTGAGAAGCGAAAGTAGCGGAGGCGGCTGCGGTCTCTCAATGAGATTTCGGGCGTCCCGTTTCCTTGGCGAGGCTCTTTTTCAGGGCGTCCATGATGTTGACGACATTGCCCGTCGGCTTGGATGCCGGCCGCTTGGATGAAGGCGGTGTGGCTTTGACAAGGCTCTTCTGCTTCGCACGGATCATGGCTCGCAAGCGCTTCTGGATCGGATCCTGCACCATGGCGGGCTGCCAATCCTCCGTTCGATCCTTGACCAGCTTCTTCATCATGGAGAGCACCGTGTCATCCACTTTGCCGTGGCTATCAAGTGTCGCGGCCGGCGGGCGAACTTCGTCGCCGAAATGCAGTGTCCAGAGGATGATGCCCTTGCCCTGCGGCTCCAGGAGGACGGCGCGCTCACGTCGGTAGAGAACAAGTCGCGCAACGCCGACGACATCGTTTGCCTTCATCGATTCGCGGATCACGCAGAAGGCTTCGGTGCCGACCTTGTCCTCCGGCGTCAGAAAATGTGGTTTGTCGTACCAGATCCAATCGATCGAGCCGCGCGGCACGAAAGTGTCGATGTCGATCGTCTTCGTGCTTTCGAGCCCGACTTCATCGAGTTCCTTGTCCTCGAGAATCACATAGTCGTCCTCGCCACGCGGATAACCTCGGGCCTGATCCTTGTCGGCGATCGGCTTGCGGGTGACGCTGTCGACGTAGCGGCTTTCGACGCGGTTCTTCGTCTTTCGGTTCAGGACGTGAAATCGAAGCTGGTTGCTATCCGTCGTCGCCGGTGTCAGGGACACTGCGGCCGTGACGAGTGACAGTTTGAGATAACCCTTCCAATACGTCTGACGTGCCATTCGCGCCCTGGCGCCCTGGCGCCATCTCCCGTGGCCGCATTCGCGGCAATCCTCCATAACGGTGTGAGCAGCCGTTTGGTTCCATTGCGCGCGGACAGATAGAGTCAGTGCCCATTGAGCGCCTTGAGCCAGCGGAGCACGGCGATCTCCTCCTGAGTCATCCAGCGCAGCAGTCGCACGCTTCGGCTCGGTCGGGCGTTGGCGAGACTGGCAAGGTCGCCGGTCTCAAAGCTTTCGAATATCTTTGGATGGATATAGGACGACCGGCATACTGCGCGCGTGTTGACCAGGCGCGCGGCAATTGCGTCGATGACTTCATTCACCTGCCGGGCGCGCCCTCGCTGGCTTTCGTGTGGTTCAAGCGAAGCCAGCCCGGTCGCAGCCATTTGCGTTGCTCCCCAAGTGCGGAATTGGCGGGACGTGAAATCGGCTCCGGATGCTTGCCGTATGTAGCTGTTGACGTCCTGTGATTGGATGGGGTGGCAGACACTATCGTCATCGATGTACTGGAAAAGCTGTTGCCCGGGCAGCTCCTGGAGCATCTGCACGGCGCGCGTGATGCGACGGTCGCTATGACTGAGGCGCCATTCCTTTCCTGACTTGCCCTTGAAGCGGAAGTGAATGCTCGACCCTGATATTTTCACATGCTTGTTGCGCAGCGTCGTCAGGCCATAGGAAGCGTTCTCCGCGGCGTAGCTCGCATTGCCGACGCGGATGAAGAGATTATCGAGCAGCCAGACGATTGTTGCGAGCGCCTTGTCGATGTTGGGTGCCCGGCGTCGGAGGTCTGAATCCACCTCCTTCCGGATCGCGGGAAGCGCCGAGCCGAAGTCGGCAAGCCGCTCGAATTTGCTCTTTTCCCGCTCGGCAGTCCATTTGGGATGGTAGCGGTATTGCTTGCGGCCGCGAGCGTCGCGGCCAGTGGCCTGCAGGTGGGAATGGGGGTCGGCAGAAATCAGGACCTCGGTATAGGCCGGGGGAATGGCAAGCGCGGAGATGCGATCGAGCTCCGATGGCTCCGTGATACGGATGCCACCGGCGTCGTAATAGACAAATCCCTTTTTGCCCGCCTGCCTGCTGATGCCGGTCTCCAGGCTCGCTGTGAAAACCAAGCCGTCGGCAGTCGACGCCCCATTAAGTTGCGACGTCGCCGGTTCGTTGCGGGGTTGCGATTTATGAGTCGTTCTCTGATCCACAGTGAGCACGAAACGTCGTTGTCGTCGCTAGGTTCCGCTGCCGGCTAGGTAAGACGGCGGAACGGCGGCGAACGCGGCATTGAGTGAAGGTGGCGCGCTTGGCCCGGATTACCAATAGGACTTGGTATCTGGCTATAATCTCCCTCTACTTTCAAGGGCTTCGGTGCGACGGGTGTGACCGACGCGCGGCACTGCCGATTCGATTCGCAAGATGGCGGCGAATTCGTCAGACCTAAGTCCAACTACCCAAGCATTGGGCCAGCGCTAACTGACCCTTGTCCTTCTGCCCCGAAGGATGAGGGAGGCTTTAGGATGTCGCGGACCAACCCTCCTGCAGCCTCCCTCCTTCCGATCGGACCTTGGTCCAACTTTCCAAGCGGGCATGCTCTGTCTAAGTTGTTCTCGTCCTTCCGCCAAAAAGGACACGCAAGGGCGCCTTCGGGCTCCCCGAGGGCTCGAGAGGATCACCAACGGGTAGGCTGACCTCTCGGCTCTCCCGTGTGAGGCAAGAGCTTCCTGCTTGACCCGGCCTGATGGCATTTGAGACTGGTGGGCAGGAGGGAAGACCCCGATGACGCCACGCAGCACGAGATTGTGCTTAGGTACCCACTCGCCTCGTCGGTTCTCCCGCACACGGCCTTGTCGAAGCGCCCAGCGACGGCCGCTACGTGATTGAGCACCCAACCGGCGACATGGAGGTGTTCCTCGATCTAGGCCCAGACGGCAGAGTGAAGGGCGCAGGGACGATCAGGACGTCAAGGAAGCTTTTTGACGGCATTGTCTTCCCCAGTTGATACTGACAAGCTTCGAAGAAGGCCGCCCTACGGTAAACCCAGACACCAGACGGTGAGCGGAAAACCGCGATGACTCTTGCGCGCCCTTCTTTAGCCGAAGCCAAGAACACGGCGGGTCGAGCATCAAAACCCTCATGAACTTAACTAACGTGCCAACCTTGGCGCTCGCCATTTATTGCGTCAGCTAAAGGGTTTTGGCTGGTTTGCTTGTAGCCCAACCCGATTAAGAGCCCGACAAACAAGGGAGCTAGCGTATCGGCGATAGACCGGCCGACAACGTGCCTAACGGAATTTCTTTACGACCTCGTACTTCCCGGCTTCCCAAGCTCTCATCTCGCCACCTTCGCAAGAGTAGTTTTCGTCAGTCTCCGCTATCCCGATCCCAATGCCCTCAACCTGGGGATCGTCGAAGGTGACGTATATGTCCGCCTTCTTGATCTTCCGCTCTTGAAAGTCCTCCAAGATTTCCTTGTAGCACGCGACATTGGGTTTCAGATTGTCGCGTAGAATTCGGGCTTCGGTTTTCTTGGTTATCTCTGAGAGCGGGCGTGTCTCAGCGAGAGCAGTAGGAGAAACTGACAGCGCCAACAACAAAGTAGGCGCAAGGGCCAAAAGAAGCTTGCTCATCTCATCGTCCGTTTGACGTCACAAAGCTGGGCATAAGGGCCGCGTCCATGAAGTGAGCCGCGCGGCGATTGTGCATATCATCACAGAGATAGGTAGGGTAGTGCATAGCCAAGCCGCGCAAGAACGAGACATCGGTCTGGTGCACGACGGATGCTGGCCTTGCGGTAGCCGTTCAGTCTACTGCGCGCCGATCACGATGTCGTCGCGGATCAGGTCCGAAAGTTCCCGTTCATCCGTGACGCCGAGTTCGATCCATTGGAGCAGGCTGTTTGCCTTTCGGCGTGCTTCAACACTTCCGGTGTGATGTCCATGTTCGTCGCACCAGCACTCCAGGATGCGATCGATCAGGTCGGTAATTTTCGATGTCAGCATCGGTCGGTGCCACGAAATCCATTGCATCGGCCCGTCTCCCTTCGAGACTGGAGCCTATGTGCAGCTGCATCGGCGTGGCAACCTCTCTAATATAAGAATCCACTCATATTGCGCTCCTAAACGCCGCTGCGTTGCAAAATGGCAATAGTCGGTGCGTCGGACTAGCGCCGAAAAGGATCAAATTTCGGCTCTCCGAGGCTCGGAAACGTCGTTGAACTCGAAGCCAACGGTGTGCGATTGTGGAAGGGAGATATGTCGGCGGATGGGATCGGAAGATGCCCGACCTGAGAGATAGGTGACGTTTTGTACCGGAGACATGGGTAACACTTTTCGCTTTTGGCGGGAGGTGTTGATGCCGTGGAGAGAGACTTCGGTGATGGAGGAACGTCTACGATTTGTCGCCCGCCTGCTGGAGGGCGAAGGCATGAGCGATGTGTGCCGGGAGTTCGGCATCTCGCGCAAGACGGGCTACAAAATCTTCAATCGCTACGAGGACGACGGCCTGGAGGCGCTGACGGATCGGTCTCGACGGCCGGTGCGTTACGCCAACCAGTTGCCCGAGCCGGTCGAGGCAATGATCGTGCGGCTCAAGAAGGAGAAGCCGCATCGGGGTGCCAGGAAGAGCAGAGAACTGCTGGTGAAGCGTCTGGCCGACGATGTGCGCGTGCCGTCGAAGAGCGGTGCTTGACCGGCACGGGCTGGTCGCTCATGCCCGCCAGCGGCACCGTTATCGGGCAGAAGGAACGGCCTTATCACAGGCCCTTTCGCCGAACGACCTGTGGTGCGCCGACTTCAAGGGCGAGTTCAAACTCGGCGATGGCCGCTACTGTTACCCGCTGACGGTCACCGACCAGACGCCACGCTACCTGCTTGCCTGTGAAGCCTTCGAATCGACAAAGGAGGTGGGGGTGTTCGAGGCGTTCCGCCGATTGTTTGCCGAACATGGCCTGCCAAGCGCGATCCGCAGTGACAACGGCCTGCCGTTCGCCAACCCCAACGGCCTCTACAATCTGTCGAAGCTGTCAGTCTGGTGGCTGCGGCTCGGCATCGCGCTCGAGCGCATCAGGCCGGGCCATCCGCAAGAGAATGGCCGGCATGAGCGCATGCACCTGACGCTGAAGAAAGAGGCGACCAGGCCACCTGGCAGAAATATCCTGCAGCAACAGGCCCGCTTCGATGCGTTCGTCAGCGAATTCAATACCGAGCGGCCGCATGAAGCCCTGGCGATGAAGGTGCCGCTCGATCTCTACACGCCATCGGCGCGCCGATATAACGGGCTGCCGGAGATCAATTATCCGTTCCACGACCGTGACGCGCTGGTGACCCATTGCGGCCGCATCTGCATCTACCGCAAGACGATCAACATCTCGACCGTGCTGGCCGGACAGAAACTGGGAATCAAGGAGGTCGACGACGGCATTTGGCTCGTCAGCTTCATGCACTATGATCTCGGATATATCGACCTCGAGCAGAGGACCTTGCAAACCATCGGCAACCCGTTCGGCACGAGGTTGTCACCCATGTGGTAGGTACGTTTTGTTACCTATGTCTCCGGGCTGGACAAGAAAGAACTGGTGGGCCCGGAGGGACTCGAACCCCCAACCAAGCGGTTATGAGCCAGTTGTTTTAGTCTTTCATAGTAATTCATACCGCTGCGTAGCATTTCAAAAAAATCTTATATCTCTTGCGGTTACCTCATCATAGCGTTACCTATCTCTTCATAGGGCGTCACTGTATCTCATGCAAAATGACGCCATCGTGACGCCACGAAAGGGAGGGTTGCCGTGAAGCGAACCTATTCGACCGACCGCGAGCTGAAGGCACTGAAACCTGGCGAACAGTGGATCGACGTCACCGACAGCAAGGCACCGGGGCTGATCGTCCGCGTCGGTCCGGTGAACACGAAAGGGGCGTTCCGGCGCACCTTCTGCTTGGCGGCGCGCTTTCCCGGCTCATCGAGCCGGGTCCGGCACAGTTTTGGCGAATACGGCCAAGACATGACGCTGGAGGAAGCGCGGGAGAAGGCCGGCGAGTGGCGCAAGCTGATCCGCGCCGGGATCGATCCGCGCGTCGAGGAGCGCAAGGCGGCCGAGGCTATCGAGGCCGAGGCGGTTGCGGAGGCGGCGCGCAGCAACCGCACTTTCGGCGTCGTGATCGAAGACTTCCTGAAGCGTCACGTCGGCGGCCAGCGCCGGGCGGCGCAGGTCGAGCGCGAGATCCGCCGGGAACTGGTGCCGGTGTGGAGGGACAAGCAGGTCGGCGAGATCAGCCGCGCCGACGTCGTCACGCTGGTCGAGGCGATTGCCGACCGCCCCGCGCCGCATCAGGCGCGAAATGTTTTCGGGCACATCAGCGTGTTCTTCAACTGGGCGATCGATCGCGGCAAGTACGGCCTCGAAACCAGCCCCTGCGACCGCCTGAAGTCGGGCCGGCTGATCGGCGAGAAAAAGCCTCGTCAAAGGGTGCTCAACGATACCGAGATCGCCGCCTTCTGGAAGGCAACCGAACGGCTCGGCTATCCGTATGGAAAGCTGTTCCGCCTGCTGCTGGTCACCGGTCAACGCAAGAGCGAGGTGGCCGAGGCGCGCTGGCGCGAATTCGATCTCGGGGCCAAGCTGTGGACGGTGCCGCCCGAACGCTTCAAGAGCGACAGCACCCATTTGGTGCCGCTGTCTGGCGACGCGCTCGATATCCTCGACAGCCTGCCGCGCTTCACTGGCAAGGGCGCCGGCGACTGCCTGTTCTCAACCACAGCAGGCACGATGGCGGTCAACGGTTTTTCGAAGGCCAAATCGATCCTCGATCGCGAGATGCTGGCCGTGCTGCGCGAAGCCGATCCCGGGGCCGACCTGCCGCCTTTCGTGGTGCACGACCTGCGCCGCACGGTCAGGACGCGGCTCTCGTCGCTCAGGGTGCCGACTGAAGTCGCCGAAATGGTCATCGGCCACGGCAAGAAGGGGCTGAATCGCGTTTACGACCAGCACCAGTTTACCGACGAAATGCGCGAGGCGCTGGAAGCGTGGGCCGCCCGCCTGCGGTCGATCGTCACGCCGCCGACGTCGCCGGACAACGTCATCGTTCTCGACCGAGGGCGCGCATCATGAGCGATCTCCGCGATCTGGAAGCCTTGGCGCACGTTTGAACAACATCGTGCTGGAGGATTGCCGAGCCAAGGCACAGCTGCTGCGGGGAGCGCTGGAGGCGGCGCTCGCGGCTTTCCGCGACGATCAGGAGATGGGTATCGATGCGGCCCTGGACGCGGTCATCGACTTCCTGCACATGACCGTGCCCGTCGATCTTGTCGAACCGCTCAGGGTTGTGGCGGAGCGCCTAGACGATGCCCGCCCGAGAGGAAACCAGAAGGGGCGGGGAAACCGCAAGAGCCGCACCCAGGCCACCATGGAGGCGCAGGCCGCCGCCCAGGTCGACAGGCTGGTGAATGCCAAGATCGAACCCACCATTGCCGCTGCCTGCAAGCGCGTCGTCGTCGAGCGCAAGGACCTTTTTGGTGGTGACTGGAAGCAGCTCCGCACCCTGCGCAATCACCTCCGCAAGCGCGACGGCCAGCACGAGGCCCTCGACTGCTACGATTATTGGATTCGCAAACCCTGTGGCTACGGCAGCGAGGTCGACTGATCGCCCGTCCCGTTCGCATTGGGCAGATCAACCCCAATTGAACTGCCCAATGAAGATTGTTCATCTTTGCTTATCGAAGCAATGCAAAGAGGACCAAGGCAATGGGCCAGCGACTTATTCCTTACGAGACGCTACGGGAGATGGGCATCACGTTTTCGAAGCCGCATCTCTACCGGCTCGAAAAGCAGAACCAGTTTCCACGTCGAATTTACATCGGCGGTGGTGACGGCGGCGGCCGGGGACGCACCACTGGACGCACCACCTATGCTTACGACGCGGAGGAAATCGCCACGCACATCGAGTGCCTGAAGGCGGCCCGCGATAACGATGCCGCAAGCGCTCGTACCACGGTAGGAGGCAAACAGAAATGAGTGCCCCTTGCGGATATGAGAACCTCCACAGATCGCCCGGTCGGGCGGCCGCGTCGTGGCACTCTGGAACATCATTTTCGCGGTTGGGCGGTTCGTCTGGCGCGCCCTCGACTGGCTTGCGGCCGTCGCCATCGTGGCGATCCTCGGCTTCCTGCTCCTCGGCCAGCTGATGAGCGGCGCTGTTCGTCGGGATGCTGGAGTGGCCCGTGCCGCTGATGTTCTGGCTCCTCTACGACCTTCTCCGCGATCGGCGGTAAGGCCGGCCAGTTTCCCGAGAATCCGACAAACCGACAATGGCGATGAAAGGCATGAAGAGGGCGGCCGCTCGGGAGCTGACCGAATAGTCGCTGGCGAACGGAAATCGCCGCCGGGGTGCGAAAACCCGGCGGCGGCCGGCAGTCGATCACCAAGATCTCCCACAGCGCAATTCGAGAATTGATCGGGCACGACGAAAACTGAAACAACGATCTGGGAGTGCCGTCATAATGGACTTTCACAATTCCAATGACAAGGCAGGGGCCTTGTCCACCCGGCAGCAGCGCCGCCGTTGGCGCGCGATGGCCCGCCAGCGCAACAAGGAACTCGTCAACTTCAACGATGACGCCCGCTGGTTTCCGGGCGGCCCGGCATCGATGCGAGTGGCGGTGTTCAGGCTGGAATACGCACCGGCGCTGGAGGCGGCAATCGCCGCTAATGGTGGCCGTCGCGACGCCGAGATGGAATGGGTCGCCGGCTCGGTGACGAAATTCCTCGCCGAGTGCAGCCAATATTCAGTCGGCGAGGGTTTTCAATGCTTGTGCTGCGACGGCTTCTTCGGCGCCGGTCGCGATCTTCCTGTCGCGATCGTATTGGCGGCGCCGCTCAAGTCTACCGACACGACCTTGGCGATTGGCGTCTGTAGCCGCTGCTCCAGCACTCACGACGACGAGGCACTGGCGCAGGCGTACTGCGCGTATCTCCGCCGGACGATATGGCCGGGCGCGCACCTCGGGGGGAGACTGTGATGATCGACCCTGCCATCACCGAGCCAAGGCCCCCGGCGAGACGCGAATAAAAGGCACTGCCCACGGACACTCGGAGGATCATCGAATGAAGGGAAAGTACACAAGCATCCGCATGAGTGGCGTCGAGTATCGTTCGCCGGTCGGCAAGCGCATAACCTTCGTGGATGGCAAGATCGAGAAGACACCTATGCTCGGTCCACGCGCCGGGGTGGGGAAGACGATCAACAGGACATTCGCCACGGTCGGGGAGGCCTTCGACTTTCGTGCCGGCAGCGACGCCAAGACGATGTTCTTCGTCGGAACGTGGACGGACAAGATCCGCGACGGCGAGGCCGTTCTGATGCCGGACAAGGCCGTAGACGGCTATCGGTCGCATTTCGAACCCGGCGACGCGCCTGTCGTCGTCAGCGCGACGAAGGAGCATCTCGCCTTCCGGTCCGAGCCGGGTTTCCTGCCGGTCGACATCGACTTCAAGAGTGCCGACGAGGTCGGTGCGTTGTGGCCGGAAACCCCGCGCCGCTTCGAGGCGCCGGAGGAGGTTCGCAAGGCGTTGCTCGACATCCTGCCCGAGGCAGCCGACGCCCCCCTGATGGTGACCGCTTCCTCAAGTTCGATGATTGTCGACAGCAAGACCGGCAAACTCGTCAGGGGTGCGGGAGGATGGCGCGCTCTCATCGCCATCGACGACGCCTCGGCGATACCGCGTATCCTCGAAACGATGCATCAACGGTGCTGGGCGCGCGGCATCCATCGCTATGCCTTCATTTCGAAGGGGGGCCACTTCCTGCACAGAAGCATCGCCGATCAGGCTCTCGCGCGGCCGACGCAGCCCGATTACCCCTGCGCCGATCTCGGCGAGGGGCTCGCGAAGGCGGAAGGCGCGACCGTGAGGTGGAACGTCAACGGGCCGTTTCTGGTGGCCTCCAGCGTTCAGATCGACAAGGCGACAGAGCCGATCGCCAACGGCAAGATTGAGGCGGCAAGGCAGGAGCTGAAGCCTGCCACCGAGAAGCTTGTCACCGAGCGCAAGCGCGAGCATGCCGCCCAGTTGGTGAAGAAGGGCGTACCGAAGCGCGTGGCCGAGAAAGCCGCCTCGCAACGTTTCGACGCTGGCGTGCTGTCGGGCTCCGACGTCATCGTTTTCACGGATGGCAAGGAAGTTGGCGTCGCGGAGCTTCTCAGGGAGGGCGAACTTTTCAACGGGCGGATCTGCTTCGATCCGGTCGAACCGGGCTACGACGGCGGTCGCCCGGTCGGAAAGTTCTTCTGGAACGCCGGGCTCAGGCCCCTCGTGCACAGCTTCGCGCATGGCTCGAAGGCTTATCTGCTCAGGTACGACGACCAGACCGCCACGGCGGCACTCCAAGCCGTAGGCGCGGACGCTGACCGTCTCGCGGTTATTCTCGCCCTGTCGGAACTGAGCGCAATCGAACACTCCCAACGCGAGAGGCAGGTGGCCCAGGTACTCGGACTGGGCAACGAGCGCAGGTCGATCAGGGTCGCTGTCGAGACGATCAGGCGGCAGGCGATCCACCACGCGCAGGAGCACGACAGCCGGCAGCACAAGGAAATCGACGAAGGGCCGACGCCACTCGACAAGCCCCTGAAGCTCGCTTCCTTCCCCCACGTCGTGATGACAGACAAAGGACCGAGGATACTCGACCACATAGACAACGTCCGGCGCCTGCTCGACGGCTACGGCATCAGCTATCGCTACAATCTCATCACCAAGTCGACCGAGTGGCAGCACCCCGGCATCGTTCAAGAAGGTGACAACGCCGACGTAGAGCTGCTGGCGCAGGTGCACAGCCTCGCCGTGCTCAACTTCATGACGACGGCCTCCCTGAACCTGCACCTGCCGGCCATCACGTCGTCGAACGCCTATAATCCCGTCACCGACCACCTGAGGTCGCTGACATGGGATGGCAAGCCTCGCTTCACCAAGCTTGTCGGAGCGATGCAGCCTGCCGACTGGGCGATCGCGAGGATCGTGATCAGGCTGTTCTTCCTGCAAGCCGTCGCGGCTGCCGACCACGCCGTCGAGGCGCAGAAGAAGCACCATAACTACCGCGCCCACTTCGAGTTCGTCATGGTGTTCGTCGGCATGCAGGGAATCGGCAAGACGAAGGGCCTGCGCAAGCTGCTGCCGCCCAAGCTCAGGTGCTTCTTCAAGGAAGGACTGACGCTGGCGACGCGCGACAAGGACAGCGTCAAGGCTGCCGTGTCGTGCTGGATCGGCGAGCTAGGCGAACTGGACGCGACGTTCCGCAAGAGCGATGTCGCCGAACTGAAAGCATTCCTCTCGAAGGAGGTGGACGAAATGCGGATGCCCTATGCTCGTGTTGCCTCGAAGTTCGAACGGCGCGCATCGTTCGCCGGCAGTGTCAACGACGAGGACTTCCTCGCCGACGAGACAGGCAACAGGCGTTTCGGCCCGCTGACGGTGGGCCGGATCGATGTCGAATGGCCTGACGACGAGATCGAACAGCTCTGGGCGGAGGCTTGGCACCGCTACAGTGAGAAGGGCGAGAAGTGGTGGCCCGATGAGGCGGAGGCGAAGCTTCTCGAAGTGAACGCGGAGAGCTTCCTCGCCAAGTCGCCTCTCGAAGAGCTTATCGAGCGCAGGTACGAGTGGGGCAAGCCTCCCGAGGGGAAGCGGTTACAGGCGAGCCAGATTTGCGACGCTATCGGGCTCGCAAGCCATCATGCGCCAATCGGCGCTCTCGACAAGCGCGCCCTGAAAACGGTCGGCAATGCCGTCGCGCGGCTCTGGCGCAGGTCGGGACTGACGGAGAAACAGGGTGGCGTAGACATGGTCCTGTCGAAGGAGGGATGGGTCAAGGTCAACGCCAAGGGCGGCAAAAATCTGGGCTGGCTGATGCCACCTGCGAGAAGGGGTGGCCCGCTATTCGATTCAGAGACGCTGGAGGGCCTCAAGCGCGAGTTGGGCGTCGAGGCCCGGAAGGACGACTGATGCACCACACCGTCACCGGATGTCGGGATTGCGCTAGGTTTTTGATTTTGAAAGGTCTTCAGTCAGCTGAACCCTATACAGGGAAGTGCTGTGAAGGGGGGAAATCAAGAAGGAAACTATTGGGGGAGATATATGTATTTTAGACATGGTAGAGTTCGCGCAGGAAATTTCCCCCGCGTGCGCACGCGATGCACTCCTTCACCTCCACCAGATTTCGACCGGCCCCGCATCCGGTGGCGATAGCACGCGCGCCGTCGCGGGCAACACAACATAGAGGAGGCAAAACCATACAGACGAACGAACGCCGCTTCGCTCTTTGCGCTCGATCGAAAGGTCCATTCGGCCATTTTGTCACCAGCCCGTGACGCCTCTCTCGGCGACCCGGTGAAAGGCACGGCGGATCTCGCTGCGACAACTGAACGAATGGAGCAAGCGGTCACTAACCGCTCCTTCGATATTGATTCTATTGATTATTGTTACGACGCTGGAATTTATGGCGTCAACGTGGCATCCTCAACGGTGATTTCACGACAAAAAAGGTGACGGAGGCTGCACCAGATAATGGAAACTGCGACCAAGAAAACGAACGGTCATTCCCGCCTGACCAACAATAGCCCGGCCGCTGGCGGCGCTGAGCAGTTTCTTAATGAAGTCGACCATCGATCCCGCGCTGCGCGGCGTTATCGAGACATCTGCGCCGCGCTCGCCGAGCATCTGGGCGGCGAGGAGCACGTCAGCGAAGTGCGTCGGCACATCGCCCGCCGGGCGGCGGCTTTAATCGTGTGGGCGGAAAATGAGGAAACCAAACTGGTGATGCCTCCCGAAAACGACGAGCCGCCGTTCGACGCCGCCATCTACGCGACCGCCGTCAACTCGATGCGGAGGCTCCTTCTGGATTTGGGCCTGAATCCCCACATGAAGGTCTTCGCCCCTGATCTGAAAAAATACCTCGACGCCGTCATTGAGGTGGACGATGCGGTGTTCGTCGACGCGACTCCAACCGTAGAGCAGGAGCCAGTGCGACGTGATAGTCGCGGTCGTCCGCTCAAAGGCACGGCAAAGCAGGCCGAGCACGCCAAGCACATGCGTGAAAAGGCGGCCGAGAAGAAGGCCGCCCGCGAAGCCGAGGAGCGGGGGCTCGTGCGGGAGGCCGTCGAGGCTGCCAAAGCCGAGCGGGCCGCCCGTCGTGCCGCCGCCAACAACGACGAAACCCGATGACGATCGACACCACCGCGCTGCGCGCCGACCTCGTGCAAATGCTCATGAACGACAGGCAGAACGCCCTTCAGGAGCGCAACGCCGGCGCGGCAGTGCAGGCCAGTTCGCGGGTCGTCGACCTGATGCTCGGTCGCCTCGCCGAAGAGGCCAAGGATGTCAGCCCCATCGGACAAATCACGCACGTCGTCACGCACATGCACATTTGCATCGCCTGTCGCGAGCGACTGGCGCTGCCCGACCCACCCCCGCCTGAAGTCATCACCGAGGCCGAGAGGCGGCGTGTCGGGGGTTGGGACGAGCCCGACATCGACCCCGATGCCGCCGCTGCCGAGCCGCTCCCAGCGCCACCCTTCGCAGCCAAGCCCGGCAAGCCGAAGACGATCGAGGTGCCGAAGACGCGGGAACAGATCAACCGGCGACGTCGCGACGGTGACGCCCGCAAGCGGACGTCTCCGCCCGTGAAGGGTTTGTGCTGAAGGGATCGATGCATGGCAGGACCACGGGCACGCAGTCGCAACAACACCACCGGCGCAAAGGGTGTCTGCTGGGTGCCGAGCCGCTGGCGTGCCAATCGCGGCCCCGGCAGATATCTGGAGCACATCCAGAAGGCAAGCGGCGCTATCTCGGTCACTTCGGCCCTGTCGAGGCAGCCGGCGAACCGCCGCACCTTTCGTTTCGTTATGCATCTGTTCATGCTTGGTTCTGGGTTGGAGAGGACCGTTTTTGCGAACGATAAAGGAACGGAAGCCGATCACAGTTTCGGATTGGTTTCGCTCGGCTGCATCGTCAAAAATCTCCGTGGCGTGGATTAACGTCAGCCAACGCTTGGAACCATCCTATCCGTTATGATGGACATTTGCGGCGAGGAGCATCCGTGAAGGGCGGTTTCATTAGGGTTATCCATCAATTAGACCGGATGAAAGCGATTTGCGAGCTGGTATCAAATTATCTATTGATAACTTAAAAGATACCCGTACAAAAATTGATACCCAAATGATACCGGAGCGTCATAAATGCTAGTTCGCGCTTATCTTCGCGCTTCCACCAATGAACAGGATGCAAATCGCGCCAAGTCTAGTCTGATAGCGTTTGCCGATGAGCGCGGTTTGCGTATTGCGGGCTACTACGCCGAGAATGAAAGCGGCGCGTCGCTTCAACGGCCCCAGCTCTTCCATCTCCTCTCTGATTCCGAACCTGGTGACGTGCTTTTGATCGAGCAGGTTGATCGCCTGTCGCGTTTGACAGCTGATGATTGGGAAAAGCTGAAGAGCGAGATTGCAGCGCGTAAGCTTCGCATTGTGGCGCTCGACCTGCCCACGTCCTGGACACTCGCCAACGAGTCGCAAGATGCTTTCCAAGCGCGGCTGTTCGAGGCGATCAACGGCATGATGCTGGACATTCTCGCCGCCGTGGCCCGCAAGGACTACGAGGATCGCCGCCGCCGTCAGGGCGAAGGCATAGCCTCGGCTAAAGCGCGCGGCGCGTATCGGGGGCGTAAAGAGGACGTGAAGCGCAATGCCGCGATCATCGACGGCTTGAAGCGTGGGCAATCTTGGCAAACTATCATGGATGGAACCGGAGCCGCCAAGGCCACGGTTGCGCGTCTGGCGCGGCGGCTGAAGGAAGGTGTAGCATAATCACAATCGGGTTGCGAGCCAACCTCCAGTACCGTGACGTTTTCGGCAGGGCGCGTAGGGATCTTCAGAAGGGAACACGCAGATGAAACTTGTATCGGCGGCCATCTTGACGGTGTCCCTCGCGACAGCCGGTGTCGCTCGTGCTGAGTCGGACGGCAATTGGTTGCATGAGAAATGTTTGGCCGGCCCTCTGCCCGAGACGATGAACATCAACACACAAGCGGATGCCGATAAACTCATCAACTGGAACGTCTGCTACGGATATGTCCTTGGGGTATTGGAAGCCTCGTCATCTTCAGTATGCCTCATCAAAAACGTCACCCGAAACCAATTGGTCGCCGTAGTGACAAAGTACCTCAATGACCATCCCGAAAAGTGGCACTTCCCGTCTTTCAAGCTCGTCTTAGAGGCGACAAACAACAGTTTCTGCACGCCGCAGTAGGCGCATCGTGCAACGGCCCTTGTGGTATGGGCTATCCCTTCGCTATTGCGATTGGGGGCTCAAATCGATGCAACGAGCCTGAAGAATGGACGGGGCAAGCTGGTTGCCCGTAGCAACCCAACGGCTGCTGTCACCGGGAAAGGCACCCTCATGGAAAATCATATGGGGCTGCGAGCTTTCGTCCGCGAGGGATGGACCAAGATTGAGTTTGTTCAAGATTTTATATGCCCGCGCGGTCGGGCTACCAGTTGTGTCGAAATAGTCCTGCCAGTACTGCCCATCCATTGAGTCGTCGTAGTTTGCTGGTTCGACGCCGTACTCCTCCCATACAAGAGTTAAGTCTCCCGGGGCTCTCGTGGTGGATATCCTGTTTGACGAAGAATTCCCGCCAAGTGGGTGGTGGGGGACAGTCCAATTCATATGCACAAAGGAAAGGAGCAATTCGTCACCGTTCTCGTACCAGTATATTGTCTGATCAATCCTTGGAGGCGCTATCAGCTGCGGCATGCCCGTCTGTCGGCTAAATGCCTCAGCGACTCGCACGAAGCTACTTGTAAGGAGGCCAAGGCCCCCCACCAGAAAGCCACGTCTGTTCATCATCCAAGGCACCCCTTTCAAAGGGCGTTCTGCCATTTGCGAACTGGCCCAATGAACTGGTTCATTATAGTCTATGACCAGTGGATCGGCGTGCGCGTCGTCGCACTCGATCTGCCGACGTCGTGGACGCTGGTAAAGGTTTCGGAAGGTGATATTCAGCGACGGATGCTCGATGCAGTCAACGGCATGATGTTCGACATGCTCGCCGCCCTGGCGCGCAAGGCTACGAAGACAGCCGCCGCCCGCGCCAGAGGATCGAGAAAGCCAAGGGCGAGGGGCTGTACAAGGGCCGTCCTGAAGACCGGGAGCGCAACACTGCTTAGCGCCCTTGGGGACAAGCTTCCGAATGAAATGGCTCTGATTGCTCTGCCATTGCCATCTACCTGGAATGACCGATCAATCCACCTTGGCACCTCAGCGCAAATCTTTGTCTGCGTATGGCAAGCCGATCGCCTCGAAGTTCCGTATATCCGCCGGCAATAAGTAGACGCCAATTGGACAATTTGCGCCATCCCTCGCCTGGGCGATGGCCCTTTTCGAATTTCGCCGGCGCGCGGGATCGCGGCTTCCTGCCGCCATTGCAGAATAGCCGAGATCGATAAATGGCGTGGGCAGAGGATGTTGTTCGTTGAACAAAGGCAGCGGGATTGGTCCGGCGTGTTGAACATCTTGGAAGGAACCAGAAAATGACCCCCAACAATGCCGATGACGAGAAGCGGCTTCGGCAGATGATAAATAATGTTGAACGCGCAGTCAGTCTTGGTCGCTTGGACAGGTCTGCAGCTGATGAGATTGTCAAAGATTGTCGCCGCAAGCTCGCAGGAAATTGGACAGGAGCTTGGCATTTCATGCGCCAGCGTATTTCGCGCAGAGCCGTTCCTGAAAACCGTCAACACGATCGTCAAGTCACGTTGGGGATCGATCGAGGATTTCTGCAAGGCACACAAGCATCCCGTCGGCACAGAGCCAGATTGGGATATGAAGGCGCTGTTTGCGGGTTATTCGCAACCACTAGGGAAGCGTCGACGCGTTCATCGACAAGTTCCGTTCGGAGGGCCGTGCCAGAGATGAAGATGGTGAAATGACGAAAAACGTCATCATCATAGTTCAGACCGTTATGCTGGTCTGGTTCGGCTCGGCGCTAGCGCGAGTTGAAAATGAGCGCTACGCCCGTAGCCTCGATATGTGTCCACATGTCGTACTCAACGGCGTGCAGTTGCCGTTTGTCGAGTGCAAGGGTGTCGAGACGCGCATTCCACCCGCCTGGTTGTGGCATATCGTTGCAGCGCTTTTGGGCTCGGAATAGTCTGGGGGGCCTGGGCCCGAAGCTCGGCTGTTACTCTGTGTGAGCAGCCTTTCAGGCCATTCAGAGTTAGCTAATGCGTTTAGAGTAAGCGGTGAGTATCTTTCAGGTTGGATTGGCATCCGGCTTTGGTGGTTATTGGCGATTCAAATCTCATCCTGAAAACTATCGTATCCCCCTTGATCACGATGCACTTGAGGGATGGATCGCGGATCCGAAAGTCTGCGGGACCGGGGTCCGCCCGAAAGTGGCTAGCATCCGCCCGGTGACGCCAACGCTTGAACGCGACAAAGCGAAAGAAACGGTCCTGAGGGATCGCATCATGGAAACCCGCCACTGATACCGTCTGTGCATCAGCGCTCAGCGACACGGATCAGCGAACCAACTGGGATCGCTAAAATCCCGCGTGAAAGATCGTTCATGGAACGGCTTGGCTTCCTCGCGGGAATCCACATCGCGCGAGTTTGCCGGAGATCGAGGCGCGTGCGTTAAGGGACGGGATCAATAGGACAACGCCAGACGCTGGAGACCGGCTGCCGAGGTTGCGGCAGCGGCTTGCCTTCCGCGGGAGGCCATGTGATGAAATGTCAACGCAAGGGACAAGAGGAATGTCGATAATTCTCCCGGTTTCGGCCATCATTGAAGAACTTCAGCGGATCCCGCGGGCAGTTTGGACTGCGAACCCTATCATACCCCCCATCTTTCGGTCTCCGGGCACACCTGGAACCGCCACCTACGACGCTGTGTTCGATGATGCCGATTTCACTTTGCCGGACACACCTCTGTGGAATGAGGCAGTGGCCGCTGTTCGCCGCCGAGTCTCTCCCGCTGATGCACGCCCACCTGACGGTCACCGTGAAGCGGGCACTGAGGCGTTAGCTTGGTACGCCTCATTCCATAGCAATCGGGACTGCTGGGGTATTTACATCCCGCTCTCTAGCATCCCAATATTCGACAGCCTTTTTCTTTCGCACCTCAAAATTTCCCGCACAGATCGTTGGCGTATCGCCTGGGATGTATTATTGGCGCATGAAACGGTCCACTTTGCGGTGGACTATGCGTGCGCTTGGTTCGAGTTACTTCACCACGCCCCTATCCGCCGAGCATTTGCTGATCGAATGGGCTCGAACGTGGCCGCCGAATTGCTTCCGAATCGCTCCGCCTATCTGGAAGTTGAGGAGGCGCTTGCCAATGGGAACGTGTTGCGCGAGCTCGTCGGGTGTGTTGACACCGACGCTGAAAGCGCCCTGCGAGGGTTTATTCGTGGTCAGCCCGCCGGTTATAGGGACGGCGAGCTTGCGGAATCTAACCAAGGATTTGCATCTTTGGTTGCCGAGACGCTTCGAAGTTATCTCTCGGTATGGTCAAGCGGGTGGAACATCGATCTCGGCAATCCCGGCCTAGATCTAACGCGTCTTCTTCCGCTGGGAGAAGAAGCCCACCGGCAGTGCCCAATTTGGATTATCAACGACCTCGAGGCGGTCGGGTTGTCAAAAGATGCCGTCAGGCAAATTTCATGCGTGCAACCCATTGAAGAAACAAAGCCGTTCATAAAGGCACTTCGGCGACTGCACCCCGACCTTCAAAAAGCGTGGGCGCGCCTAAAGCATACCTTGTCGGAAGGCATTCCAAACGCGTCGGACTTCAAGAAATGGAAACCCGAAGGCGTGTGGTCGGTTCGCGTCAGCGATGGTTTTCGTGCGCACCTTATGCAGCCACCGCGCGGCCCGTCGGCGCAGCCATGGCTTGCTATTGAAATCGGTAACCACAAGAAGTTGGGTCATGGTTGAGGAGCGGCTCGCCGTGTGGGACCAAGAACCGCAAATTCTGCGCTGGCAGGTCAGGACCTGGGAGCACGCGGTCCTATTTCCCAAATCCTGGGGCGAAACCTCGAGCGTTCGACATTCCGAAAGAATTCTTCCCGAGGAGATTACCGCACCAATCTACGCTGCTCTGTTCGCCATAGAGCAGGACATTCTTCGATATACCGAACCACTCCCTCCCTTTTCCGAGCGCTTGTTGAGAGAAGACTCGAACAACTTTCACGAAATGTTATTTAAGAAGAACCCGATACTGGAAAAGAGCATTTCTGATGTCGTCCCAGATTGGACGGTAAAGGTCACTAAGGCACTCGGCGAAGATATCGACGAAGTCAGGCGGAAAGTAAGAGGCGCTGGTTGGTCGCTAGGGATTCCGCGAGATTGCTTCTCGGTACAGTATGGCTATGAAATTCGTTTCACCACCTTTTTGGGCCGTCATCTTCATGTGGAAACTCACCGCTCACTTCTTATGGGTTGTGGTTGCGAGTATATGCCCCCTTCGATTGTCCGTGACCTCTCGGATCCGTTTCTATCGTAACTTCATATTCTGGCGCATTGGCGCATCGCAGGTGGCATGGGATGTTGCTTCAGCTGCTCACACGGAAAACGTCGGGTCAGTAGCATGAAGGGGCGCGGCTGCCTTTGATGTGCAAAGTGCTAAGCTGCATTGTCACGTGGAAATTAGAGCTCACCACGCGCGAACATGCCTCCGTCGGTCTCGTCGTTGAGGGGAACCTCTATGCGCTGCCTATTTTGGTGCGCTTGACCCGCCAGAGGGTAGTGGAAAGGTCGTGAATATAGGCCATGCGTTCTTCCGCTTAACGCTCATATCGATAGTAGGTCGATCGTCACTGTCTGTGGAAAAAGCGAATTGACATTCTCGGGTTTAATCTTGAACAACGGACCCTTTTCAACAACGCGATTGCCGACTGCGGAAATCAAGTGGTCAACAGTAATTGTACCCTGATCTATTAAGTTTGCGAATTCTTCAGTGCGGGGCCGAGAGGTAAATGTTACATAGCGAAAATGAAACCACTCTTCGGTCTCGCGGTATATCGGAACCGCGGTCACCCACGCGGATTCAGCATGAGTGTCTTGCAATTTCCGCTCTAATTGGTCCAACCGCCATGTCGCAACCGGTTGCATAGCGTCCCCATCGGTAACTCTGCTCTCAAGCAACAATCTTGCAGCTCGATCCAATTGCAAGAATAATCCCTGCGCATTAGGTTGCCGAGCTCTGACAGTGCAATAAAGCTTGGACTCTTCCCGGCGTAGATACCCACATTTTTTAAGGATCTCTCTAGACGACTTACATGCACTAATGTCCCAGTTTGGAACCTTGGCGAAGAGGTTCACGCGATTAAGATCTTTCGACTTGGTCCCTCGACGGGCCGTAATTACGATCCCATTAAAGTTTGGCTTCGCTACCGAGCTATATGCAAGACCAAGTTGCTGAAGAAGTGTCATCCCGACAGAGGTGTCACCTGCGCCCACCGCGCGCACCGGACCTCCGAGCGCTATCTCCGACAGTCGGCGCGCGAGTTCTTGTGCTGTAGAGCCCAAACCCAATGTTGCTAGAATGTTTCTTCTCCTGGGAACTTAAGCCGAGCGCCGTCGTCAATATCATCGACATCTGCCACGTCCGCTAGGTATTGATCAAAAAAGTGAGCCGGAAGATCATTATCGAATTTAACAATCTGCCCGTCGCCATATCGAACCACCTCAGAGGTGGTTGCCCGCTCCCTAGCCGTTCTATTGATAGAGATCGCTGCAGCAATTCTCCGAATATCTGCCACAAAATCCAAGACGAGGACATTCGATTTGTCTCGGCTAATACGAAGTCCTCGACCGAGTTGTTGAAGGAAAATGCGGCGACTGTGAGTAACCCTCATGAACGCGATGAGGTTTACATCGGGAACGTCGATCCCCTCGTTCAGCATTTCTATGGAAATAAGGAGATCGATTTCACCCGTACGGAAGCCCGTAAGGTTTTTGAAACGCTGCTCTCTAGGAAGTTGACTGTGAAGAAGTGCAGCGCGCACCCCCCTCGCGGAAAAGAGTGGTTGCAGCCGCTCCGCGTGCTCAATTGATCGGCAGAAGGCAAGAGCTTTTGGTTTTTCGAGCCCCTCCATTTTGGCAACTATCGTCTCAACCATACCAATATCGCGCTCGGGCACCAACAAGTGCCGATTCAGGTCTGCAACCGAAAGCCCTTGTCTTGACGAGCGACTGACTTTTTCCCAGTCAATACCGTCGGTCAGCATACGGTAGTCAACAGTTGCCAGATAGCCCATTTGCATGCCTGCAACGATGTCGAGTGTATAGGTGGGATCGCCGAACAGGGAATCTAGGCCGCGGTCGTCTCCTCGCCAAGGTGTTGCAGTCAATCCTACCAAGAAGTTGGGAGAAAGGTATGACAGGAGGCGCGAAAAACTCTCAGACGGCGCGTGGTGTGCCTCGTCGACAATCACTAGCCCAAACCGACCTCTGAGGCTTTCGTCGCCGCGCTCCATAGATGCAAAGAGCGATTGCCATGTCGCGAAGACCACGCCGCCGCGATATGCCGGCCGTTCCCCGTCGGTCCATAAATGCGTAGAATGCTGTTTGCCCAACATAGCCCATGACGAACGTTCGAGCTGTCGAACAAGATCGTTCATATGTGCAAGCACAAGGATTTCTTGGTCTGCATTCCTACTGAGTTCGTTCACAATTAGCTGGTTTGCCACAACTGACTTACCAAGCCCGGTTGCCATAAGGACAAGGGCATGCTTGCCGCCAGCGCTCCTCTTTTGCTCAACACAGTCGACTGCTTCCGACTGATATGATCGAAGTTCTCGTCGCGCCTTTGAAGCAGATGGCAGCCGATCGAAATAGTCGAGCAAATAACGTCCGCTCCAGAGCCGAAGATCTATACCTACTCCCAGTTGCTCTTCATGGAATTTATATGCATCTTGAGTGAAATTCGCGTTGGTCGCTAGGACCGATACTGACGCGTCATACTTCGCTGCGGCCCAAACTGCTTCCTTCGCACCGGTCGAATCAATGCCGCCGTTGAAGCGATATTTCGCCTGTATGACCCATCGCTTAGATCCGAAGAGGCCGACTACGTCGGCTCCCATATCATTTGAACCGCCGACTACAGTAACATCCTTGAAGCCAGCATGTTCGGCCAAACGCGCGAGCATGCGTTCGAACGCAGGCCAAGGACCATAGGTGAGCCGTTCTTCGCAAACAAATCCAGGCATATTAGGTCCGCCAGAAGAGAAGCAGCTTGAGTGACGCAAGGGCGCGGGAGTATCGCAAACGCCATCCCGTATCCTTATTCACCGCCGAAGCGCCTTCATCTGCCAGCCAACTGATATCTTGCAAACTCTCGATCAGCTCCGCTAAAGAGATGTTCTTTAGATCTTCCGCGAGACCTGAGTAAGGGGTTGAGAAGAAGCGACCGTCCATTGCCAGACTAGGCCACATGCGCACCAGCTCAACGATGTAGCTGTTAGAGACAAATCGGCCAAATTTGCCCGTCGTGATAATGGCGTCGCCATCTAGTTGCAAAGAGAAGCCTGCCTTCAATGCAGCTCGCCTTATGTGAGCCGCCTCGGTCGCGCTCAACTGCGCAGGCGCAATTGGAGCTACCTCTGGCAAAAACTCATCATAGTGCCGTCGTAGCTCATCCAATAGTGACGACGCTGAATTTGCTGAGGCGGTAAGGTCCCCACTCTGTGCTGGGAAATACCGGTTTCGGAGTATGTGAGCTATTCTGGATATTGGAAAATTTCTTGGGGTCTCAGCAGCTAGGGTTAGAAAATGCTGCGATAGATCTACTAGTAGGTGATCAAGGGGAGTTTCTAAGCTCTCCTCGAAGAAAGGGGCACGGATGTTGTAGTCAAATCGGAATGAATACCCCTCTGGTTTCACGCTAAAGGGCAAGCCTCCTATGTCCCTCTTATGTTTATAAGCGATTACTCTTACCGCGATATCGCCCGGCAGTTCATCAACCTCGTAAATCCGCGATAAGTCACCATCCAGTTCGGGCTCCGCCTCCTTCTCAACGATAGGATTGGTAGCGGGAGGGATGGGTGCGACCTCGCCGACGTCTCCTCCGTCTTGTGTCGCTTCATCTTCGTCGATTGGAAAATCTCCGGCAGCTTTTTCTGCTCCGGAGGAATCTCCTCGTTTCCAGCGCTCGGCTTGAAGGACGAGCTCATACCACTTTTCATCATTCTGATAAGCTGGGTCGCCCGCATAGAATTTTTCAACGTATTCTCGAACCACACCGGAATTGAGCCCTGTGCCCTCGGCCGTGCCCGGTACTAGATCCTTTAAACCCGCCGTCCCCTTTCGATAGCCAGTGAACAACCGCGCAAGGGGGCTATCGTTTTTCGCAAGCCCCATTCTCTCTGCAATTTTTGGCTGCAGTGGTGAGCTGCCGCGGACGAGTTCGACCACCTTTCTCCACTCTGGATCGAGCTTATCAAACGAGTCTTTTTGGTGGGATACCCGGACAAAATCGATTTCGAGCTCACCCACAATTCTCCCGCCCCAGTGCGTCGCGTCGATGGGATACTCAAAAAGCGTTTCGCTATTTTCGTCGGTGTATGTGAAAAACGTCTTGTCGAGCTCTTCGATGACACGACCGTTTCGAATTAAATCGATGCCGTAGTGCTCTTTGTCAAAGTACCTCTGAACTCCGATCCACCCTCTCAAGCGCCGCTGGCGAGTGATCACATTTTCATTCTCGCCGCACGCGGAGCACGTTATCTCGTCATCGTTCAACCAGACCCAGCAGGTTGTGCAAAAGTGGCGACTATCTAGTGTCTTATCTATGTCGATGCGTGCGGGCACCATTCCAAATGATTGTGTATCAACTGATCTGTTAGGGTCCCAGACACAGTGTGCTCGCGGCGTGACAACATCACCGTCGTAGTTAATGATTATGCCAAGCCGCTGCATCACCCGACCGTAAATCTTTCCGAGCCGCTCTCGTGTCTTCCGCTTTCCGGCGCCCTTGATGAGAGGACGTACCCTGTCCGCTTCTAGGCGGCTGATACGGATTTCTGTGCCATGTGCGCCGCTGTTGAGTTCGGCTTCGCTCTTCGGCCTTATTTCCATCGGCGCATGAAATGTCTTATTCCGCTCTAGGTTGTCAAAGTCTATGACAATGCCAGTCCAATCCGAATCTTCGGGGCGGGTAGTCCAGACTTCCGTCCGCCGACCCATTCGAGCGGTCGATATGTTGAACCCCATACCAAACAGGCCCATTTTTTCTACGGGGTCGTTACCGGAGTAGCCAGCCCGGACGGCATCCTTCATGTTTTCGATGGACATGCCCCTTGCGTTGTCCTTGATCGAAATTACACCCTGAGACTGTTTTAGTTGGGTCTCGTTGGGAAGTTGAATGTTGATTCTAGGAGCTGCGAGAGGCGAACCTGCTGCCAAGGCGTCTATGAACGCGTCGATCGAGTTATCTATGAGTTCTGCCAGACATTGCCACGGCGCAAAATCAATCTGTCCAAGCATACGCAGGACGCGAGGAGAAGGTGTGATGTCCACAGTCGTCATTGTTGTATCTCTTGCTGACGTCGGGCAGGGTGTGTGAATGGATATCCTGCTCGAATGATTGATTCTAGAAGATACATTCTTGTGGGCGCTAGCGCGCAGTCAATACCTTTGATCGCAGAAACGAGACAATACTCGCAGGGGGTGTTTGTTCGGGAATGCGGATACTAACTGGAAAACTTGATGAATTCTTCAAACTCTCCGCTGTCAATGATCGATTTGTTCGCAGGTTGCGGTGGTCTTTCGCTTGGTATGGAGCAGGCTGGTTTTCTTCCGGTGTTCGTCAGCGAACTGAATTCAGACGCGATGGCAAGCTACCTGGCCAATCGCCATCACCTGATAAACGGTCAGCCGTTCTCATCTCACGGCGAATTGCGTTGCCATGACGCCGAGGAGCTACAAGGGAGCCGGTTGGAGAGGCTGATTGAAGACCTCTCGGGGATTGACGAGTTCAATCTGAAATTCGACACTGAGCACGGCAGTACTCTTGATGTGTTGGCCGGGGGACCGCCTTGCCAAGGATACTCGGGTCTCGGGCATCGGCGATCATATGCCGTGGACAAGGAGCAGCTTCCTTCGAACAGGCTGTACGTGAGGATGGCACATATTATTAGGCGCGTGCGTCCGCGAATCTTCCTTTTCGAGAATGTCCGCGGCCTCCTTACTTCTCGTTGGACCAGGGAAGGTGATCGGCGCATTTGGCCGGACGTCGTCAACGAATTCCGATCGATACCTGGCTACGTCGTGCGATGGTCATTGGTTCATGCAAAAAACTATGGTGTACCGCAAAATCGTCCCCGCGTTCTGCTTGTAGGAATTCGCACCGACATTGCTTCCGGGAATTCGCTCATCGACGCTGACCGAGACCCGGAAGACGCAATAAAATGCGGGTTTCTTCCAAAGGGCAATCCGCTCAACTGCCCCGATCTTGTGGATGTTCTCGGTGACTTGGTTGATCCGAACATTGGAAAAATCTTCGAGTCAAAAGAACTGCCAAGTGGTCGCCTAGCCACCACTCGTTATCCCGCTGAACCTTCAACGGAAATACAAAGATCCTTGCGTGCATCTCACCACTCGAAGCAGTCCAATGGCTTGACGGATCATGAGTACTCGAAGCACGCACCTCGGATTATTGAGAAGTTTTCTCACATGCTGCAAAACAACGGCGAGATTCCCGATTGGGCCAAAACTCGAAAATTTTCTCAGCGGCTGCTGCCCCAAAAGTGGGGCCAACGAGGCCCGTCAATCACGGCAACCTCGATGCCCGATGATTACATCCATTTTTCCCAGCCTCGAACATTGACCGTACGAGAGTGGGCTCGACTCCAACTATTTCCCGATTGGTATGAATTCGCAGGCAAGCGGACGACGGGGGGCTTGCGGCGCGCCGGGAACCCACGCGAGGGAAATTTTGATCGCGAGGTTCCCAAGTTTACCCAGATCGGCAATGCCGTTCCTGTGGCCCTCGCCAAGAGCGTGGGGGAACACTTCAGCAAAATACTGGTTTCCGCAAATATTGAGACCGACATGCCAGATGAGATGCCGTCTCAAGCTAGGAGGGCCTGACCAAGCAGTGCAGGCGCGGTACTCACTATCACAAACAGAGAAGTCCAGCCTTTCACGCCTTGCTAAGGCGATCACCGTCTGGAGCCGTGTATTGGGGCGGCATTTTCCGTGGAGAGAGCAAGACGCTGGCGCATACCACAAGATCGTAGCCGAGGTACTTCTTCAACGGACGCGAGCCGAGACAGTCGGGTCGTTTTACGATGCCTTTTTTGCAAGGTATCCCGATTGGCGAAGCCTCGCCAATGCGTCGGTGGACGAGCTCGAAGGGGTTCTTCGTCCAATTGGACTTTGGAAACGCCGGGCTGCATCCTTGAGAGCTCTTGCGGAGTTCGCTGTGGAAAGAGACGGTGTTTTTCCCCGGAGCCGTCGTCTCCATGCCCAAATTCCCGCCGTCGGCCAATACGTCTCAAACGCAATCGCATTGTTCCAACACGGGAAGCGTCGGCCATTACTTGATGTCAACATGGCGCGTGTCATTGAGAGGTACATTCACCCCAGAAAGCTCGTTGATATCCGGTATGATCCGTGGCTTCAGGAGGCGTCAGCTTGGCTAGTGAAAAGAGGTGACCCTGTGGAAATTAACTGGGCCATATTGGATTTCGGGGCGCTTATTTGTCGGGCGCGCAGCCCACTGTGTCCTGAGTGCCCACTGCATCGTAATTGCCACTACTTTGCGAGCAAGGTCAAGCATGGTTCACATCGCGGCACGGTCGGCGGCGGATGAGACTCGGGAAGGACCTTCCACCTTTACCGTCCGCGGCGGCACTTCTTCCCGACATCATCGATCTTGTCGGCGAGTATGGGCCGTCCAATCGCAAGATGATGATTATTTTAGGGGCCCACATGGGCACGCCCACGACGAGATCGACGCTCCCCTCGAACCTGCCTCTAACATGCGGTTCATGTCGCGGTTCAACGCCGCGATGAGTTGCCTTACGAATCAGACCATTGTCGAGTATGGCCCCGGCCGCATGCTCTCGCTGACGGCTGAAGGAACCGAATACTACGAGCGGAGGCGGCGCTTCGATTCCGCGCTCGACATAGACCCCAAGGTTCGCGGACTGGACAAACCCATTTCAGGGTCCCCGCGGGTAGACGAACAGCCGCCAGTGCTGATCGTCGCTCCTCAAAAAGCAAACCCTGAACAGGAACATCGGGAGAGGGCGAACAGGGCAGCGACGCTTCCGAACCTGCCGCTCTCAAGGTCTACACGATCTGGCTAAATGCATCGAAGGTCGAAGAGACTTCCAAGGACCCGCACATGGTAGAGGCGGCTATGAGCGCAAACGCCTCGACACCGCCGGAGGGGACGTGGCGTTCCTCTGGCCTGACACGACCCCCTCGGCCGGGCCGTCCGCGGTCTGGGATCGGTCCGCCCCGAAGGCATGCTCGCGAAGACGGGATGCCACGTCGGCCGCACCCGCGGCGGTTCCGCCGCATCCCGCAGGCGGTCGCTTGCGGGCATCTACGACGGCGCGCTGACGAAGTCGTCGGCGGATGGAGGGCTGGCGACGGCATGGGGGAGGAACGAGATTGGTATCTCTGGCAGTCGCGATCGGCCAATGGGAGGGCGATCTGGAGTGGATGAGAACAAACTACGACGAGGGCCGGGTTCTCCTTCCGCTGGCCCGGCACCACGCCGTCGATCAGGGCCCGGGAAAAAAGCGCGCTCTACCTGATCGGCTCTTCTCGTCCTCGCGACGACTTGCATTGCCTCCTTGGTCGAAGTACCGCGTCTAAGCAAGGTCGATCGTCCATGTTGCCCCGCTAACCAATACGCGCAATCCGGGGCGACGCCGCCATCGGCAGGTGACGCCCGTCTCGCGCAAAGGGTGCTTCCCGGGGCCTTGCTGGGAATGCGCGGCAACTACTGCGATAGCACTGTTCAGAAATGAGCCGACGAAAACTCTGCTATCTGCTACCATTTGATGTAGTTGGCTTTCGGACGCAGTGCTGCGGGAGGGGTAACAATGTTCGCGGATAAACGACCTTCTGTTTCCATGGAGGCGGGTGAAAGAGAAGGCAATATCAAGGTATCCGGCTCAGACAAAGAGTTCACTCAGAATATCATTCGGACTCTTTGGCTTAACGCTGGATCACTGAGCTACAGCCGCGGGTACCATGGCTATTCATCGTTTGAAAAAGGCGAAAGACCTGATCCACCCGTTCTGAGGCAGTGGCTACGTGGCGAAGCGCAAATGCCAAACGACAATTTTGCGATAATAGGCTCTGACGTGTCGGAGACCAACTATCTGGCATTGTCTATTCGCCCGTCGTCCAGTCAGGACGACGACTGGCGCTTTGTAGTTGGTTGGATTCCCGGCGACTGGGAGATTGGCAATGACGATCAATGGTTTTGCGAAATGTCCCTTCCGCAGGATTGTTTCGATGATCTGTTGGGCGCCTCTACCCGAAATGAGATAGGGCATCTAGAAATTGGGGCGGAAACTGACGCATGGGCAAGGGACTATGACCGATGGTGCCCTCCGAGCGGACGCGTCAATTGGTACCTGCGCCCCAGCAATAGCGGTGACGTAACGCACCCGAATCTCGCGCGAGGGCATGTTCTAAATCTGAGGTGGGAAAATAGGGCCGTCGATGCTCCCTCTGAAGCATCGGAAGGACCGCTTGACGACCCAGCTCTGAATGACGCGGAAAGCCTTTTGCCGTCCCCAATGCCATTGGCAAAGGGGCCAGCGGTGAAATCGGTCTACATTGTTTGGACGGTTAGAATTGCTTTCGAGAGCGCAGTCATCGGCGCTATAGCGTACGGCTTTGACTTCAACTTTTTCCTCGCGTATGGGGTCTGGATCGCCATTTGCATAGTGTACTGGCTTTATCGGAACATCGTTGATTGGATTGTTTACCTATTCGCCAAGCAGTCGATGGTTGAGGAAGAGGTGAGGGCGATGGAAATCTGCAAGTTGCCGGTCGATCAATTTCCCTACGAGGAGCTTGGAACATATCTAGAGCGCATCGTTGAGAATCCAAAGGCTCCGGGAACCGCGAAGGTCAAGGTGGGTTACTACTTCGCCATACTGGAAAGAGCCGCCGCCACAGGTTTCCTCTACAAAATTCGGACAGAGCGCATCATCAAAGAAGCTCGGATTAAATACAAACAGATCCATGGACAGCATCACCATTGATTGTGCGAGATAACTCGCGACCTCTTATTGGCCCCTTGGGGGATCGAGGGGTAGGGTTTCACCGGAAACGTTACAAGCGAGCGCCGTGACAAGCTAGGCGAACGGAGCTCTAGCCCGGAAGAGCCAAACGCGCACCCATGGGCTCGCCACTGGCAAACAGACGGTATCAATCGCGGAGCAAGGGAACCATGGCCCTATGGGCGCGCGTTCAGTTCGCTGCTCCTTGGGCTGGAATGATTGCATAAATGGAATATCTATACTTCCCATAAATGGGATTGAGCGCAACTAATACCGCGATGTGTCCCTTGCATGGATTGATGGAAGGCCGCCGGGATGATCCGGCCGCCCCGCTCTTCAGGCTATGGCTGCCGAGGCCCGCTCCGTTGCCTTGAAGCAATCGTGGGATGCCTACATTCTCGCCGCCTATCCGGAGGCCGAGGCCGCCCGCGCCCTGGAAACGAAAGGGAACCCGTTCGCCGCCTTGCAGAAGAGCGTGACCGCCCCGGCGCAAACCTGCGTCGCCGGCGGGGCCTCGCAACTAGTCGATACCTCCGTTGCCCCCGCCTTGGTCTTGGCGCCGGCCTCGGCCCATTCGCAGATCATGGTGCGGCCGGCCGCCCTTGCTATCGATTTGACGCTTGGCGGCGTTACCCGCCTTCCGGGCCCGACCGCCGGGGATCTCGCTGGGGCGTTCAAGGTCGACCGCTACCGTCATGGCGCGGCGGCCGTCGGCGCTGTTGATATCAACGCTGGGCCGACGCTAATTAGAACGAGGGGGGGTATTGTTACCATCCACCGCCTCCAGCTCGACTGGTTTTCCCTTTGCGATCTTCGATTCTACAGAGGCGATAAAGGCTTCAAGCGGGCTTGCAAGCTCCGCCTTGACGATGGTGGAGGCATTAGCCATCGCGAAGTCAGCCAGCCAATTTTTCACGTTCTGCTTGATCTGGTCCGACCACGGTTTTCCCCCTTCGCGAAACAGGCGCTCCATAACGTTAGACCACTTTTGCTTATCCTTCCCTTTCGGCCTGCTTTTCGGGTCTACCCCGAACTCAGCTAAGAAGGCATCCCTGTAGCGGTTCTTGTCGTAGATATCTTCGAGTTCGCTTTCATCGAGATGTGGAACTGTGCAAAGATTAACTTCCGAGATTTTTACCACACGCGCGGTTGTTGCCTTATCGACCGCCCTGCGTCCTTCATCGTCGTTGTCCAGAAAACATTGGATTTGGCACGCAGCAGAGGTGAAGAAGGATGCCTTCTGGGCCAACGAACTGGCGCCCGCGAGATGGTCGAAAGTTACCGATCCCTCGCCGAGAGCAGCCCGAATTGCGGCGCTGCGCGATGAGATGATCGCCTTGAGCGCTTTGGCATCGTCCGAACCTTCAACGAGAAGGACTAAACTCGCATTATGCAAGTTATCGGAAAAGCGGACGCCTAGTGCTTCTCTAATTTCCGCGACATGATCAGCACACTTGGCCCGACTACCCCTGACGATAATCGTGTTCTTCAAATCGTTTGAATTTACAAAGAGCGGGGAGTGACTGGACAACACGATCTGATTTGACGCAGACAGCTCCTCAATAACTGTCCTAAGCTCATGGATAGCACTTGGGTGAAGGTGCGCCTCGGGCTCCTCAATCGCGATCACCGTGCTGCCCTGCTTACTGCTCTTCTCAGAGGCGTGTCGCATAATCGCTAGGGCGACTAGACTTTGCACGCCGTCCCCTTTTCGTTCTAGGCGCGTCTCATGGCCGTCGTTGATAAGAATTTCGACGTCCCGCCGAAGGGCGCGCTGCCTCGCGTCCCGCTGCGCTTCTAACCGTACCGATCTCACCGTCGGCAAAAAGCCGGACACTGTCGTTTGGATCGTATCTGCCAAGGCATCAAAGATAGGCTTTTGTAGTTCTTCGATTTTGTCGAGCGCCTCACGATACTGAGGGTCCTCGTCTAACGCGCGCAGTTCGTTGTCCAAGAGCGAACTGATAACTCGGCTAGCAGACGTAGCGGTTCGGATCGGTGGAATATATTCGAACCGGATCCGCCTCGAAACGAAATCAGCGATTCTGGTGGACTTCTTGGTAAGCGTGTCCTTGCCCTTCCCAGGCTTCTGAACTGACACCGAATAATAGTCGTCTTTGCCGAACTCAAAGAGGATAGGCAAGGTGCCGTTTAAGTTAGATTTTATCTCCGCTTTAAAAGCTGTGATCTCATCCGGGCTAAGGAGAAATTCTAGTAGGATCTTAGTCTTATCGTTGGGATGCCTAACTTGCCGGCTAACGGGATAATCGGTCTTCCAGTCATAGCCGACAATGCGGGAAGTTCTGGGGGGTCTAATGACACGGCCATCTGGAGTTCGGCTTACCCCGCGATGCCAGTTGACAAGCGCATCCATGCCGACAGTGAGTGCGTGCAGAATGTTTGACTTTCCCTCGTTGTTGGCGCCAATGAGGAGAGAATAGTCGGAGACTGGAATTTTTCTTGCTGTAGTGATGCTCCTGTAGTTCTCAACGGAAAACGAAACCAGTTTCATGAAACTCTTATCTCCCAGCCATATCGGGGCAGAGATGTAGAGAAGTCGAGATGATTCTTGTAGCCTATGCGTGTAATTCTTGAAGGTTTCCACCGTTTCTCAAATGGGAGAAAATTGGGTACCGGAGAGTGTGATGAAAGAAGATGTGGGTTCGTGCTGCCAGAACCCGAAAAGCGAAGAATCCGCGAGGACATGCCAACCGCGCAAGGAAGGAACTACTCATCGAGGTGAAGGCGGATTCGAACCCACGGTACCCTTCCAGATACGGCGGTTTTCAAGACCGCTCGATTGAACCACTCTCGCACTTCACCGTTTCTGTTTTGCGCCAGTTCGCTACTGGCGCAAAATCCAGCATGTCTTTGTCGGAAAAGCCTTTACTTTCTGTCCCTGGCAGCAAGGCGTGTTCCGGTTTTCAAGACCGGTGGCAATCAATTGGCGGCTAAAAGCAAACAATTGGCACCAGAACCTAAGTCTTGCGTGTCTACTGGTTCTCGGGCCAGGACCCTGCCGGTCGACTACCGTCCCGACAGCGCGCGTTTACCCCTCGGATGGCCTGTGATGCCACCCAGACCCCGAATCGCGCTCCACGGCCCCCGGCAGGCGGCATGGCGGGCACGATTTCCGTATTTCGACGCCATATTGACGCCACGGATCCGGCCGGTCAGCGGGTGGCACGGTGATTTTCCAGCTAAGTATTTGAAATATTGGTGGGCCCGGAGGGACTCGAACCCCCAACCAAGCGGTTATGAGCCGCCGGCTCTAACCATTGAGCTACAGGCCCGGCGACAGCATGGCTGCCGTGTCCGGCGCAATGGTTCCCCGGAACGGGTTTCGCTCTAACGCAATTCTTGAGCGCTCACAAGGGACTGCCGCAATAGCTTCACAATCAATCGGCAAGACGGCAATCGAGACTTCACAATCAGGGAGTTAAACACCGTGCTGCCGAACACCAGAACCATTGCCTTCAGCCTTTTGCTTGGCCTTCCGATCGCCACCATGGCGTTGCCGACACTGGCTGCTGATTCGCAGCCGCGCGAGGCCGTGATCTCCGTCAGTGGCGAGGGACAGGCGAGCGTCGCGCCCGACATGGCGGTGCTCAACCTTTCCGTCGTGAAGCAGGCAAAGACCGCACGCGAAGCGCTCGACGAAAACAACAAGTCGATGACTGATGTCCTGGCGGCGCTGAAAAAGGCAGGCATCGCCGCGCGCGATCTCCAGACGTCGGGCTTTTCAGTGCAGCCGCAATTCACCTACCCGCAATCCAACGATGGTCAGCCACAGCAGCCGCAGTTGGTCGCTTACCAGGTCTCCAACTCCCTGAGCGTGCGCGTCCGCGACCTGTCCAAGCTGGGCGCCATCCTCGACGAAGCCGTCACGCTCGGTGTCAATCAGGGTGGCGACATTCAATTCACCAACGACAAGCCGGAAAAGGTGATGGAGGAGGCTCGCAAGAATGCCGTCGCCAATGCCATCGAGAAGGCGAAGACGCTGGCCGGGGCAGCTGACGTGAAGCTCGGGCGCGTGATCGAGATCAGCGAGACGTCGCCGCGTCCACAGCCGGTGCCGGTCGCTCGGGCCGCCATGATGAAGGCCGCGGCAGACTCAGCCGTCCCGGTCCAGGGCGGTGAAACCAGCTACAACATCACCGTCAACATGACGTTCTCGATCACGCAGTGATCCTCCAACAGTTCAGAAATCTCTAATTTTGACGCCGGGTGGCCATTGATATTCTCTGCAATATCAATGGCCTGTTTGTTTCTTGTCGGGCGCGGTGGAGCCGATGCGCCGATAAAGGGCTTTATCACGCGTATATTACACTATAACATCGATCGTGTTTTCGGCCTCGCAGGGGAATCTTGAGTTCTGTTTCCCGAGCTCTGCCGGCCGAAGAGGAGGAATGGCACTAGCCCCCAAAGAGGAGACAGACATGACGAATGCCTTGCCGCCGCTTCACGATGGACATGCCCCGTTCACCCTTCAGGAACTCTTCCGCGAAGCACTCTACGCCTTCGAAGAGTGGGATACGGAGCTCACCGAGCCGATTGTCACTTTCGAGGGACGTGTTGTTCCCATCAGCCAGGTCTTCGAGGCGATGCGCCACTGCGACGACATCGTTCCGATGAACATCGTCGGAGCCGTCACAGAACGGCTTACCAAACCCTGGGAGGGCGAAGGACCGCTCGACCAGATGAGTTTTTCGACGGCTGCCCGCGTCATGGGCGTCCTCGTCCGCAAGCGTCTGCTTGCCAATGGCACGGCTGACATTGTCGCCGTTGCAGAACAGCCAGCCGAGCGCCGCTCCGGCAACTGAACGGTTGGATTGCGGTCGTAGGGCCGCAATCCCGCTTCCCGTATAAAACTTGCTATGGTTCGAAGGCTTCCTTGAGGCCGACGCTCTTGCGTTCGCGCAGGTCGAGATCGGCCTCGATATGCGCAATGTGGTGCAGCATCAGCCTGCATGCCTCGTCGAGATCGCTCCGCTCGATCGCGACGAGGATGTCGCCGTGCTCGGAATGGCCGCAACTCGATATGGTCGATTGGCCGTAGAGGGCGATCACTAGCGATGAGCGGGCAACAAGCTCATCCATGAAACGCTGCATGATGGCGTTGCCGGATATGGCAGCAAGCGTCAGATGGAAGTCGCCTGATGCCTTGATCTCGGCACGCCGGGCCGTCTGGCCGCGCTCGCCCATCAGGCGGCCTTCCTCGAGCAGCAATTGCTTCAGATGCTGGATTTGCGAAGGCGTGACTCTGGCCGCGGCCTCCCGCAAGATCCCGGGCTCCACGAGACGGCGGGCGGCAAAGATCTGGCGCGCCTCATCGGGCGAGGGGTAGGCGACGAAGGCGCCACGATTCTTTTCGACGCTGACCAGACCTTCATAGGAAAGAGCCTGCAAGGCGGCGCGCGCAAGCGTGCGACTGACATTGAACAAGTTGCCGACATCGCTTTCAGACAGCTTCGTTCCCGGTGACAGACGCCGCTCGACGATCGCATCGCGGATCGCGTCGCGGATTTGTTGTGTGCCTGTATCGGCTGGATCCTCTGCAGTCTGCAGGGCCGTTGCGGTGGGCTTCATGAACACAAATACCTTTTGACCGGGAAATGATATCTGCGTTTCCCGTAAAAGTTAAACGGAATTTGCGCGCAAAGTGAAGGCTAAATTGTATACGATATTTTGCACGAATTGCAGACGATGGCCTATTTTGTGTGCATGTGACGCCGCTGCCTGAATTTTGATATATGACGTTGCATCGATCGGAAGTCTTTGATTTCCTGACGTTTTGTGCGCCGCAAAAGAAACTGGCACGGCAGATGCATTGTCTTTCTCAAACAGGGGAAGACCAATGTCGAAAGCCGCAGAGATCGATATCGTATCCGTTTCCAAGGTGTATGGCGCCACGACGGCGGTCCATTCCATCAGCCTGAAGATTCCGGCCGGCTCCTACTGCTGCTTTCTCGGGCCTTCCGGCTGCGGCAAGACCTCGACGCTGCGCATGATCGCCGGGCACGAAAGCATTTCCTCAGGCGATATCAGGCTCGGGAATACCGTCGTCACCGATTTTCCGCCGGCCAAGCGCGGTACCGCGATGATGTTCCAGTCCTATGCGCTCTTCCCGCATCTTGATCTCATCGACAACGTCGCCTTCAGCCTGAAAATGAAGGGCGTCGAGAAGGAGGACCGGCGCGCCAAGGCGCTTGACATGTTGAAGCTGATGCAGATGGACGCCTATGCGACGAGGCGACCGGCACAGCTCTCTGGCGGCCAGCAACAGCGCGTGGCGCTGGCGCGCGCGCTGATCACAGATCCCGAAGCGCTGCTGCTCGATGAACCGCTCTCAGCCCTCGATCCCTTCCTGAAGATCCGCATGCGTGCGGAGCTGAAGAAGCTGCAGAAGAGTCTCGGCATCACCTTTGTGCACGTGACGCACAGCCAGGAAGAGGCGATGGCGCTCGCCGATATCATCGTCATCATGAACGACGGCAAGATCGAGCAGGCGGCAACGCCGCGCAAGGTCTTCGAGGAGCCGGCCACCGCCTTCGTCGCTCGCTTCATGGGCGATCACAATGTTCTTTCCGGCCGCGTTGTGTCTTCAAATGGCGGTGTCACTACGCTCGAGGTTCCGGAAGGGCAGACCTTCTCGGTGCGCGGCAACGGCAAGCATGCCGGCGAGAGCGTCGATATCGGCGTCCGCACGGATCGTGTGCGCCTCGAAAAGGCTTCCGACAAGACGCTCGGCTTCAACGGTGTCGTCTCCAATATCGAATATCGCGGCGCCTCGGTGAAGCTCACGGTGGCCGGCGCGGGCAGTGACGACTTCACTGTTATCGCGAGTGACGGCGATTATTTCGCCAAACCCGTATCGGTCGGCGATGCGGTGTCTCTGAGATGGGCTCTGGAGGACGCGGTCCTCCTCGGCCGTGCATGAACCTCACCAGCAAAAAGAAGGGGAACTGACATGACAACTGAAAAGAAGACGACCAAGACTGAGGTCGGGATTTCCCGCCGCAGCCTGCTGAAAACTGGCGCCGCCGCGCTCGGCGCTGCTGCAGGCTCGGGCCTCATCACCGGCTTCCCGACGATCTGGGCGCAGTCCAACATCACGCTACGCCAGTTCGGCACGGGTGTTTCCAACATCAACGCCATTGCCGAGCAGTGCAAGAAGGACCTCGGCATCACGCTGGAGATGACGGCGACCGATTCCGACGCCGCCGCCCAGCGCGCCGTGACGCAGCCTGACAGCTATGACATCGCCGACATCGAATACTGGATCCTGAAGAAGGTTTACCCGACCGGCGTCATCCAGCCGATGGATGTGAAGAAGCTGAAGTACTACGACAAGGTCGTTCCGTTGTTCAAGAACGGCAAGCTGAAGCCGGACAGCGTCATCGCGCAGGGCACGGCGCCGCACACGGTCGGCTATGTCGAGAGCGCGGACGCCAAGACCTTCGCCAAGGGCGAAACCGAGCTCTTCACCATGATGCCGACGATCTACAATGCCGATACGCTCGGCATTCGTCCGGATCTCGTCGGTCGCGATATCACCACTTGGGCCGATATCATGGACCCGAAGTTCAAGGGCAAGACCTCGATCCTCAACATTCCGTCGATCGGCATCATGGATGCCGCGATGATCATGGAAGCGCTCGGCAACATCAAATACGCCGACAAGGGCAACATGACCAAGGAAGAGATCGACAAGACGATCGAGTTCCTCATCAAGGCCAAGCAGGACGGCCAGTTCCGCGCCTTCTGGAAGAGCTTCGACGAGTCGGTCAACCTGATGGCCTCCGGCGAAGTCGTCATCCAGTCCATGTGGTCGCCGGCTGTCGCGGCCGTCCGCTCCAAGGGCATCGCCTGCAAGTATCAGCCGCTCAAGGAAGGCTACCGCTCGTGGGGCGGCGGTCTCGGCCTTGCCTCGCACCTCAAGGGCGCGCAGCTCGACGCGGCCTATGAATACATCAACTGGTACACGTCGGGCTGGGTCGGCGGCTACCTCAACCGCCAGGGCTACTACTCGGCCTGCATGGACACCGCCAAGAACTTCATGACGGCTGACGAGTGGGGCTACTGGATCGAAGGCAAGGCCGCCCAGGGCGATATCCTCTCGCCTGAGGGCAAGGTCATGGAGAAGGCCGGCGCCGTTCGCGACGGTGGTTCGTTCGAAGAGCGCATGGGTCATGTGGCGTGCTGGAACTCCGTCATGGACGAAGACCGCTACATGGTTCGCCGCTGGAACGAGTTCATCGCTGCCTAAGGCAACCGCTTCTGCCAGGCCCTCTCCCCAGTTCCTTTGGGGGGAGGGCGTCTATAACGGAGAGACCGGAAACATGGCGACGATCGCGTCTTCGCAGGCCGAGCACCAATCGGAACAGACAAGCCGCCGACGGATCGGATGGCCGACATGGGCAGGCTCTTATCTGCAGGCGACGCCGCTAATCCTCATTCTCGGTTTCTTCTTCATCCTGCCGATCGCCATGATCGCCGTCGTTAGTTTCTGGGACTACGACTTCGCCGGTCTCTACCCTGATTTCCTGACCATGAACTACACCGACACGCTCGGTTCATGGGTCACCTGGAAGACCTATCTCAACACCTTGAAATTCACGGTGATCGTCTGGAGCCTGACACTCTTCATCGGCTTCTGGGTCGCCTATTTCCTCGCCTTTCATATCCGGCGCACGTCGACGCAGATGATCCTGTTTCTGGTCTGCACAGTGCCGTTCATGACCTCCAACATCATCCGCATGATCTCGTGGATCCCGGTGCTCGGCCGCAACGGTCTGGTCAACTCCGCGCTGGTGCAGATGGGCATCGTGCCGCAGCCGATCGAATGGCTGCTCTATTCCGATTTCGCCGTGGTTCTCGCCATGGTGCATCTCTACACACTCTTCATGGTGACGCCGATCTTCAACACGCTGATGCGCATCGACCGGTCGCTGTTCGAGGCGGCGCGAGACGCCGGGGCCACCGGCTGGCAGATCCTCTGGAATGTCGTGTTGCCGCTGGCAAAGCCCGGTATCGCGATCGGTTCGATCTTCGTCGTCACCCTCGTCATGGCCGACTTTTCGACCGTGCAGGTCATGTCCGGTGGCCAGAGCGCTTCGGTCGCGCTGATGATGAAGAACCAGATGTCGCTGCTGCAGTATCCGGCCGCTGCCGCGAATGCCGTCGTGCTTCTGATCGTTGTCCTGATGATGGTCGCCGCCATCCTGCGCGTCGTCGATATTCGTAAGGAGCTTTGAGATGAACCACGAGAAGCGCACCTTTGAATTCTACGTGCTCGCTGCCTTCTTCCTTGTCTTCGTGCTGTTCCTCTACGGACCACTCTCGGCGATCCTGATCCTGTCCTTCCAGGGGCCCGACGGGGGCCTAACATTCCCGCTGAATGGCGTTTCCGTTCACTGGTTCTACAATCTCTTCGAGAAGCAGGCAGTCGGGGATTTCGGCGCATCCTTCCGCCGCTCGTTCACGCTCGGGCTGATGGTGATGGTGGTCACCGTAGTCGTCTCGCTGTTGGCCGGCCTGGCGTTCCGCCGCCGCTTCCGGGGCGCGACCGTGCTTTTCTACGCAACGGTCGCGAGCCTGGTGGTTCCGTCGATCATCATTTCGCTCGGGATCGGCGTGGTCTTCCAGCAGGGCGGCCTTAAGCCTGCCTGGTACTCGTCCGCCTTCGGCGCGCACCTGACATGGACGCTGCCCTTTGGCGTGCTGATCATGTTTGCCGTCTTCAACCGGTTTTCGCCAGCCTACGAAGAAGCTGCGCGCGATCTTGGCGCGAATTCGTGGCAGACCTTTCGTCATGTCGTGTTGCCGATGATTGCCCCCAGCCTGATCGGTGTCGGCCTGTTCGGGTTCACGCTCTCTTACGACGAGTTCGCCCGCACGCTGATGACGTCAGGAAGTTACAACACGTTGCCGCTCGAAATCTACGGCATGACCACCAACGTCACCACGCCGGTGCTCTATGCGCTCGGCACGGTCACGACGTTGTTTTCCTTCACCATCATCCTCGTCGCGCTCGGCATCATGCTCATGCTGCGTCGGCGCCAGGCAAAGGTAAGCTAACCCCTAATGCGCATTCTTCTGGTCAATCCCAATACGACTGAAACCATGACCGACAAGGCCGCCTTTGCTGCCCGCGCGGTCGCGGCGTCCGGCACCGCCATCATTGCCGCCACCTCACGCATGGGGCCGGTATCGATCGAAGGACATTATGACGGAGCGCTCGCAATCCCGGGACTTCTCAGCGAACTCAAGGAGCGGGCTGGCGAATACGATGCCGCCATCATCGCCTGCTTCGACGACACGGGACTAGATGCGGCGCGCAGCTTTGCCGACGTGCCGGTGCTTGGGCTCTGCGAATCTGCGGTCGCCACCGCAGGCTTCCTGGCGCAGCGATTTACCGTCGTGACGACGCTGGAGCGTTCGCGCGTCCTGATCGACAACCTCGTGCGGCGCTACGGCATGGGAGGCCGCGCGAAGGTGCGCGCCTCCGATATTCCGGTTCTTCAGCTCGAAGATCCCGCCTCGGGTGCTATCGGCAAGCTCCGGGCCGAGATCGAGCGTGCTCTTGCTGAGGATGGCGCCGAAGCGATCGTGCTTGGTTGCGCCGGGATGACTGATCTGGCTCGCGAGCTGCAGGATATCTACGGGGTGCCCGTTGTCGACGGCGTAGCCGCGGCGGTGAAGCAGGCGGAAGCGCTGGTGTCACTTGGGCTGTCGACCAGCAAGCGCGGCTCCTACGCGTCGCCGCTGGCCAAGCCCTTTACAGGCGCGATGAGTGTTTTTGCGCCGATGCGGGCAGCAGGCTGACCTGTGACGGCGATACCTGTTCGACGATCCGTGACCGTTTCGAAATGCTGACGCCCCAATTGTAAGCTTCCGGGCAGCGCCACGATTCCGCTTTACTTTTCACCTCCGCTTGCATTTGTTCAAACAAAAGCATTGCAGGAGAGGAAGCACACGTGACCATGCCGGACGACGACCTTAAGCGGATTGCAGAACAGGAGAAGGTGCTGAGTTTCGACACCTTCGATCTCACGACAGCATGGCAGCTCGGCAGGCTCCTGCAGGAACTTGGAACCGAGCGCGGCCACGGGATCGCGATCGACATTACGCTGCATTCGATGCCCGTCTTCTATGCGGCACTGCCCGGTGTCACGCCCGACAACGTCCAGTGGGTGCGGCGCAAGCGTAATCTGGTGCTGCGCTACTTCAAGAGCAGCTACGCGATCGGTCTCGATCTTAAGGAGAAGGGCAAGACGGTTGCCGACAATGGTCTTTCGGATGCCGACTATGCGCCGCATGGCGGCAGCTTTCCGATCAATGTGAAGGGCACCGGCTGCATTGGCGCGGTCACCGTATCCGGCTTGCCGCAGCGAGACGACCACAATCTTGCGGTCGAGGCGCTGGCATTGATGCTGGCGAAAGACATCGACGCCCTTCGCCTGGCGTGATTGCTGTTTCACCTGGCGTGTCTTGGCACGCCAGGTTTACGCTGCGAGCGATCGGATGGGGAGGACGGCTTCAGCTGGACCCAATCGAGGTATGCGAAGCCCCCATCAACGGCAGCCGCTCAGTTCGAGCCGAAGACAACGTCTTCCAACCACGGGTTAGAGAACCTCCGTTCCGGATCCATCCTGTCGCGAAGACGGACAAACTCGGCAAGCTTTTCATATTTGGCGCCGATGTTGCGCTCCGTAAAGACCTTGCCCCAATGCGGCAGGGCTGCGAAGGGCGAGAGTGCCTGCTCGATATGCCCCACGGCCGCATTCACGGCCTCCTGATCCCGAACCCAGGTAAAGTGGAACGACAGCGTATCGCGGTGATACTGAGGACTGAGCCATAGCTCGTCCGCCGCGACAGTCCGGAGTTCGCCCGCTTGCACCAAGTGGGCAAATTTATCGCGGATCGACAGCAGCGCTTCGATCGCTGCCGCGCCGTGTTTGCGTGGAAGGTGGAACTCGGACTGTATCTCTTCGCCATTGCTGGGCGTGAAGCCCATCTTGAAGTGCGGGAGCCTGTCGGACCAGCGGCCATATTGCCCCAACTGATCCGTGGAGTTTTGCGCGTCCAATTCGCTTATGGGGTGCCTGTTGACCATCGCGCGTGTTGCGCCGTGGATGTCGGCCGGCCAGTCCTCGGCGGACGCAGTTCTCTTGACCCAAATCGATCCTGCTTGTTGACCCCATTGCGTGAACACGCTGACGCTGTAGCCCAAGGCCATGATCTCATCGAGGTTGGCCAAAAGCTTGTCCCAGGCCAATCCTTCGTAGACGCACTGTGCGACCTGAAACTCCGGCTGAACGTCAAGCGTCACGCGCGTTACGACGCCAAGCGCGCCCAAATGCACCACCATGCCCGCGAAATCGGCATCGCCGCGGGTCACCTTCACGAGGCGGCCGTCGCCTGAGACGATTTCCAATCCCGAGACCGCTGTCGCCAGATTGCCGTTCCGGTCGCCTGAGCCATGCGTTGCCGTGGCAATCGCGCCAGCAATGGAGATGTGGGGTAGGGAGGCTAGATTGTGTACGGCAAGACCATGGCCATGGAGGAAAAGCGCAAGCTCGCCATAGGTGCAATGACCGCCAACGGAAACCTGTCTCCCATCGCCTTCGATGACGGGGTCGATTGGCACATCGGCAAGCGCCAGGGCAACTTCGCCATCGGCAATCGCATTGAATGAGTGGCTTGACCCCACCGTCTTTATCTTTGGCGCTCGCATCACGACTTCGCGGACCGCTTCCACCGAAGACGGATAGAGGCAGTCTCGAAAGCCATAGTGAAAGCTTCCCGCCCAGTTAGCCTTTGGAACCCGCGTCATAACAAAACCTCGCGCTTCTCTATCGCACAGCCATTCCAACGACGTACTTTGCGACGCTGTGCCGGGTCTCAGCTCAAGTTACGGCGTCGACGCGACGCCACTTGATGATCGAGCGCCACTGAAGCGGCGCTCGCTCTATATCAGATCTTGCCGCCCGCCTCGGGAATGACCTTGGTTAGGCTTCCGGTTGCGGGGAAGAGGGGGATCAGGCAGGCCTGCAGGGCGTGGTAGATGTCGCCCTTGCCGGGGAACAGGCTGTGTGAGGGTACCAGATTTTCCGTCAGCTCCTCGTGCCAACCGCCATTCTTGTGGTCGATGAAGGCGCGTTCGATCACGTTCCAGATCCTGCGGTAATGTTCCTCGTGGTAGTCGCTTGGCAGGTGCTCATTGAGGAAGTGCGCGGCGGCAGCGCCCTCGCAGGCCGGCCACCACAGCTTGTTGCGCTTGGCCGGCTTGTCTTCCCAGTCGAGTGTATAGAAGAAGCCGCCCTTGTCGTCGTCCCAACCGAGGGCGATCGACTGCGAGAACAGGCTCTTCGCCGCATCTGGCATCCACTCCTGCTTCTTGCCGCCAAGCACCCAGAGCTGGAGAAGGAGGCGCGCCCACTCCAGCCAATGACCAGGAGTAGTGCCTGCCGGGCGGAACATTTCGTTCGGATGATAGTAATCCTTGTCGAGGCCCCAATCGGTGGTGAAGTGCTCGGCAACGCGCCAACCGACGGAGCCGGCGGCTCGACGAATGACGAGATCAGCAATGCTTTCAGCCTTGGCGAGATAGTCGCGGTCGCCGGTTGCCTCGAAGGCCGCCATCAGCGCTTCGGTCAAATGCATGTTGGAGTTCTGGCCACGGTAGTTGCCGCCGTCGAGAGCCTGCCAGTCGGCGGTGAACTCTTCGGCAATGGCGCCGTGCTTGGCTTCCCAGAACTTGGTATTCAGGACCTCGGCAATATCGGCAAGCATGCCGTCGGCAAGCGGATGGCCGACCGTCTTGGCGGAGGACGCTGCGAGCAGGACGAAGGCGTGGCCATAACCCTGCTTGTTTGAATCGACGGGGCCCTTGTCATCGAGCGACCAGAAGTAACCGCCGTTCTTGGTGTCACGGTGATGGTTCCAGATGTACTGCATGCCATGATCCACGACGTCGGAGGCACCGGGACGGCCGAGCAGCGTGCCGATCGCAAAGCAATGAACGGCGCGTGAGGCTATGTGGATCGGACGGACCTGACCGGCGGCATTGAGCGGTTTGCCGGCATCGTCGAGATCGAAGAAGCCGCCTTTCGGGTTGACGGAGTTGTGCTGGAAGAAATCGAAAAGGCCGTTTGCCTGTGCGAGAAGCCAATTGCGGTGGTAGGCGCGGGTGGTCCAGTTTCCAAGCGCGGCGTCGCCGATTGCTAGTACCATGATACTCCTCCAATTTCGTGCACAAAGCCTTCGTAACCGCCTATATAGGGGTCGCCCGAGTCTGTCATCTGCCCAGCGCCGCAAAGGCGCCACATGATGGGCATATATTGACATAAAGATATCTTTATGTGATTTGACCAATTGGCCTGTAACGACGTCAAGGAGTCCGCCCGTGTTTGATACTCTGTTTAGTCCCGAAGGGACAAAGCGCGACGGTAGCGAAGTGTTTGCGGCGCTCAAGAAAGCTGCCAGTGAACGTATCCTCGTTCTTGACGGCGCCATGGGCACGCAGATCCAGGGGCTTGGCTTCGACGAAGACCATTTTCGTGGTGATCGCTTCATCGGTTGTGCCTGCCATCAGAAGGGCAACAACGACCTGCTGATCCTGACGCAGCCGGATGCGATCGAAGAGATCCATTACAAATACGCAAAGGCCGGCGCCGATATTCTGGAGACCAACACCTTTTCGTCGACCCGCATCGCACAGGCCGACTATGCGATGGAAGGCGAAGTCTATGCGCTTAACAAGGAGGGCGCCGAGATCGTGCGCCGCGCCGCGATCCGTGCTGAGCGCGAGGACGGCCGTCGTCGTTTCGTCGCCGGTGCCATCGGCCCGACGAACCGCACCGCGTCGATTTCGCCCGACGTCAACAATCCGGGCTTCCGCGCCGTCAGCTTCGACGACCTGCGCATCGCTTATGGCGAGCAGATCGACGGCCTGATCGATGGTGGCGCCGATATCATCCTCATCGAGACGATCTTCGACACCTTGAATGCGAAGGCCGCGATCTTTGCCTGCGAGGAGCGCTTCGAGGCGAAGGGCATCCGCCTGCCGGTCATGATCTCCGGCACGATCACCGATCTTTCCGGCCGTACCCTGTCCGGCCAGACGCCGTCGGCGTTCTGGAACTCGGTGCGGCACGCCAACCCGTTTACGATCGGCCTGAATTGCGCACTCGGCGCCAACGCCATGCGTCCGCACTTGCAGGAGCTGTCGGGCGTTGCCGATACCTTCATCTGCGCCTATCCGAATGCTGGCCTGCCGAACGAGTTCGGCCAGTATGACGAGACGCCGGAACTGATGGCGGCGCAGATCGACGAGTTTGCACGCGAAGGCCTCGTCAACATCGTTGGCGGCTGCTGCGGCTCGACGCCTGAACATATCAAGGCGATCGCTGAGGTGGTGGCGAAGTACAAGCCACGCCCGATTCCCGAGCATCGCCCCTTCATGTCGCTGTCGGGTCTCGAACCGTTCGAGCTGACCAAGGACATTCCCTTCGTCAACGTCGGTGAGCGCACCAACGTCACGGGCTCCGCCAAGTTCCGCAAGCTGATCACCAATGCCGACTACACGGCAGCGCTCGATGTGGCACGCGACCAAGTTGAAAACGGCGCGCAGATCATCGACATCAACATGGACGAGGGCTTGATCGATTCCGAAAAGGCGATGATCGAGTTTCTGAACCTGATCGCCGCCGAACCGGATATCGCTCGCGTGCCTGTGATGATCGACTCCTCGAAGTTCTCGATCATCGAGTCCGGCCTGAAGCGTGTCCAGGGTAAGCCGATCGTCAACTCGATCTCGCTCAAGGAAGGCGAAGAGAACTTCCTGGCGCAGGCGAAGCTGCTGCACGCTTATGGCGCGGCCGTCGTGGTCATGGCCTTCGATGAGACGGGGCAGGCAGACAGCTACGAGCGCAAGGTCGAGATCTGCACGCGCGCCTACAAGATCCTGACTGAAAAGGCGGGCTTCCCGCCTGAGGACATCATCTTCGATCCGAACGTCTTTGCTGTCGCGACCGGCATCGAGGAGCACAACAACTATGGCGTCGACTTCATCGAGGCGACGCGGACGATCCGTAAGACGATGCCGCTGGTGCATATTTCGGGCGGCGTCTCGAACCTGTCCTTCTCGTTCCGCGGCAACGAGCCGGTGCGCGAGGCGATGCACGCCGTGTTCCTTTACCACGCCATCCAGGCGGGGATGGACATGGGCATCGTCAATGCCGGTCAGCTGGCGGTCTATGACAATATCGACCCGGAGCTGCGCGAAGCCTGCGAAGACGTCGTGCTGAACCGCCGCGCCGACGCGACCGAGCGGCTGCTTGAAGTGGCAGAGCGTTATCGTGGTGCCGGCACCCGGGAAGCGAAGGTGCAGGATCTCACCTGGCGCGAATGGCCGGTCGCAAAGCGGCTGGAGCATGCGCTGGTCAACGGTATCACCGAATATATCGAAGCCGACACCGAGGAAGCCCGTCAGCAAGCGGAGCGGCCGTTGCATGTCATCGAAGGCCCGCTGATGGCCGGCATGAACGTGGTCGGCGATCTCTTCGGCTCCGGCAAGATGTTCCTGCCGCAGGTCGTCAAGTCGGCGCGCGTGATGAAACAGGCGGTCGCGGTACTCCTTCCCTACATGGAAGAGGAGAAGCGACTGAACGGCGGCGACGAGCGCAAGGCTGCCGGCAAGATCCTGATGGCGACCGTGAAGGGCGACGTCCACGATATCGGCAAGAACATCGTCGGTGTCGTTCTCGCCTGCAACAATTACGAGATCATCGATCTCGGTGTCATGGTGCCAGCAACGAAGATCCTCGAGACTGCCGTCGCCGAGCAGGTGGATGTCATCGGCCTCTCCGGCCTGATTACCCCGTCGCTCGACGAAATGGTGCATGTCGCCGCTGAAATGGAACGTCAGGGACTGGACCTGCCGCTCTTGATCGGTGGCGCGACGACCAGCCGTGTCCACACGGCAGTCAAGATCCACCCGGGCTACAACAAGGGCCAGACCGTCTATGTGACGGATGCCAGCCGCGCGGTCGGCGTCGTTTCCTCGCTGTTGTCACCTGAAGGTCGCGACGGTTATGTGGCCGACATCCGCGCCGAATATGCGAAGGTCGCTGCAGCGCACGCCCGCAGCGAGGCGGAGAAGGTGCGCCTGCCGCTGGCACGTGCCCGTGAAAATGCCGCTGCGGTCGACTGGGCGGCCTACAAGCCGACAAAGCCGAGCTTCCTCGGCACCAAGGTATTCGACGGCTACGATCTTGCCGAGATCGCCAAGTACATCGACTGGACGCCGTTCTTCCAGACCTGGGAGCTGCGTGGGCGGTTCCCGGCAATTCTCGAAGACGAAAAGCAGGGCGAGGCGGCTCGCGCGCTGTGGGCCGACGCGCAGGCCATGCTGAAGAAGATCATCGACGAGAAGTGGTTCAACCCGCGCGCCGTCATCGGCTTCTGGCCGGCGAACGCGGTCGGCGACGATATCCGGCTGTTCAAGGACGATAGCCGCAAGGAGGAGCTTGCCACCTTCTTTACGCTGCGCCAGCAGCTTTCGAAGCGCGATGGCCGGCCGAACGTCGCATTGTCGGACTTCGTGGCGCCAGCCGACAGCGGCATTCACGACTATGTCGGCGGCTTCGTCGTTTCAGCCGGTATCGAAGAGATCGCTATCGCGGAACGCTTCGAACGTGCGAACGACGACTATTCGTCGATCCTCCTGAAGGCGCTGGCCGATCGCTTCGCGGAGGCCTTTGCGGAATGCATGCACGAGCAGGTTCGTCGCGAATATTGGGGTTATGCCAAGGATGAGCATCTCTCCAACGAGCAGCTGATCAGCGAGGAATATGCCGGTATCCGTCCGGCGCCGGGCTATCCGGCGCAGCCCGATCACACCGAGAAGAAGACGCTGTTTGCTCTGCTCGATGCCGAAAAGGCTGCCGGCGTGCAGCTCACCGAGAGTTATGCGATGTGGCCGGGTTCGTCGGTCTCCGGCATCTACATCGGCCATCCCGAATCCTACTACTTCGGCGTCGCCAAGGTGGAGCGGGACCAGGTCGAGGACTACGCAGCCCGGAAGGGCATGGACGTAGCCGAGGTCGAACGTTGGCTTGGACCGGTCCTCAACTACGTACCGCGCAAGCGTGACGAGGAAATCGAGGACGCTGCCTGATCGGCGGCGTCTTCAGTATTTGATTCAAGGACCAGAGGGATTGATTTAGCTCTTGGTCGCAACGCACTGAATCTGAATCGAAAATCGCCTCAGGCGCTGGGTGTCAACTCGACAAGCAACGCCGTGGTGTCGTCGCTCTGCTTGTAGCGTGGATAGCGGAGCCCTTCGGGATCAATCTCGCGTTCGAAGCGCCGAAGTTCGTCGAGCATCGGCCGCAGACCCTTGGCGAGTGCAGTGCGCACCAAGCTTGTAGAATCATAGGTCGCGTAAAGGACCGCGAGGTCTGAAAAACCGTCGCTGCAGACGATGGCGTGCGCTTTGCCCCTGATATCCAGCCGCTCTGAAACCAGATGATCGGCCGCCTCCGGCACGAGGCCGAGGGTCCAGACGCCGCTTGCCGGCGTGTTCTGGCGCTCTCGGTGCTGGCGCAATAGGGCGAGCGTTTCGGAATTGCCGAGCGCGCCACCTTCCTTGGTAATGCCGCCCGTGCGTGCAATGTGCTTTCGCGCCTGGTTCTGTTCATACTCATAGGCACCGGGAATAGCCATGTGCATCGCTGCCGAGCCGTCTTCCTGCAACAGAAAGAGGCAGGAGTCGCCAAGGCCGACGAAGTGGAAACCGTCGCGCGTGTGGTGCAACATGGCAAAGGCGGTCAGCGGCCACGCGTAGCGCGGGACGCTCTCGTTGTGGGCTAAGAACTCCGTGCGGGCTGCCAGAGACAGGCTGCGAGCAATCTCCGAGACGCTGCTGTCACGGGTAATCCGATCCTGAAAGCCACGGGCGAAGTGCTGGGCGATCCAGGCGGCGTCGCTACCTCCCTCATCCATATATTGGCGATCGCCGAGGCCCGTCGCACCGTCGATTACGAAGGCGCAGGCGTCGTTATGGCCGAAGCTGTCGTCGTTCGGCTTTGCGGGATTGCCGGGATCGGAGATGGTGTCGAGGATAGTGATGCGACTTGTCATGGGTGCCATCAATAGACGGGCATTGCCGTCCATTCAATGCGACAAGGAATCACGACGGACCGATCGTCAGTTCGGCGACAAAATCATAGGCATCCCCGCGGTAGAGCGAGCGGGTGAATTCGACCGCGCGTCCCGAACCAAGGTATGAAATACGCTCGATCGACAGCCCTGCGGCGCCGACGGGAACGCCGAGAAGATGGGCATCGACCTCTTTCATGTTGGTCGCCGAAATTCTCTGCACCGCGCGGACGGGCCGGACCTGGCGACGCTCGAGCTCCTCATAGAGCGACGTTGTCACCACGAAAGGATCGGGCAGGAACTCGCCGGAAACACTGGCATTTTCGATGGCCAGCGGCTGGTCGTCGGCGATGCGCAATCGGCTGAGGCGTGAGACCCTGACATCGGTCGCGAGACCGAGAATCATCATTTCGTCGGGAGAGGGCGTGTGGATACCCTTGTGCAGCCATTCGGAGCGGGAGGTCATGCCGCGACGGGCCATATCCTCCGTAAAGGAGGTGAGCTGCGAGAGGCGCTGTTCGACCTTCGCTACCGGCTTTGTCACGAAGGTGCCGGAACCGTGGCGGCGGATGAGCAACCCGTCCGCGACAAGCTCATCGATCGCTTTGCGCACGGTCACCCGGCTGACGGTCGCCAGTTCCGCGATGTCGCGCTCAGGCGGCAGGGCATCGCCATGACTGAGCGTGCCAGTGCGAATGGCATCTTCCAGCGTGCGGCGCAGCTTTACATAAAGCGGGCCTGTGCCGCCGGCTTGAAGACGTTCGGGGGAAAGGAGGCTTGCAAAATCGTCGGTCATGCCGCGCCTCTTCCTTCCTCGTGGAGAAACTTCACTGCGAGATCAATGGCGCCCTGCAGGACGTCGCCCTTCGGCTCACGCAGCAGGACAGCGTGACGTTCAGCAAGCCATGGACGATAGGCCTTTGCCAGTCCGCCCAACAGGCAGATCACCTCGCATTCCGGCCAGAGCAACGCATCCAGGCTCTCGCCGATCGAGGCTGCTGCGTTCTGCACGATCGCCGTCGCGACCGAGTCGCCCTTGGCAGCGGCCTCGAACACAACGGGCGCGTAGCGGGCGAAGTCATTCGGGCGGGAGACGTGGGCGAACTTGACGACGCGCTCAGGATCGTCGCCATATTCAGCCATGACGGTCTGGGTGACCGGGGAGGAGGGGCGCACCCCGTCATGGGCCAGCAAAGACTGCTCCAGCAGGTCCCGGCCGAGGCGAGCGCCACTGGCCTGGTCGCCGACGACGAATCCCCAGCCGCCAATGCCGTAGAGCTTTCCGTTGCGGCGCGCATTGTAGACCGAGCCCGTTCCGAACGCTCCAATCACACCGTCGGAATCGCCGAGCGCTCCTTGGAGTGCCGTCGTCGCATCTGTTACGACACGGCGCCGGGCAAAAGGCAGGGCACGCTCGATGCGTTCGGCATAGTCGCCCACATTCGCGCCGGCGACGCCGACGACGGCAGAGACGCTGGAAACGGTTTCAGAGGAAAGGCCGGAGTCATTCAACGCGTTTTCGGCTGACGCTACGATATTGAGCAGCGAGTTTTCGAGGTCGGACAGGATGTTCGACGGGCCGGCCGTGCCACGGCCCAGAATGCGCCCTGTCGCATCCGTGACTGCGGCGCGGCAGCTGGAGCCTCCGCCGTCAATGCCGATCGCAAGTTCTGTCATTGAACCACCAAATCCGCCCATTCCCCTTGTTTTCACTACAATACCAAAAAAATACCATTTACCAAGTCAAAAGCGTGGCGAAAAATCATCTTTTTATCTATCTGATTTTTATGAATAAAATTTTTTTGACGACTTTTCTGTCGTTCGAGTGTTAAAATCGGCTGGACAATTGGTATTTTTTTGGCCTTAATTCAACTCAAGGGAACAGCGCATCGAGCAGCGATAAACGGCAGGATAGAGATAAGCCGGGTCACTCGATGAAATGCAGATCCGGCCGTAGCGACACCGTCGCTCTCGATCCGTTCATTTGCCGTCAGCTTTCCCTTTCATGGCTGCGCCGGATCGGTTTCTTGTTCGGGTGCGCCGTCTGGTCGACAGGTGTTATCTGTCGCGCCGATTTTGAGCTTTCGGGCCGGCAGCTGCTGACGGCCCTCGAGTGGCGTTGCGTGTCACCTCATGCACGCGAACGCTGGTTTCAGGTCAGGAACAGCGCCTCACCGGCGCATAAAACAGGAGAGGGAAATGAAGAACACCGCACTTAGAGGCTTCCTGCTGGCGTCCAGCCTGCTGACATCAGTGGGCTTTGCTCATGCCGCCGACGTTACGCTGACGGTCGAGAGCTGGCGTAACGACGACCTGCAGATCTGGCAGGAAAAGATTATCCCGGCGTTCGAAGCCAAGAACCCCGGCATCAAGATCGTCTTCTCGCCGACCGCGCCGACCGAGTACAACGCTTCGCTGAACGCCAAGCTCGATGCCGGCTCCGCCGGTGATATCATCACCTGCCGGCCGTTCGACCCTTCGCTCGGAATCTTTGATAAGAAGCAGCTCGCCGATCTGACGAGCCTGCCGGGCATGGAGAACTTCTCGCCCGTCGCCAAGGCCGCCTGGACAACCGATGACGGCAAGTCCACCTTCTGTGTGCCGATGGCCTCGGTCATCCATGGCTTCATTTACAACAAGGATGCCTTCGACAAGCTCGGCATCTCCGTTCCGAAGACCGAAGAGGAATTCTTCGCCGCCCTCGACAAGATCAAGGCGGACGGCACCTACATTCCGCTCGCCATGGGCACGAAGGATCTCTGGGAAGCCGCAACCATGGGCTACCAGAACGTCGGTCCGAACTACTGGAAGGGCGAAGACGGTCGTCTGGCGCTGATCTCAGGCAAGCAGAAGCTGACCGATCCGGAATGGGTCCAGCCTTTCGAACAAATCGCCAAGTGGAAGCCCTATCTCGGTGACGGTTTCGAAGCCCAGACCTATTCGGACAGCCAGAACCTCTTTACGCTCGGCCGCGCCGCCATCTACCCGGCCGGTTCCTGGGAAATCTCGCTGTTCAACAGCCAGGCCCAGTTCAAGATGGGCGCTTTCCCGCCGCCGGTTCCGAAAGCTGGCGACCAGGGCTACATCTCCGACCATCCGGATATCGCTGTCGGCCTGAACGCCAAGAGCACCCATGCCGAGGAAGCCAAGAAGTTCCTCACCTGGGTCGCCTCGCCGGAATTCGCCGAAATCTACGCCAACTCGTTGCCGGGCTTCTTCAGCCTGAACTCGACGCCGGTGAAGATGGCTGATCCGCTGGCCCAGGAATTCGTTTCCTGGCGCGGCCCGTTCAAGTCGACGATCCGCTCGACGTACCAGATTCTGTCGCGTGGTACGCCGAACCTCGAAAACGAAACCTGGGTTGCTTCGGCGAACGTCGTCAACGGCACCGTGACGCCAGCCGATGCCGCCAAGAAGCTGCAGGACGGCCTCGACAGCTGGTTCAAGCCTGCCAAGTGATTGAGATGTGAGGGGCGGCGTTAGCCGTCCCTCATTCCGGCTCAAAGCCAATTTCGTATCCGCTCTTTTTCTCCCCGCCGCCTTCGAAAGCCGAAGGGCGGGGAGATGACTAGAGGGAAAGGGCGTTCTGCCCGTTGTGTCAGACGCGCTGCGCCATAGGTGCAGCTAAGAAGAACAGGCAAAAGCCATGAGCGTAGCCGAATCCGCTGTCGATGTTGTTCCCATTAAGCGCCCTGTGCGCTGGCACGTCGGCGTCTTTCTCTTCCCGGCATTTGTCGTTTATTCGGCGATCATGATCCTGCCGCTGATCGAAACGCTGAGGCTTTCGTTCTACAACACTGTCGACGGTGCGCCTGTCTTCGTCGGGCTCGCGAACTACAAGGTGTTGTTTGGCGATGCGCGCTGGGCACACGACTTCTGGAACGCGCTGGTCAACAACTTCATATTCTTCGTCATTCACATGTGCGTGCAGAACCCGATCGGCATCGCGCTGGCGGCGCTGCTGTCGACGCCACGGCTGCGGTTCGTCGCGTTCTACCGCACCGCAATCTTCCTGCCGACGCTGCTTTCCTTCGTGATCGTCGGCTTCATCTGGAAGCTCATCCTTTCGCCGATCTGGGGCGTTGCCCCGTGGCTGATGAGCCTTGTCGGCATGAAGAGCCTGTTCGCGCCGTGGCTAGGGCAGTCCGGGTCGGCGCTGATTGCCGTGTCGCTGATCTCGAATTGGCAGTACATCGGCATTCCGATGATGCTGATTTACGCTGCGCTGCTCAGTATCCCGGAAGAGGTGATCGAAGCTGCCGAATGCGACGGCATCACCGGCTGGGCTCAGTTCTGGAAGATCAAGCTACCGCTCATCCTGCCCGCCATAGGCATCATCTCGATCCTGACTTTTGTCGGCAACTTCAACGCCTTCGACCTGATCTACACCGTGCAGGGCGCACTTGCCGGGCCTGATATGTCGACCGACATCCTGGGTACGCTCCTCTACCGCACCTTCTTCGGTTTCCAGCTTCAGCTTGGCGACCGCTCGATGGGCGCCACGATCGCGACGGTGATGTTCCTGATCATCCTCGCCGGCGTGTCGTTCTACCTTTTTGCCATCCAGCGGCGCATGCGCCGGTACCAGTTCTGAGGAGTGTGCCATGTCCAACAGAGCACGCACATCCCCCATCCGCACCAGCTTCGTCCACCTGGCGCTCATCGGCTATACGCTGGTTGCCATCTTTCCGGTGTTCCTGACGATCATCAACTCGTTCAAAGACCGTAACGCGATCTTCCGCTCGCCGCTGCAGGTGCCGACGCCCTCGACCTTCAGTCTTGTCGGGTATCGAACAGTGCTGGGGCAGGGTGATTTCGCCACTTACTTCCAGAACAGCTTCATCGTCACCATCGTTTCGATCGCGCTGGTGCTGCTCTTCGGCGCGATGGCCGCCTTCGCGCTCTCCGAATACCGTTTCCGTGGCAACACGTTGACCGGCCTCTATATGGCGATCGGCATCATGATCCCGATCCGCCTTGGTACGGTCGCAATCCTGCAGGGCATGGTGGCCGCCGGTCTCGTGAACACGCTGACGGCGCTGATCCTCGTCTACACTGCGCAGGGCATTCCGCTGGCGATCTTCATCCTGTCGGAATTCATGCGGACCGTCTCCGACGACCTCAAGAATGCCGGCCGCATCGATGGGCTGTCGGAATATGCGATCTTCTTCCGGCTCGTCATCCCGTTGGTGCGCCCGGCAATGGCTACGGTTGCAGTCTTCACGATGATCCCGATCTGGAACGATCTCTGGTTCCCGCTGATCCTGGCGCCCGCTGAGGCGACGAAGACCGTCACCCTCGGGTCGCAGATTTTCATTGGGCAATTCGTGACCAATTGGAACGCCGTGCTTGCCGCGCTTTCGCTGGCGATCCTGCCGATCCTCGTTCTCTACGTCATCTTCTCGCGGCAGCTCATCCGCGGCATCACTTCGGGAGCGGTCAAGTGAGTTCGACGACCAAGCCAATCCGCGTTCTCGTCGCCGGCCTCGGCAACATGGGACGCAGCCATGCGCTGGCCTATCACAACAATCCCGGTTTCGAGATTGTCGGGCTGGTCAATCGCTCGACGCCTGATCTGCCGGAGGAACTACGGGGCTACAAGATCTATTCGGATTTCAAGGCCGCTCTTGCCGAGCTGAAACCGGATCTCTGTGCGGTCTGCACCTATTCGGACACGCATGCGGACTATGCGGTCGCTGCCTTCGAGGCTGGTTGCGACGTTTTCGTCGAGAAGCCGCTCGCAACAACCGTTGCGGATGCGGAGCGCGTCGTGGTGGCGGCGAAGAAGGCCGGCCGGAAATTGGTGATCGGCTATATCCTTCGCCACCATCCATCCTGGATGCGGCTGATCGAAGAGGCGCGCAAGCTCGGTGGGCCGTATGTGTTCCGCATGAATCTCAATCAGCAGTCCAGCGGTCCGACCTGGGAAACACATAAGTCGTTGATGCAGACGACCTCTCCGATCGTCGATTGCGGTGTGCATTATGTCGACGTCATGTGCCAGATCACGGACGCTAAACCGGTGGAAGTGCGCGGCATGGGACTGCGTCTATCGGACGAAATCGCGCCCGATATGTATAATTACGGCCAGCTCCAGGTGCTTTTCGAGGATGGTTCAGTCGGCTGGTACGAGGCCGGCTGGGGCCCGATGATCTCCGAGACGGCGTTTTTCGTGAAGGACATCATGTCGCCGAAGGGATCGGTCTCGATCGTGATGGATCCGAACGCCAAGTCCGACGATATCGACGCTCACACCAAGACTTCAGTCATTCGCCTGCACACGGCGGAGACAGGAACCGACGGCAAGTTCATACGGCCGGACCAGGACATGACGATGGCGGGAGAACCAGGCCATCAGGAACTCTGCGACCGCGAGCAGGCCTTCATGCTGAAGGCCATTCGCGAGGATATCGACCTTAACCGCCACATGGCAGACGCCGTCGCTTCGCTGCGCATCTGCCTCGCCGCCGACGAAAGCGTGCGTACCGGCCAAGCCGTCAAGCTCCAAGAGCCGGTCAAACTGTAAGGATTACGACTAGTGGGATCGCTTCAACTCAAATCCATCCGCAAGACCTACGGCACGCATGAGGTGCTGAAGGGCATCGACCTAGAGGTCAAGGACGGCGAGTTCGTCATTTTTGTCGGACCTTCGGGCTGCGGCAAGTCAACCCTCCTGCGCAGCATTGCGGGATTGGAGGATGTCACCTCGGGCGCCGTTTTCATCAATGGCAAGGAAGAGACGCTGACGCCTCCCGCCAAGCGTGGCATCGCGATGGTGTTCCAATCCTATGCGCTCTACCCGCACCTGACGGTCAAGGACAACATGGGCCTCGGCTTGAAGCAGGCCGGCACGCCGAAAAATGAGATCGACAAGCGGGTGACCAAGGCGTCCTCGATGCTGTCGCTTGAGCCTTATCTGGCGCGGCGCCCGGCGGAGCTTTCCGGTGGTCAGCGCCAGCGCGTCGCTATTGGCCGCGCGATCGTGCGCGAGCCGGCGCTCTTCCTCTTCGATGAGCCGTTGTCGAACCTCGACGCAGCCTTGCGCGTTCAGACGCGTCTTGAGATCGCGCGCCTGCACCGCAGCCTCAAGGCGACGATGATCTACGTCACCCACGACCAGGTCGAGGCGATGACGCTTGCCGACAAGATCGTGGTGTTGAATGCCGGTGCGATCGAGCAGGTCGGCTCGCCAATGGAGCTCTACAACCGCCCTGCAAACACCTTCGTTGCGGGCTTCATCGGTTCGCCGATGATGAACTTCATTCCGGGTGACAAGGTTAGCGATGCCGCGGCAAAGACTGTTGGCGTGCGCCCAGAGCACTTGACCCTTTCGCGCGAGCAGGGCACGTGGCGGGCGAAGGTCGTCCACGTCGAACATCTCGGCGCGGACACGATCATCTATCTCGAATCCGAGCAGTGCGGCCTGATCACCGCGCGCCTTTTCGGTGAGCATCAGTACGAGCCCGACGAGATCGTCTATGCGACGCCGGACATGGCCCACATGCATCGGTTCGATGCCAATGACAAGGCGATCCGCTAGAGCCCAACGTCAAACTGAAAGCCCCGCCAGAGCGGGCCCGCCAGAGCGGGGCTTTCCATTTCTATCGATCAGCCAAGAACAGGGCGCATGAAGCTGCGCTCGTAGCTGATGATGCTGCGATTTCGTTTGTCGAACGCGGCCTGGCATTCGGGTTCGCTTGCCATGCGCGTGCGATAGTCTTCGTAGGCCGCGAGGCTCGGAAACGAAAACAGCGCAATGGCAATGTTGTTCGCGCCCTCGGACGGCAGGAAATAGCCGTGATGCGTGCCTCCCATTCGATTGACGATCGGAATCCAGAGGCGCGCATACTCCTCGAATTCGGCCACCTTGTGTGGGTCGATCGTGTAACGCAGATAGCAGGTAATCATTGAAGCGTTTCTTTGAAGCAAAGCCGGACGGCGGCCACACGCCTCCGACAGCTAGGCGGCGAGGCGCTCGGCGAGTTCCTCGATGCCGACGTCTGCCTCGACGCTGTCTCCCTTGGCGATCAGATAGAGCCCTAGCACGAAGGCGAGGGCGGCGATGAAGAGCAGGTAGTAGGCATGAGCCATCGGATTGATTGGCAGCAGCGATGCGACTGCAAGAGGCGTCAGGCCGCCGAAAATCGCGTAGGAGACGTTGTAGGAGAAGGAGAGGCCGCTAAAGCGAACGCGGGCCGGGAAGGCGCGGACCATTACGTAGGGCACAGCTCCAACCATACCGACCGATAGCCCCATGATCGCATAGAGCACGAAAAGAACGGTCAGCGAAACGGCGGCATAACTGTAGAACGCGAAGGTCGCAGCACCAAAGAAGATACTTGAGACAACGAAGAAGCGGCCTGAGCCAACGCGATCGACGATCGCGCCGGCGGCGGCAGTTCCGAAGATCAGGAACAGCGTGCCGAAACTGGTGGCGGCAAGCGACTGCTGCGCGGTGTAGCCATAGAGCTTCTGCAGGAAGGTTGCCGTCATCAGTGTTGTCACGACGATGCCGGCCGACAGGATCCAAGTCAGCAGCATGGAGATGATGACGCCACGCGGGTAGTCGCGCAGCACGGCCTTCAGCGGCAGTTCCGGCGCAAGCGAGCGGGCCTGTTTCATTTCTGCGAAGACGGGCGTCTCCTGCAGCCAGCGGCGGAGGTAGACGGCAACGAGGCCGAAGATGCCGCCGAGGAAGAACGGGATGCGCCATGCATAGGCGACGACATCATCTTGCGTGAAGACGGAGTTGATGATCGTCGCGATGAAGGATCCGAGCAGGATGCCGAGGGTCAGGCCGGAGCAGAGGAAGCCGCAGGCAAAGCCGACGCGGCGGAAGGGGACGTGTTCGGCCACGAAGGTCCAGGCGCCGGGAACTTCACCGCCGATCGCCGCGCCTTGCAGGATGCGCATGAGCACGAGGAGGATTGGAGCGGCAACGCCGATGGTAGCATAGGTCGGCATCGCCGCCATGCCGAGCGTTGAGAGCGCCATCAGCAGGATCGAGAAAGCAAAAACGCGCTTGCGGCCAAAGAGGTCGCCGAAATGGGCGAGGACGATGCCACCGAGCGGGCGAACCAGATAGCCGGCGGCAAAGATCCCGAAGGTCTGGATGGTCACCAGCCACTCCGGCATATCGGGCGGAAAGAACAGCTTGCCGATCACCGCCGCGAAGAAGACGAAGATGATGAAGTCGTAGAACTCAAGCGCACCGCCGAGGGCCGAGAGGCCAAGGGTGCGGAAATCCTGCGCGGTGAGGTGGCGGGGCGGTACGGCTGTTGTGGTAGGGGACATGATGCTGACTTTGCTGAATAAAAATGCTTCAGCCGTCGTTACGCATCGAGGTCGCACTTTCAAGCAATTTCCGGCGCCGCAGAGTGGGGCGCCGGAAATGCGGAGGCAAGTGTGGCAAAGCCGCAAACGTGAGCGCAGCGCTGCCGCGATCAATCGCGGATGACGAGGAGGTCGGCTGCCATGAAGCGAAGCGTGACGGTCTCGCCAGCAGCCGGTGGGGTCACGCCCGGGCTGTTGAACATGTCGAAGGAAATGACATTGCCGCCGACATTCATGCGCGTGCGGATGACCGAACCGAGGAAGTGGGCGGATACGACCTGACCGGTCAGCTTCGTGTCGCATGGCGCGCTCTCGGCCAGCGATCCTGCCTCCGGACGCAGCGCCAGCGAGACTGTATCGCCAGCCTTGAAGGCGGCGACGGACTGCTTCAACGTCACGCCCTGGTCACCGATCTGGATGCGGTTGGCCGAGGGGTCGACAACCTTCGCTTCGATCATGTTGAGCGTGCCGACGAAGGAGGCGACGAAGCGCGTAGCCGGTGTGTTGTAGATTTCGAACGGCGTGCCGATCTGGTCGGCGCGGCCGGCGTTCATGACGACGATGCGGTCGGAGATCGAGAGAGCTTCTTCCTGGTCGTGCGTCACGAAGACGGTGGTGATGCCGAGCTTCTGCTGGATGGCGCGGATTTCCTCGCGCAGCGACACGCGGATCTTGGCGTCGAGGGCAGACAGCGGCTCGTCGAGCAGCAGGACCTGGGGGCGGACCGCCAGCGCACGGGCAAGCGCCACGCGCTGCTGCTGGCCGCCGGAGAGCTGATAGGGATAGCGATCCGCGAGGTGGTCGAGCTTGATCAGCCCAAGCATATCCTTGACGCGAGCGTCAATCTCGGTGGCCTGCGTGCCGGCGACCTTGAGGCCGAAGGCGACATTGTCGTGTACGGTCATGTTGGGAAACAGCGCGTAGGCCTGGAAGACCATGCCGATGTTGCGCTTGTTCGGCTTGAGATTGTTTTGCTCCTTGCCGCCGATGGCGATGCGACCGGCCGAGGGTGTTTCGAAGCCCGCGATCATGCGCAGGACAGTCGTCTTGCCGCAGCCCGACGGGCCAAGGAAAGAGATGAATTCACCCTTCTCGATCTGCATGTTGAAGTCATGCACGACCTGCGTGTTGCCGAAGGATTTCTTGAGGTTTGCGAGTTCGAGAAAGGCCATGAAAACCAGATACCTTACGACTTAGCCGGAGCGGCTTTGTGGAAGCGGGAGACGAGTTGCAGCAGGCCCATGCTGAGCCAGGTAATCGAGAAGGCGATGACCGCCAGGGCCGACGGCTCATAGGCGCGGTTGGCGCCAACCAGCTGCAGGTAAGGCCCGAAGGCCGGACGATTGAGGAGCGCGGCCATGGTGAATTCGCCCATGACGATCGCGAGCGTGATGAAGGCGCCCGAGAGTACGCCGCTCATGACGTTCGGAAAAATGCACTTGAACAGGATCGTCGCCCAGCCGGCGCCAAGGCTTTCCGCAGCTTCCGTCAAGGTGCGGACATCGATGGCACGCATGGCGGTGTCGACGGCGCGATACATGTAGGGCAGGGACAGCGTTATGTATGAAAGGACGAGCAGGATGTTCGTACCCGTGGTCGATCCCGTCAGCGGCAGGATCGAGGACGAGTTGTACATTCTGAGATAACCGAAGACGATCACGATTGCCGGGATGACGAGCGGCAGCAGCGTGATGAACTCGACGATCGGACGGATCTGCGGCAGGCGCAGGCGCACCCAATACGCCGTAGGCACCACGAGCAGCATGCCAAAGACGATCGTCAGAAGCGCCATCAGCATCGAATAACCGAAGGTTTCGCGGAACTGCGCCTCGGAAAAAACCGAAGCGTAGGCGTCAAAACTGTAGGCGCCGCGGCGCATGCGCAGCGAGAATTCAACGGTGGCGATGAGCGGCAGGACGAAGTAGATCGCGCCGAATCCGATCGATATCCAGGCTCCAAGGCGTGAAGTCTTCATTTTTGCCACCGTTCAGCGCGCATGCGCAGCATGATGTATAGGAGGTTGGACAGGCCGGTGATGACGATCATGCCGAGTGCCAGCGCATAGCCGAGGTTGGCGTTATGAAGCACGTCGCCGCGGATCTGTGCGTAGAGCAGGATCGGGACGATATTCAGCGAACTTCCCGTCAGCGCATAGGCTGTGGCGATCGCGCCGAAAGCGTTGGCAAAGAGCAGGAGTGTCGTGCCCATCAGGCTCGGCCAGAGAATTGGGAACGCGACCATGCGCCAGTATTGGCCGTTGGTGGCGCCGAGAATGAGCGCGGCTTCCTTCCACTCCTTTTTCATGCCGTCGAGCGCCGGCGTCAGGATCAGTACCATCAGTGGGATCTGGAAGTACATGTAGGTGAGCGTGAGCCCGAAGAAGCTCAAGAGGTTGAAACCGGTGGAATAGAGATTGAAGCCCAGCCAGTCGCGCATCAAGACGGTCACGAGACCCGTGCGTCCGAGCGTGGCGAGAAAAGCGAAGGCGAGCGGTACGCCCGCGAAATTCGAGGCAACGCCGGAAAAGGTCAGGAGGCCCGAACGAACCCAGGTCGGGAGCCCGCCGAGCACCACAGCCCAGGCAAGAAGGGAGCCGATCACCGCGCCACCGAGGGCTGAAACCACCGACACCTTGATACTGATCCAGTAGGCACTGAGGATCGACGGCGTGAACAGGTCGGCAATGTTCTTGAGGGTGAGTTCGCCTTCCGGGGTCAGGAATGCGCCGGCGACCAGATAAAGCGTCGGTATGATCAGGAACATCGCAGCGAAGATCATGAAGGGCGCGATGCCGAGCCAGTCTACGATCCTGTCGCGGTTTATCATGGGCGTGGCCGTAGCCACGGATGTTGAAACAGTGCTCATAGACGACGGCCTTATCGGGGCAATGAAAAATGAGACCTCTCCGCCCACAGAGGCGGAGAGGTCTTGCGTCAGAGATTACTTGACGTTGGCGCCAACGACGCTGTCCCACTTCGTCGTGATGGCGGCCTTGCCGGCAGCCTGTTCGTCGAGGGTGGGGAACACGGCCTTTTCGTAAGCAGCGGCCGGCGGCAGCTTGTCGAGGAGCTCCTGGGGGACCTTCTTGTTCTTCGCCAGATCGTTGAAGCGGATCGGGTGGCAATAGCCCTTCAGCCAGCCGAGCTGACCTTCGTCGGAGTAGAGGTATTCCATCCAGAGCTTTGCAGCGTTCGGGTGCGGAGCGAAGGCCGAGATCGCCTGAACGTAGACGCCAGCGACAACGCCCGAAGCCGGAACGACGACTTCAGCTGGTGGGTTGCCCTTGAGGGTATCGCGCCAGGAGAGACCATTGTAGTCCCAGGCAACGACGATGGGGGTCGAGCCCTGAGCGAGCGAAGCGGACTTGCCGATCACAGGAACGAGGTTTCCAGCCTTGTTGAGCTCGGCGAAATACGCGAGACCAGCTTCGCCAGCCTTGGTCGCGTCCTTTTCACCAGCTGCGATGCCGGCTGCGTAGACGGCCTGGACAGCCTGGTTAGAAGCGCGCGGGTCGCCAGCGAGCGCGATGCTGTTGGCGTAGTCGGACTTCTTCAGGTCGGCCCAGTCCTTCGGAACGTCCTTGACGATGTCGGTGTTCACGACGAAGGAGAGAACGCCGTAATAGTCGCCGTACCAGAAGCCATCGGCATCCTTGGCGCTGTCAGGAATGGAATCCCAGGTCGACACCTTGTAGGGCTGGATCAGGCCATCGGCCTTTGCGGAGGGGCCGAAGGAAAGACCGACGTCGATAACGTCAGGAGCCTGCGGTCCGGTGTTGCCCTTGTTGGCCTTGATGGCTTCGATCTCGTCGCCCGAGCCCGCGTCGGGGTTCAGTTCGTTGACTTCGAGGCCGTACTTGGCCTTGAAGCCGGCGATGACGTCGCCGTAGCCGCACCAGTCGTGCGGAAGCGCGATGGTCGTCAGCGTGCCTTCCTTCTTGGCGGCAGCGATAAGTTCAGCGCTTGGTTCAGCAGCTGCGATTGCAGTCGAAGCAACAACAATTGCAGTAGAAAGCGAAAGCATTTTCGAAATATTAGAGATCACTGTTGTTCTCCTTCGGGTTTTCAGTGTCCGACGATGCTGTTACTTACGTTACGTGAAGCTTTCGTGACAGTTTCATGACCTTCTTTTTTCTTTGTATAGCAGGCAGTTGGCGGCGATGTTTCATTTACGACACATTATTCGCTCAAGCGCCGAACGTCATCTCACTGTCGTATTTTCCCTCCTAACTGAGTTTGCGGAATAGCCTGGTCTGTTCGAACAGGCCCTCCAGGGTTTTCATGCGTTCTTTCGTCTCATCCCAGGTCGAGCTTTGAACGGCCTCGATCAGGGCTTCTACGATGAAGAGAGTGACGACGGACGTGTCCCAGGCCGATGGCGCCTCGATCTGCACACGGAACGTGTGACGCGCGAGCTTGGCGGCGGGCGATCCCCACTGATCGGTAAAGACGACGATCTCCGCGCCGCTTTTTCGGGCAGCGGTCGCGAGGCTGACCATTTCCTGCTCGTAGCGACGGATATCGAAGATGACCAGGAGGTCGCCGGGATTCATATTGAGTACGTATTGCGGCCAGCTGCTCGAGTTTGATGAGAGCAAAGCAGTGTTCGGACGAATGACTTGCATATGTGTAAAGAAGTATTCGGCCAGCGCGCCGGTGATGCGCCCGCCCACGAAATAGAGGCCGCGTTTGCGATCCGAGAGGAGCGAGGCGACGCTGTCGAACGTCGCCGTGTCGAGCGCGCTCAGCGTCTGGCGCAGATTGCCAATGATCGCGTCGGCAAAGCGATTGAGAATATGCGTGCCCGGCGCGTTGGAGGCCCATCGATCGTGCTTGGCGATGGGGTTCGAGATTGTCGCTTCGACCTCCTGGTGGAGGTGCGCCTGGAAGTCGGGATAGCCCTTGAAGCCGAGCTTCTGCACCATGCGTACGACCGTTGGCGTCGATACGCCGGCGTTCTCCGCAATCGTCGTGATACTCCCCAATCCTGAGACTGGGTAGTTGTCCAGCAGGCTCTCGGCCAATTGCTTTTCGGCCCGCGTAAGCATGCCAAAATGCGAATGGATTACGTCCGAAACTGTCTTCGACGCAGCGCTCACGCGTTCTTGCTCCCCGGGATTGGTCTTGTGCCACTTTCCCACTGAAAGTTAACAACGCTGTCACAATCCATGTCAACTGCTGTCATGAAAAGAAATTTTCAGTCGCGCTTGACAGTCGGCAAAACCTGAAGAATTCTTTTCTTATACATTCTTTAATTAATGATCGGGATGCGCCTGTGGTGCCTGCTCAGTTCAAGGTCCTAAGTGAAGCGGAAGGCGACTGCGTTACCGTTGAGCGGCCGAATGGCGAGAGCCCGCTGCTGGTGATCTGCGAGCATGCGTCGCGTTTGATGCCCGAGCGATACGGTACCCTCGGTCTCTCCCGTGAGGCTCTGGAAAGCCATATCGCATGGGACCCTGGCGCATTGGCAGTCGCCCGCGGGATTTCCGAGGCGCTCGACGCCACGCTCGTCTACCAGCGATTTTCGCGATTGATTTACGATTGCAACAGGCCGCCGGAGTCAGCCGGCGCCATGCCCGAGAAGAGTGAAGTCTATGAAATTCCGGGCAATGCCGATCTCAGCGCGGAAGAACGCCTCGCGCGCACCGAAGCATTGTATATTCCTTTTCACGACGCCATTCGCGCACTGATTCGCGATCGCAGGGCGAGGGGGCAGGAGACGGTGATTGCGACGGTCCACAGCTTCACTCCTGTTTACCACGGCAAGACACGTGCCGTGGAAATTGGTATATTGCATGACGAAGACAGCCGCTTTGCCGACAGCGTGTTGAACGCCGCATCGACCGGCTCGCCTCTCTATAAAATCGAACGTAACGAGCCCTACGGCCCCGTTGATGGCGTGACCCACACGCTCATCCTGCACGGGCTTTCGAACGGGCTGCGCAATGTAATGATCGAGGTCCGCAACGACCTCATCTCAGATGAAGACGGCCAAGGGGTCATGGCCGGCTATCTGACGAGGCTTCTCCGGCAAAGCCTGGACGCCTGACAACGAAGAAAAAGACCCCAGGGAGCAGTCTAACTGCGATCCGCCCGTAGGCGAAAACGTCACGGGCACTTTGGCACTGGATGATCACTCGCAATCCCGCGGCTGATCGCTAACAGGGGGAAGTCATGTCCGACTACACGGATCACGACAAGAAGCAGGACACGCATATCCTGCACTCCATGGGCTATGCCCAGGAGTTGGAGCGGAGGCTGAGCGCGTTCTCGAATTTTGCCGTCTCGTTCTCTATTATCTGCATTCTTTCCGGCGGTATCAACTCGCTGGCGCAAGCGACTTCCGGCGCCGGCGGCGCGGCCATCGGCATCGGCTGGCCGGTTGGTTGCTTCGTTTCGCTGGTGTTCGCCGTCGCGATGGCGCAGATCAGCTCGGCCTATCCGACCGCGGGTGGCCTCTACCACTGGGGTTCGATCCTCGGCAACCGCTTCACCGGCTGGCTGACCGCCTGGTTCAACCTGCTCGGCCTCGTCACCGTTCTCGGCGCGATCAACGTCGGCACCTACTATTTCTTCATGGGCTCCCTTGGGACGAGCTACTTCGGCCTGACGGACACGACGACCGTTCGTATCGTTTTCCTGGTCGTCATCACCGGCGCACAGGCGCTCGTGAACCACATGGGTATCGGCCTGACGGCGAAGCTCACGGACTTTTCCGGTTATCTCATTTTCGCGACGGCGATCGCGCTCGCAGTGGTGTGCCTGTTGGCGGCTCCGTCCTACGAGTTCGGCCGTCTTTTCACCTTTGCCAACTATTCCGGCGAAGCCGGCGGCAACGTGTGGCCGGAGACTTCGGGCGCTTGGGTATTCCTGCTCGGTCTTCTGCTGCCGATTTACACAATCACCGGCTATGACGCTTCGGCCCATACGTCGGAGGAGACGGTCAAGGCAGCTCATTCCGTTCCGCGCGGCATGGTCTCCTCCGTTCTATGGTCCGCGCTTTTCGGCTACATCATGCTTTGCGCCTTCGTGTTGATGCTGCCGAACATGGAAGAGGCGGCCAAGCAAGGCTGGAACGTGTTCTTCTGGGCGATGGACAGCCAGGTCAATGTCGTCGTCAAGGATGTGCTCTACTTTGCCATCTTCGTCAGCCAGTGGCTGTGCGGCCTTGCGACCGTCACCTCGGTTTCGCGCATGATCTTCGCCTTCTCGCGCGACGGCGGTCTGCCGGCCTCCAAGGCGCTCGCCAAGGTCAGCCCGAAGTTCCGCACGCCGGTCGCGGCCATCTGGACTGGCTCGATCCTCGCGGTCCTGTTCGTCTGGGGCTCGTCGCTCGTTTCGATCGGCGAAACGCCGGTTTACACGATCGTCGTGTCGTGCACGGTTATCTTCCTGTTCTTCTCCTTCGCGATCCCGATCACCCTCGGCCTCCTCGCCTGGGGTTCGTCGAAGTGGGACAAGATGGGTCCGTGGAACCTCGGCGAAGGCATGTTCAAGCTGTTCGCGATTCTTTCGATCCTGGCGATGGTGCTGATCTTCGTCCTCGGCATCCAGCCGCCGAATGATTGGGCTCTCTACATCACCGTCGGCTTCCTCGTACTGACTGCGATCATCTGGTTCGGCTTTGAAAACCGCCGCTTCAAGGGCCCGCCGATCGGTGAGGAAGTCGCGCGCCGTCAGGCGGAGATTGCTGCTGCCGAAAAGGCAGTTGGCGAACGCTGAGGCTTCGACTTCCCTCTCAAACCGCGGGGCCGCGATGGCGGCCCCGTTTAACGGCTCAACGAAAACGCATCAGATGCGGCGCGCCCGTTTGACTGCATGCCCTTTCGTTGACCCGATTTTTTCAGTTCCAGGTTCAGGCGGATTCAATATGAGCATCTATACTCTCGACGATCTCAAGCAGGATGTTGCCGACGGGCGCATCGACACGGTTCTGGCATGCCAGGTGGATATGCAGGGCCGCTTGATGGGCAAGCGTTTCCAGGCCGAATACTTCCTCGAGAGCGCATGGAAGGAAACGCACAGCTGCAACTATCTCGTCGCCACCGACATGGAGATGGAAACCGTCTCCGGTTACAAGGCGACGAGTTGGGAAAAGGGTTATGGCGACTACACGATGAAGCCCGACCTTTCGACGCTGCGGCGGATTCCATGGCTTGAAGGTACGGCGCTCGTGCTGTGCGATCTGCTCGACCACCATTCCCACGAAGAGGTGCCGCATTCGCCGCGCGCGATCCTGAAGAAGCAGGTCAAGCGTCTGGAAGACATGGGCATGAAGGCCTTTATGGCCTCGGAGCTCGAATTTTTCCTGTTCGACCAGACCTACGACTCCGCGCACGCAGCCGGTTATCGCAACCTGAAGCTCGCCAGCGCCTATAACGAGGACTACCACATCTTCCAGACGACCAAGGAAGAAGAGGTTATGCGGGCAATCCGCACGGGGCTTCAGGGGGCCGGCATTCCGGTCGAGAACTCGAAGGGTGAAGCATCCGCCGGGCAGGAGGAAATCAATGTCCGGTACGCCGATGCGCTGACGATGGCGGACCGCCATGCCATCATCAAGAACGGCTGCAAGGAGATCGCCTGGTCGAAGGGCAAGGCAATCACTTTCCTCGCCAAGTGGCACTATAATGCCGCCGGTAGCTCGTCACATATCCATCAGTCGCTCTGGAGCGTGGACGGCAAGACGCCGCTTTTCCATGACGAGAAGGGCAAGTACGGCATGTCGCCGCTAATGGAAAACTACATCGCCGGCCTGCTCTCGCACGCGAGCGAGATCACGTATTTCCTGGCACCTTACATCAACTCCTACAAGCGCTTCATGGCCGGCACGTTCGCGCCGACAAAAGCGATCTGGAGCAAGGACAACCGCACGGCCGGTTATCGTCTCTGCGGTGATGACACCAAGGCGATCCGCATCGAGTGCCGTGTTGGTGGGTCTGACCTCAATCCCTATCTCGCTTTTGCGGCACTGCTTGCTGCGGGCATCGATGGCATCGAGAACAAGGTGGAACTCGAGGCTCCATTTGTCGGCGACGCCTATGGCGCTCGCCGCGTCCGCGAGATCCCGCGCACGTTGCGCGCGGCAACCGTTGCCATGACGAAATCGAAGATGCTGCGCAATGCCTTCGGCGATGATGTCATCGACCACTATACTCGCGCAGCCGAGTGGGAGCAGGAAGAGTACGATCGTCGCGTCACCGATTGGGAAGTGGCGCGCGGTTTCGAAAGAGCATAAAGCGTAGCCAAGCCGGACGGCGTCCTGTCACACGATTTCCATATCTCGGGAGATTGTTTGGGAGGTCCGCCGGTTTCGGCACGCTAAAACATAGGATGTAGATCATGGGAATGATCCAATGCATTTCACCGGTCGACGGATCGGTTTACGCCGAGCGCCCGGCGCTTTCGCTGGAGGCGGCGAAAGAGGCCGTTGCGCGTGCGCGCAAGGCGCAGAAGGCCTGGGCAAAACGCCCGCTGGAAGACCGTGTTCAGCTGGTGCTGAAGGGCGTCGCACGGCTCAATGAAATGTCCGACGTCGTCGTGCCCGAGCTTGCCTGGCAGATGGGCCGCCCGATCCGTTATGGCGGCGAATACAAGGGCTTCAACGAGCGCTCCAACTATGTCGCCTCGATCGCTGCCGATGCGTTGGCGCCGCTTGTCGTCGAAGAGAGTGACAAGTTCGAGCGCCGGATCGAGCGCGAGGCGCATGGCGTCGTCTTCGTCGTGGCGCCCTGGAACTACCCCTACATGACGGCGATTAACACGATCGCCCCGGCGCTCATGGCGGGCAATGCGGTTGTTCTGAAACATGCCTCGCAGACGCTCCTGGTCGGCGAGCGGCTGGTGCAGGCCTTCGTCGAGGCCGGCGTTCCCGAGGATGTCTTCCAGAACGTGTTCCTCGATCACGAGACTACCTCGGCCCTGATTGCTGCTGGTAGCTTCAATTTCGTCAACTTCACCGGTTCGGTCGAAGGCGGTCGCTCGATGGAGCGCGCTGCGGCGGGTACGTTTACCGGGCTTGGCCTGGAGCTCGGCGGCAAGGATCCAGGCTACGTCATGGAAGACGCGGATCTCGATGCGGCGGTCGATACGCTGATGGACGGCGCGACCTACAATTCCGGCCAGTGCTGCTGCGGAATCGAGCGCATCTATGTGCACGAGTCGCTCTATGACAGCTTCGTCGAGAAGTCGGTCGCCTGGGTATCGAACTACAAGCTCGGCAATCCGCTGGATCCGGAAACGTCGCTTGGGCCGATGGCGAACAAGCGTTTCGCCAAGGTCGTGCGCGAGCAGATCGCCGATGCCGTCTCCAAGGGTGCCAAGGCGTTGGTCGATCCCAAGCTGTTCCCGCAGGACGATGGCGGCGCTTATCTCGCTCCGCAGATCCTGGTCAACGTCGACCACTCCATGGCCTTCATGCGCGAAGAAACCTTCGGTCCGGCTGTCGGCATCATGAAGGTGAAGAGCGACGACGAGGCAGTGGCCCTGATGAACGATAGCCAGTACGGCCTGACGGCTTCGCTCTGGACGAAGGATCCGGAGCGGGCAGGGCGGCTTGGTCGCGAGATCGAAACCGGCACCGTGTTCATGAACCGCGCAGACTATCTCGATCCGGCGCTCTGCTGGACCGGTGTCAAGGAAACCGGCCGTGGCGGCTCGTTGTCGATCATCGGCTTCCACAATCTGACGCGTCCAAAATCCTACCATCTGAAGAAAGTCACAGCATGAGCAGCAACATCACAGCCAACTGGAGCTATCCGACCGCCTTCAAGTTAGGTCGGGGGCGCATCAAGGAACTGGCGGACGCCTGCAAGAGCCTTGGCATGAAGAAGCCGCTGCTGATTACCGATCGCGGCCTCGCGTCCATGGCGATCACCAAGACGGCGCTCGACATTCTGGAAGACGCCGGTCTCGGTCGCGCAATCTTTGCCGATGTAGATCCGAACCCGAACGACAAGAACCTCGACGCCGGCGTCAAGGCGTTCAAGGATGGCGGCCACGACGGCGTGGTTGCCTTCGGCGGCGGTTCCGGCCTTGATCTCGGCAAGTGCGTGGCCTTCATGGCCGGCCAGACGCGCCCCGTCTGGGACTTCGAGGACATCGGTGACTGGTGGACACGCGCCGGCGTCGAAGGCATCGCGCCGATCGTTGCCGTGCCGACGACGGCGGGCACGGGCTCGGAAGTTGGTCGCGCCAGCGTCATCACCAATTCCGAAACCCATGTGAAGAAGATCATCTTCCACCCGAAGTTCCTGCCGGGCGTCGTCATCGCAGATCCGGAACTGACGGTCGGCATGCCGAAGATCATCACGGCCGGCACCGGCATGGATGCCTTCGCGCATTGCCTGGAAGCCTATTCCTCGCCCTTCTACCACCCGATGTCTGCCGGCATCGCGCTGGAGGGCATGCGCCTCGTCAAGGAATTCCTGCCACGCGCCTACAAGGAAGGCACCGACCTCGAAGCCCGCGCGAACATGATGTCGGCGGCCGCCATGGGCGCTGTTGCTTTCCAGAAGGGTCTCGGCGCCATTCATGCGCTGTCGCACCCGATCGGCGCGGTCTACAACACCCACCACGGCATGACGAATGCCGTCGTCATGCCGGCCGTGCTTCGCTTCAACCGTTCGACGATCGAAGACAAGATTGCGCGTGCTGCAGCCTATCTCGGTATCTCCGGCGGTTTCGACGGATTCTACAACTACGTGCTGCAGCTTCGCGCCGAGCTTGGCGTTCCCGACAGCCTGTCTGCGATGGGAATCAAGCCGGATCGAATCGATGAACTTTCGGCGATGGCGATCGAAGATCCGAGCGCCGGCGGCAATCCGGTCAAGATGACGCTCGAAAACACGAAGGCGCTCTTCAAGGACTGCTTCTGAATTTAGACAAGACGGCGGACCCAACTGGCCCGGAAAGCTTAGGCTTTCCGGGCTTTTTTATTCGTGGCGTCGTGATTTCGAGGGGATGCAAGAAATGTCAGCCGCAATTTCAGGCGCCGTGTTTAGGAGTTGTTAACCATCATTGTAAAGGATGCGTTAACCGCACGATGTTTCGGAAAATGCGCGACAGGGCCATAGAGAGGCTCACTTTTCCCTTCGAGGACCGTCCATGCCAGTCATCACTTTCGCAAACACCAAGGGCGGCGCCGGCAAGACCACAGCCGTGCTTCTTCTCGCCACCGAGCTTGCCCAGAAGGGCTATCGGGTGACAATCCTTGACGCAGATCCGCAGCACTGGATCACGAGATGGCATGAAGTATCCGGGCATGTGGCCAACATCTCGGTCATCGATTTCGTGACGTCGG
>Ga0207426_1000395_pt1 | contig 74251 bp, 59 predicted proteins | sample AraplaMF_Cvi_mMS_FD_184265 | JGI IMG/M metagenome (GOLD analysis project Ga0207426, IMG submission 184265) | Arabidopsis root microbial communities from the University of North Carolina, USA - plate scrape MF_Cvi_mMS (SPAdes) (version 2) | ecosystem: Host-associated > Plants > Roots > Endosphere...
ATGCTTGAACCCTGCAGATGCTGGCTGGCAATCGTCAGCCGCTCTTCAGGCTGGAGTTGTTGGTATCGTTTTTCCATAGCAACACCTTATATGAGGCGGGGTGTTGCACTTCAAACTTGAGAACTCGCCTACTTTTCTTTGCGGCGGCAAAGAAAAGTAGGTGCCGCCCCGCACAGGGGCGACGCTTGAAGCACGTAGGCAAATCGCGGATGCCACCACAAACACAAGCAAACCAACCCAGCTTGCGCAGCAAACATAAACACCAGACACCTAACACCCAGACCAAACAAAGGAACCACATCATGAACTTCGGCTACAGCCAAAAAGTAGAAACCCTCCGCCAGCGCGTAAGCGCCTTCATGCACGAGCACATCGTGCCCCGCCACGGCCAGTGGCTCGACGAAGTGCATGCGGGCTACTTCCCCGCCTCCTTCATGGAAGAGCTAAAAACCAAAGCCAAATCGGAAGGCCTGTGGAACCTGTTCCTGCCACACCTGAAAACCGACGAACCCGGCACAGCCTTGACGAACCTCGAATACGCGCCGCTAGCGGAGATCATGGGCCGCATCTCCTGGGCACCCGAGGTCTTCAACTGCAACGCACCGGACACGGGCAACATGGAACTGCTCCACATGTTCGCAACGCCCGCGCAACGAGAACAGTGGCTCGCACCACTGCTAGAAGGCACGATCCGCTCAGCCTTCGCGATGACAGAACCCGACGTCCCGTCATCAGATGCAACCAACATCACCACATCGATCCGCCGCGACGGCGACGACTACGTGATCAACGGCCGCAAATGGTTCATCACGAACGCCGCACATCCGAACTGCAAGATCTTCATCGTGATGGGAAAGACAAACCCGGACGCGGAAACACACCAGCAACAAAGCATGATTCTCGTGCCGGCAGAAACGCCCGGGGTGAAAGTGATCCGCAATATTCCCGTGATGAACCACATCTCACCGGAAGGCCATTGCGAAATGACATTCACGAACGTGCGCGTCCCCGCAACGAACCTGCTCGGCGAAGAAGGCAGCGGTTTCGCGCTCGCGCAGGCGCGGCTTGGACCGGGACGCATCCATCACTGCATGCGCTCGATCGGCGCGGCGGAACTCGCGCTCGAACTGATGATTGCACGCTCGCAGGAACGCAAGACCTTCGGCAAGTATCTGCATCAGCACGGCACGATCGGCGAGTGGATCGCGAAGTCGCGCATCGAAATCGATCAGGCACGGCTGCTCGTGCTGAAAACCGCATGGCTCATCGACGAAGTCGGCGCCAAAGCAGCGCGCAAGGAAATCTCGATGATCAAGGCGCTCGTTCCGCAATTGCACACCACCGTCTGCGATCGCGCGATGCAGGTGTTCGGCGCGATGGGTCTGAGCCCCGATACGCCGCTCGCCGATCACTGGACATGGGGCCGCGCCCTGCGTTACGCGGACGGTCCCGATGAAGTCCACCTGCAGGCGATCGCGCGCATGGAACTCGCGCAAAGCAAGGAGACGCTGGGCGCCGCCGCCGCGTATCTGACCGTGCCGCCGCGCGACTGAATGCCCGCAGGCTCTGCGTCAGGACGCATTGCAATGACATCCCCTCGTTTATGATGTCTCGCGAAAACGGAGACACCCCGCGATGCGTCCACCCAAACTCGACCTGAACCTCTTCGTCGTATTCGAAGCGATCTACGACAAACGCAACCTGACGCGCGCGGCCGACATGCTGTTCATCACGCAGCCCGCCGTCAGCAATGCGCTCGCGCGCATGCGCAAGGCCTTCAACGATCCCCTCTTCGTCAGCACGCCGTCGGGCATGGTGCCGACGCCGCTGTCCGAGAACATCATCGGCCGCGTGCGCGAAGCGCTGCAACTGCTCGAAACGAGCGCGACGGAAGGCGACGTGTTCGTGCCCGCCGCGTCGGAGCGCACCTTCCGTCTCAGCATGCCCGACCTGACCGAGGCGATTCTTCTGCCCGCGCTCGGCGAAGTGCTGCAGCAGCAGGCGCCGGGCATGCGCATCGAAAGCTATTTCACGCCGCGCAGCGAAGTGGCCGCCGCACTCGCGACGGGCAAGATCGACTTCGCGATCGACGTGCCCCTCATCGACGATCCGCAACTGCATCAGATGCCCCTCGGCAGCGACCGCTACGCCTGCATGCTGCGGCACGATCATCCTTTCGAAGGCGATACGCTGACCATGGACGACTATCTCTCGCTCGGCCACATTCAGGTATCGAGTCGCCGCCAGGGCAGCGGCCTCGTCGACGCCGAATTGCACAAGCTCGGCAAGCGCCGCCAGCTGCAGATGCGCGTGCAGCACTATATGGTCGCGCCGCTCATCGCGCTGCGCACCGATCTCGCCCTCACCGCGCCCGTGCAACTGCTGCAGCGCTACGACGCGCGCATCCTGACGCTGCCGTTTCCGCTTGCGAAGCTCGAATGGCATCTGTATTGGCATCGCAGCGGCGAGCAGGACCAGGCGAACCGTTGGGTGCGTGGCGAGGTGATCCGGCTGATGAAGGAGATGGCCGAGGCAGGCGGCGCGTAGGACGTTTGCCACCCGTCAGCGACCGCGGCAGCAACATCTGGTAAGGAAAGGCCTCTTTTCACGGCTGTTCCGCGTATTGGAAACGGCCTCTTGCGGCGATCATCGCTTGAATCCGCAGGCGCGCGTGCGCCTGGCGGAGCGACCTGAGCGAATCATCGACGTAGAGAAACACGTGAATACCTTGTTCGCACGAACGGTGCTGTTATCGGTGGCGATGTTGCTTACCGTGCATGTCGGTTATCGGCTGATCGAGTCGATTTCTTTAGCCGCCGACGGCTTTCCTTCCAGCGCGCCACAGGCGGGCGCTTCCTATGCCGCGCGCGAAGATACCTTCCTCGATACGGGAGACGCGGCGGGCATCAGCCCCGCGCTGTCGATCCGTCCGCGTATCGTCGATCTCGGCGGCCCCGTCGCGCCGAGTCTGCGCGCCGCCGTGTGGAACGCCGCGCCGTTGTCGACCTCGTTGTCCACCTCGATGAGCGCGCTCGCGCTGGCCGACACCGCGTCGCCCGATACCTGGGACGACGCGCCTTTCTCCTACGGTTACGACACCCGCTTCGCCCCGTTGATCCTGTCGCTGCCCGCCGCGTTGATCGCGCTGTGCGCCTACTGGTTCTGCCAGATGCGGCGCAGCCTCTGCGAGCTCGCGCAGGTTGCACGCAACGCAGATGCTGGCGGCACCGCGCTGCGCGCGCCCGATCGCGGCGCGTACGACCTGCGCCTGCTCGCACGCGCATTGAACGATCTGATGGGCCGCCACAGTCAGGCGCTCGACGAACAGTCGACGGCCCTCGCCGCCTTCTCGCGGCAGATCGACGCGCGCGTCGCCCGCCTGCGCACGCGCGCACTGAACGTCGCGCAATGGCACAAGCGCGTGGGGTTCATCGAAGACATCGATCTCTTCTCGAACGTCGCGCATCAGTTCGTCGACGTCGTGGGGCGCCGCGAAACGCAGGCGGCGCACGTGTGTGTCGATGCGTGGCTGCATGACCGCTTCGTGCACGGCGCCACGCTCGACGACGCGAAGTTCGTGCTGCGCCTGAATGCAGGCGCGGACTTCAAGCTGCCGCGCAACGCGCTGGAGCGGCTCGTCGGCAATCTGGTCGGCAATGCGCTCGCGCACGGCGCGCCGCCCATCGAAATCTGCACCGCGCGCGGCGTGCGCACGTGGATGCTGAGCGTGCGCGATCACGGCAAGGGCATCAGCGAAACCGACCTGGCTGCCGCGATGCAGCCGTTCGTGCGTCTCGCGTCGAACGAAACGAGCGGCGAGCCCAATATGGAGCACGGCGAGCATTGGGGACTCGGACTCGCGATCGTCAGCCGGCTGGCGCAGCATTGCGGCGCGAAACTCAAGCTGGGCAATCATCCGGAGGGCGGGCTGTGGGCGCGCGTGATCGTGTCGATGCACAAGGGCCGCCTGAATTGACCCTCACTGTTCCATGGCGGATTTCATCTGATTGAAAGCAGAGGAAATAAGGCTCTCTTAAGCAGACGCCCCCTAGTCTGTGGCCTTTATGCCGCGCTGCAGCGAACTACGACGCTCGGCGCGCCTCACTCACTTTCACGCCCGACGCCATGGAAAAACTGAACAACGCCGTCGCCAAGGTTCCCGAGGTCACGCTCGCCTTCTGGATCATCAAGATTGCCGCCACCACGCTCGGCGAAACGGGTGGCGATGCCGCTTCGATGTCGATGAACCTCGGCTATCTCATCAGCACGCTGATTTTCGGCGTGATTTTTCTGGTCGCCGTGACCGCGCAGATCAAGGCGGACCGCTTCAATCCCGTGTTGTACTGGGTCACGATCATCGCAACCACGACCGTCGGCACGACGCTCGCCGATTTTGCCGATCGCTCGCTCGGCATCGGCTACGCGGGCGGCAGCACGCTGCTGCTGGGCCTGTTGCTCGCGTCGCTGCTGGTCTGGTACCGGACGATGGGATCGGTATCCGTGACGACGGTGTCGTCCTCGAAGGCCGAAATGTTCTACTGGGTAACGATCATGTTTTCGCAGACGCTCGGCACCGCGCTCGGCGACTGGACAGCCGACACGGAAGGTCTTGGCTATGCCGGCGCGGCCCTGATCTACGGCGGCCTGCTGCTGGCGCTCGTCATCGCCCACTACGCGACGCGGGTGCCGCGCACCCTTCTTTTCTGGGCCGCGTTCATCCTGACGCGCCCGCTCGGCGCCGTCGTCGGCGATTTCCTCGACAAGCCGATCGCCAACGGCGGTCTCGCGATGAGCCGCTATGGCGCATCGATCGCACTCGTCCTGTTCATTCTGGTTTGCGGGACGGTTTTCCGGCAGCGGCCCGCGAAGGTGGCGCACTAGCTGCGCGATACCAACGCCCACGCAGCGGCGCTAATTTGCGGCGCTGCGCCGGTGCAGACAGTCGTCCGGGCGCACCTTGCTGCCCCGCTCCGCGACGGGCACCTTGCAGTTATCGACGCGCTGGTCGTCGCTTGCCTTGTCGCCGAGACGCTCCTTGAGCGTTTTGGGCTCGCTTGCCGCGCCGTCGGCGACAGTGGCTGGATCGGCCGCATGCGCCGACGCAGCGCCACCCATCGCGGCGAGCGCAACTAACATAGACGCGATGGCGGACGTTGACGGCATCGCATGCCCTCCTCTGACTGTGGCCCAATATTAGGGCAACCCGCCGCCTTGAAGATTGCTCACTCATTCTTCCGCCCGCGGCAACCGCGCTCGCCCTCAGCGACTTCGGATCCTCGCAATCCCACCGTTCGCCGGACTGACACCCGGCGAAACGCGCTGCCGGACCGCCTTGAAACGCTTGCGCTCATACGCGATAACGATAGCGCTCGATATTATTTGCGCGGCCACGAGCGCCTCTCTACGATCTCGGCATCTTCAACCGATGACTTCAGAATCATGAAAACAACCAGCACGCTCAAGGCCGCACTCTTCTCTGTTCTGCTGACATGCGGGATCGTGAGCGCACAAACGGCGCTCGCCGCGGACCAGACGGTGCGCGTCGGCATCATGTCGGGCGAAGACGAGGACGTGTGGCGCGCGGTCGCGGCGAACGCGGCGAAGCACGGCATCAAGGTCAAGATCACGACGTTCTCCGACTACACGCAACCCAACGAGGCGCTCGCGCAACACGACCTCGACGCCAACTCGTTCCAGCACAAGCCGTATCTCGATGCGCAGATCGCCGCGCGCCACTACGACATCGTGCCTGTCGGCTTTACCTATGTGCAGCCGATCGGCCTCTATTCGCGCAAGGTGAAGTCGGTCGCAGCGCTGCCGCAAAACGCGACGATCGGCGTGCCGAACGACCCGAGCAACGAAGGCCGCGCGCTGCTGCTGTTGCAGGCCAACGGGCTCATCAAGCTGCGTCCCGATGTCGGCCTGCTGCCGACGGCTCGCGACATCGCGGACAATCCGAAGCACATCCAGATCAAGGAACTCGACGCGGGCATCGTGGGCCGCGCGATCGGCGATGTGGATGCAGCCGTCGTCAACACCGACTGGGCAATCAAGGCGGGCATCCAGATTCCGCAGGAACGCATTGCGCAGGAGCAGGTGCCGGGCAACCCGTATCGCAACTTCATCGCCGTCAATTCGAAGGATGCGAAAGCGGCCTGGGTGAAGACGCTGGTCGACAGCTATCAGCAGGCCAATGTCGCTTCGTCGATCCTGACCGTCTACCACGGCGCAACGCTGCCCGCATGGGACGGCGCACCGCAGCACTGACCGCGCGCGCACTCGCCATGTCCATGACCAATCGACGTTCGTTTCTCAAACAGTCGCTGGCTGCCGCTGCGGCGGCGGCCGTGCCCGCCGCCTTCGCGCAAGGCTCACCGCGCACGCTGCGCATCGGCAATCAGAAGGGTTATCTGAATCTGCTCAAGGGACGCGGCACGCTCGAAAAGCGGCTCGCGCCGCTCAACGTATCCGTGAGCTGGACGGAATTCGCCGCGGGCCCCGTGCAACTGGAGGCACTGAACGTCGGTTCGATCGATTTCGGCGACGTCGGCGAAGCGCCGCCAATTTTCGCGCAGGCCGCGGGCGCGCCGCTCGCGTATGTCGCGGCGACGGTGACGCGGCCGCAATCCGAAGCCGTGCTCGTGCCGCCGAATTCGCCGATCCGCACGGTCGCGGACCTGAAGGGAAAGCGGATCGCGCTCAACAAAGGCAGCAACGTCCATTACTTTCTGGTGAAGCTGCTGCGTCAGCACGGCTTGCAGTACGGCGACGTGAACCTCGTGTTCCTCGCGCCTGCCGATGCACGCGCCGCGTTCGAGCGCGCGTCCATCGACGCGTGGGTGATCTGGGATCCGTTCTTCGCCGCAGCGGAGAAAACACTCGGCGCTCGCGTGATTGCCGATGCGAGCGGCGTGGTCGGCAATCGCGCGTACTATTTTTCGTCGCAGACATATGCCGCGAAAAATGCCGACGTGATCCGCATCGTGATCGAGGAACTCGGCAAAGTCGATGAATGGGGCCGGCAGAACAAGGATCAACTGGCGAGCGAACTCGCGCAGTTGTGGGGCTTGCCGAAGCCCGTCGTCGACGTGGCCGTGGCGCGGCAGCAGTTCGGCACGCAGCCCATCACGCGCGCGATCATCGCCGAACAGCAGCAGATTGCGGATACGTTCCTCGAGCTTGGACTGATTCCCAGGCATGTGGACGTGCTGAAGGCCGCGCCGCCGAACCTCGCGTAGCCCGACCCGTTTCGCGCGTTGCCGTTACAATCCAGCACTTCGATCGTAACAGGCAAACTGCGAGGCACACTGCGCGATGAAATTCCTTCTTGCATCGACACTCGCGGCGGCATTCGCCGTCGTGAGCACGGCTGCGATTGCCGCCGACTCCGGCTCGAACGATAACCTCAGTTGCGCAATCGGCTATGTGACGGGCGTCGGCGGAGCGGCTGACAGCATGCGCGAATACCTCGCGACGCCCGACCGCGACCGCTATCGCTACATCTCCGAGCACCCGATCCAATGCCAGGTGAACGACGAAGGGCGCGCAACCGGATGCGTCGGCGTCGAGAACCTTCGCAAAGAGAAGGTGAGCGTGTATGACGAGATCGACAGCGCGACGATGTCGGTGGTCGCGCGCATCGAACTCGAACATGGCCAGACGTATCCCATCATTATCGTCGTGCAGAAGAAGGACGTGCGCTGCGACGATTGAGTTCGCCTGCCCTTCCCTCTTACGTCGAAAGCGGCTACTCGCTGGCGTTCGCGCTTTCGTTCATCAGCGCCGCCGTGATTTCCAACACCATCTGGTCGAGCAGACCCATCACGGGCGAATAGCTCGTGTGCACCAGATGCAGTTGCCCGCCGAACGTCGCCGCGCCGATGACCTGTTCATCGACGACACCCACTGAAACCGACGGCCCCCAGACCGCGTCGAGCGTAAGCGGGCCGAACCGTTTCGGCAGATTCACGACGCCGAGATTCGTGACGACTGCATCGTTCGCGAATGCCTGCGCGAAAACGGCTTTCGCGTCGGCCGCTCCATTCACGGTGTCGAGCAAAGCGTGCGCCGTCAGCACGCGCTCTGCCAGCACCTCCGTCGACTCGATATCAACGAACGCCTGTCCGGCGTGGCGCGCGCGGCTCCACAGGCTCGCGTCACGCGGACCGTCGTCGGCGTGAACTACGCCGCTCGCACACATCGCAAGATGATCGCTGCCGTCGAGCAGGCGACGCCGCAAATCGATGGGCGAAAGCACGCGCGGTTCCTTCTGCGCGTTGGCATTCAGAAAACACATTGCCCGCGTGAACGCCGCGATCAACGCCGACTGAACCGAGGTACCCTCCGCCCTTGAGCGCTCGCGCAACGTGCGCGTCATCGTGGACGTCAGACGCAGCGCCTCGACGTGCGGCGCCGAACCGTCCGGCCGCCGCATCTCCAGCGGCGCGCGCATGGGTTCATCCGATGGCACTGGCGCACTCGAAGGAAGCTTCGGTGCCCCATGCTTCAGTTCGATCAAACGCTCTAGCGCCCTCGTCTCGCCGCTACGCATCAGATTTTCGCCCGCCACCGCGCGCAGCAGATCGCCGAGTAATGAAGTCAGCGACAACCCGTCGCCGATCGAATGATGCGCGACGAGCACGATGATCGAATGTGCCTCGCCATGCAGCAGCGTCGCGCGCAGCAGCGGCGGACGCATCTCATCAAAGGGTTGCGCGATTTGCGCGGCCACTTCATCCGTCCATTTCGTCGAACCGAGCTGTGCCACTTTCATGGGGACCGAACCATGTGGAACGGGCACGAATGCCAGTACACCATTGCTGCCGCGTTCGACACGTGACCACACGAGTGGCGAATGGTGCGCGACCAGATCGAGCGCGTCCTGCCACTGATCGATGCGCGTCGGCCCCGACACTTCGCCGACCATGGCGAAATGATTCGGATGACTCTGGTTCAACAGATAGAAAAACTTTTCCATTGCACCCAGCGAACGCGCGGCGCGGGTCATAACGGGTTCGGCTAATGAATTCATCACGTCCTTCCATGTTTGATTGGCGGTTGTATTTCGAAGAACGCCTGACGAATTCCGCTTATTCCGTCAACGCATCCAAAACTTTCGATGATCTGATGAATAGCACTGGCGCTTCGTATTTCAGTAAGCGCTGCGAAGCCGCATCGCGACATGCGAAGTCGTGACTGGATGCAGCGCTCGAAACCTTCCAGAGAAAAATCATTGGAATAGCTAGGCCGCGACAGTTGTTATGGAGAGAGGTCCTATCTCAGGGACTGTTTGAATCGCACAAGAACCTCTCAGTTCTATTTATTAGCGATCCTATTTATATGTATCACAACGGATGAGGAAGTCGATGATGAAGACCTATAGACCTTTATTCGCAATTTCACTCGCCGGCGTTCTGGCAGCCGGTCTCGCGGCGTGCGGCGGCGGAAACGATTCGTCGGCGCCGCCCGCTCCGCCCGCCAGTCCGTTCACGTCGACTGCACTGGTATCGGACGGCAGCACCGCCGCAGCGCATACCGATCCGAATCTGCTGAACGGCTGGGGCGTAGCGTTCAACCCGAAGGGCACCTTCTGGGTATCGGACAATACGACTCACAAGTCGACGTTATACGACGGCAACGGTGTCGTGCAATCGCTCGTCGTGACGATTCCGGATGGCAAGAACGGACCCGCAGGTCCTACGGGCATCATCTTCAATTCGACTACGGATTTCACGATCAGCAGCGGCGGCAACAGCAGCAGTGCTGTCTTCGTCTGGGCCACCGACGCAGGCACGATCGCCGCCTGGTCGCCGAAAGTGCTGCCGACGCAGGCCGTCACGGCATTCGATGATGGCAGTGCAGGCGCCAACTACAAAGGTTTGACGGCAGCCGCGGTGAACGGCCAGAACCTGCTGTACGCGGCGGATTTCCACAACGGCAAGATCGACGTGTTCAATAACGCATTCGAAAAGATCCAGCTCGACGGACAGTTCAAGGACCCGACGCTTCCGGCGGGCTTTGCACCGTTCGGTATTCAGGCGATCGGCAGCAGCATCTTCGTCACTTATGCGAAGCAGAACGCGACGGCGAGTGCGCAAGTAGTCGGCGCTGGACTGGGCGTGCTCGACCAGTTCGATCTCAGCGGCCACTTCGTCAAGCAGTTCGCCGGCATGGGTGGCGTGCTGAATGCGCCGTGGGGACTCGCGGAAGCACCCGCGAACTTCGGCACGTTGAGCAATGATTTGCTGGTCGGGAACTTTGGAGACGGGACGATCGAGGCCTTCGATCCGAATAGTGCGAAGGATCTCGGGAAGCTCACGTTGCACGATGGTCAGCCGTTCACTCAACATGGGTTGTGGGGGATCAGCTTCGGTAACGATGTTGATAATCAGCCGAAGAACACGTTGTTTTATGCGGCGGGGCCGAGTAAGACGACGGGGGTGTTTGGGCGGATTGATGCGGCGGCGAATTGATTTTGGTTTTGGTTTGGTTTGATTGTCTGCGACGCTGGGGTGGTTTGCTTGTGTTAGCGCTGGCATCCGCGCGGTTGCCTTCATGCTTCAGGCGTTGCTGTTTTGGTATTTTGGGGTTTTCGCTGGCATCCGCGATCTGTTAGCGTGTTTCACGCGTCGCCCCTGTGCGGGGCGGCACCTACTTTTCTTTGCCGCCGCAAAGAAAAGTAGGCAAAAGAAAGCGGCTCACACCGCCAGCACGTGTGCCTATCCACGGGCCCCCAACGTCCCCATCCTTCACACGGCAGTGCCCTCGCCGGTGCTCGTTGCCAACGCTTCGAACAATCGCATCACCCGCTTCAGGCATCCATACAACGGCAGACGGCAACGAATGGTATGTGCCGCCTAGGTGGCAAACTGTGTGCAGGTTATCGCGTCGTATAACCTGGCGCTCTTACAGCGTGGGACGCGTGCGCTATCAGTCCGGAGTGAGGTGTGTGAGGTACTGCGGCCTACACACAGTTTGCCACCTGGGCGGCCGTGGACTATCTGGCGCGGCGTGCTGTGACGCGGGCAGATGAAGCGGGTGAGGCGTCGAGGGAGAGCGTTGGCAACGCACCTAAACAGGTGCGTTGCCGTGTGAAGCGTAAGAACCGTTGGGGGCCCTCAGGCAAATACTAGAACTGGCGGTGTGAGCCGCTTTCTTTTGCCTACTTTTCTTTGCGGCGGCAAAGAAAAGTAGGTGCCGCCCCGCACAGGGGCGACGCTAGCAAACCAGAGACAAAACGCGGATGCCAGCAAAAACCAAAGCGAACCACCCAGCGTCGCAGACAACCAAAAGCAGGCGCCGCCCCGCACAGCGGCAACGCTAGCAAACCAATAACATCACGCGGATGCCAGCGCAAAACAAAACCCCACCCAACGTCGCAGACAAAAATCAATCCTCGAGCATCGACAAATCCCTCACCGCGCCCTTATCCGCCGACATCACGAGTTTCGCATAAGCCTTCAGCGCAGCTGACACCTTCCGCGGACGCGGCTTGGCCGGCTTCCAGCCCTTGGCATTCTGCTCCTCACGCCGACGCGCAAGTTCCTCATCGGACAAGAGCACATCAATCGTACGGTTCGGAATATCGATGCGAATGCGATCGCCATCGCGCACGAGACCAATCGCGCCACCCGCCGCCGCTTCCGGCGAGCAGTGACCAATCGACAGCCCCGACGTACCACCCGAGAAGCGTCCATCCGTCAGCAGCGCGCAAGCCTTGCCGAGCCCCTTCGACTTGATATAGCTCGTCGGGTACAGCATTTCCTGCATGCCGGGACCACCCTTGGGCCCTTCATACCGCACGATCACGATATCACCCGCCTTGACCTTGTCGTTGAGGATGTTCTCGACTGCTTCATCCTGCGACTCCGTCACGTGCGCCGAGCCTTCGAACACGAGAATGCTCTCGTCGACGCCCGCCGTCTTCACCACGCAGCCGTCGAGGGCAATATTGCCCGTCAGCACCGCAAGCCCACCTTCCTTTGAGAACGCGTGCTCGTACGAACGAATGCAGCCTTCCGCGCGGTCCAGATCCAGGCTCGGCCAACGCGTGTTCTGGCTGAACGCCACCTGCGTCGGAATGCCGGCCGGTCCGGCCATGTAGAACGTCTTGACGGCTTCGTCGTCGGTCAGCGCGATGTCCCACTGGTTCAGCGCGTCCTTGAGCGTCGCCGCGTGCACGGTCGGCACGTCGGTGTGCAGCTTGCCCGCTCGGTCCAGCTCGCCCAGGATGGCCATGATGCCGCCCGCGCGATGCACGTCTTCGATGTGGTACTTGTTCGTGTTCGGCGCCACCTTGCACAGCTGCGGCACGATGCGCGACAGACGGTCGATGTCCGTCATCGAGAAGTCGATTTCCGCCTCGCGCGCGATGGCGAGCAGGTGCAGGATCGTGTTGGTCGAACCGCCCATGGCGATATCGAGCGTCATCGCGTTTTCGAACGCCTTGAAACCGACCGAACGCGGCAGGATGCGCGCGTCTTCGTTCTCGTAGTACTGGCGCGCCAGTTCGACGACACGGCGGCCCGCGCGCTTGAACAGCTGTTCACGGTCCGCGTGCGTCGCGACCACCGTGCCGTTACCCGGCAGCGAAAGGCCCAGCGCTTCCGTCAGGCAGTTCATGGAGTTGGCCGTGAACATGCCCGAGCACGAACCGCAGGTCGGGCAGGCGGAGCGCTCCACTTCGGCGACGTCCGCGTCGGAGTAGGACTGGTCGGCGGCGATCACCATCGCGTCCACGAGGTCGAGCTTCTTGAACTCGATCGTGCCCGTCTTCGGATTCGCGAGGCGCGTCTTGCCCGCTTCCATCGGGCCGCCAGACACGAAGATCACGGGAATGTTCAGGCGCATCGCGGCCATCAGCATGCCCGGCGTGATCTTGTCGCAGTTGGAGATGCACACCATCGCGTCGGCACAGTGCGCATTGACCATGTATTCGACGGAGTCGGCGATGATGTCGCGGCTCGGCAGCGAATACAGCATGCCGTCGTGGCCCATCGCAATGCCGTCGTCGACGGCGATGGTGTTGAATTCCTTGGCAACGCCGCCCGCCGCTTCGATTTCACGCGCGACGAGTTGGCCCAGGTCCTTCAGGTGCACGTGTCCGGGCACGAACTGGGTGAACGAATTGACCACCGCGATGATCGGCTTCGAGAAGTCTTCGTCTTTCATGCCGGTGGCGCGCCACAGCGAGCGCGCCCCAGCCATGTTGCGGCCGGCGGTGGAGGTTTTGGAACGGTATGCGGGCATCGTGGTTGTGGGAGAGTTATCGCGGAGAGAAAGCGGGCCACGGGAATAAAGGCCCCTTATGCGCCCGTGCGAACAACCTCGTGAGTCGCGCCCTGGGCAAACCGCGATTATCCCACACAGCCTTTAGGCGCGTCGGAATCCCACTACCTGGAAAACCCGCCCGCGCTTACGGCGCGTACCGGGTGAAGACGTAGTCGCGGTCCTTCACCCGTGCCGCGTGACAGGCGAAGCACGTCTGGTGCTGCGCGAGATCGGCGGGTTGCCCGTTGATGAAGCGCCCGAACCCCCAACCGCCCGTCGATGCGTAACGGCGCGAGTCCTTCACCATCACCTGCACCGTCGTCGCCTGCCCCGGCACGGTCGCGGACTCGAAATCAGGCGACTGCTTGCGCTTGTACGCGAGCTTCACGAGTATCGTGCCATCCGGGTACGGCAGCGTCGAGTTTTCGATCGCCTTGATCGCGGCGGGATTGCCGAGCACGACGCGCAGCTCGTCGAGCGGCGCGGCTTCCTCGGCGGGCGCGATCATCTGCCACTTGCGGTATCCGTCGGGAATCGTGACACCGTAAATCGGCGATGCTGCCTTTGTTGCAGCGGCAGGCTTGGCGGAGTCGGCAATCGCCTGATCCGCCGACACGGCGCCGAGCAGCAGCGCCGTGCTGAGGACGACATACGCGCTCCGCGCGGGTCGCTTGAGTCGCATTGGATGGCTCCTCTGTCGTCCGTTCAGAAACGCGCCACGTCGATGATCGCGTCGGCGAATGCCTTCGGCGCTTCCTGCGGCAGGTTGTGCCCGATACCGCCGCCGATGTTCCGGTGCGCGTACTTGCCGGTAAACTTTTTCGCGTAGGCGGAGGGGTCCGGATGCGGCGCGCCGTTCGAGTCCCCTTCCATCGTGATGGTCGGCACCGAAATGGTCGGTGCTGCTGCGAGGCGCTTTTCGATCTCGTCGTACTTCGCCTCGCCGCGCGACAGGCCGAGACGCCAGCGGTAGTTGTCGATCACGATGGCGACGTGGTCCGGGTTCGCGAACGACTCGGCCGTGCGATCGAAGGTCGCGTCGTCGAAATTCCACTTCGGCGAGGCGAGTTGCCAGATCAGCTTGTTGAAGTCGTGGCGATTCGCGTCGTAGCCCGCATAGCCGCGCTCCGTCGCGAAGTAGAACTGATACCACCACGCGAACTCCGCCTTCGGCGGCAGCGGCGCGCGGTTCGCCTGCTGGCTGCCGATCAGATAACCGCTCACCGACACCAGCGCCTTGACACGCTCCGGCCACAGCGCGGCGATGATGTCCACCGTGCGCGCGCCCCAGTCGAAGCCGCCCAGCACAGCCTTGTCGATTTTCAGCGCGTCCATCAGCGCGATGATGTCGACGGCGATCACGGCTTGCTGGCCGTTGCGCGGCGTATCCGCGGACAGGAAGCGCGTGCTGCCGTAGCCGCGCAGATACGGCATGATCACCCGATAGCCCGCGGCGGCAAGCAGCGGCGCGACTTCGGCAAAGCTGTAGATGTCGTACGGCCAGCCATGCAGCAGAATCACCACCGGCCCGTTCTGCGGGCCCGCTTCCGCGTAGCCGATGTTCAGCGTGCCGGCATTGATCTGTTTGATCGTATCGAACGAAGCGGCACGTCCGCCCGTCTTCGTGCCGCTGGTCTGCGCATTGGCGAACCCGCTCAAGCCCAGTTCCATCAGGCCGATGCCTGCAACGGTCGTCCCGAGCAGACGACGGCGCCGCGTGTTGATCTGATCCGACATGTTTTTTTCCTCAGGTACGGTTGCTTGGATGACATCTGCGCGCTTTTGCCGGGCGCGCAGCCTGTTGATTCGGCAGCACACGGAACGCGGACCGCGCGAACGTCCGTTCGCGCTTCCCGTTCGCAACGCCAGAACGGCTGGCATGGAGGTATTAAACATGTCGGACGTATCTGCGGTTTGTCCGCAATGTCCGCCAATGAGTCGTTATGTATCAGGCGGCGGCGCAGATACATTGGGATACAAACTCGCTGCTACATACGGTCCGCGAAACGGATTCAGCCGTCCGGACCGTCTTACTACTTCTTTGCCTCGTCTGCATCGTAGGTGACGTAGAGCTTCGTATAGCCCTGTGTGTCGAATTGCCCCGTCCATCCTTTCGGAAGCGTGACGGCTTCGCCTGTATTCACGACCATCACCGAACCATCCGACGACGTCAGCTTCACGCTGCCAGAAAGAAAATAAAGAAACTCGCTATACGGCAGCCCTTGCGGACCCTTTATGTCCTCGTGCAGCGGACCGGATTTGTACACGCCCGTCTGATACGCGTTATCGGGCGACGTGAAGGTGACGACGTCAGTACTGCGATGACCGTTTTCGTCCTTCTTGACTGCGTCTTGACGGTTGAATATCGCGCCTGCAAGTTCGGGCTTCGATACCTTGACGGGCTTGATCGTTTCCGCGTGCACACCCGCCGATGCGATTGCACTGCTCATTGCCACTGCTGCGAAAAATGCTTTGTACACGATGTTTTCCTGTGACTGAATGCTTCTACAACTGATTACCCGAAAAGCGGAAATCCGATGGCGACACGCCATATTGCCGCTTGAACAGACGGCTGAAATGCGCTGCCGTGGTGAATCCGCATTGCCATGCAATTTCCTGAATCGAACTGTCGTACGCGCCGCGCGTTCGCAGCAACAACGCCGCGCGTTCGAGCCGCGCCTGCCACAGATACCGCATCAGCGACATGCCCTTTGCACGGAACAGGCGTTGCAGATGCTGTGCGGAAACATGCACGCCTGACGCAATCGCAGCGACGTCCAGCCCGGCCTCGCCGAGATGGCTGTCGATATAGCGCTTCGCCTGATGCACCAACGCTTCGGGACATCGCCTCTTCGACCTTGCGCCAGGATCGATCATCGCGAACTCGACGAGTTCGAGCAACTGATCGCCCATCATGTTTTGCGCAATGACGCCCGGCGCAGTAGATTGCCGAGCGATGCACTGAATGAGATCGCAGGTTGCGCGAACATCAGGCGACCGCGCGTCGCCCACCAGCGGCCCCGCACTCGAACGATGCACGCCGCGCTCGCGCAAACGCACCTTCGGCACGCGCAGCACCGTCATCCGCGCGCGCTCCGGAAACACTTCGACAAACGGATAGACGGGGTCGATGATGAACATGCTGCCCGCGTCGAACCGCTCGACCAGGCCGCGCGATTGCACATGCACATGCCCCTGCGTCACGAGCTTCACGAACAGCCAGCCGCCTTGCCACGACGGTAATTCTTCGCCGACGGGCGACAGGGTTTGCGTCGCCAGATCGGCGAGCGAGACACCGACTTCACCCAAGCGCCAGCTCCTGACGGTCGAGTCGATCGATTGCCGCGGATCGAATGCGCATCGCAACCCGTGGCTGTTCAACATGATGTGCGACCATCGTTCGCCCGCGCTCAGACCGGTGTCGAACGTGATCTCGTGCGTGTCGAAGTGCATGAAAACGTCCCATCAATCAAAACGGACGGGCATGCGCAGGACTTTGGCGCGGGCGTCATGAATCGATCACCACGATCGGTCACGCCCGCGCCTCTCTGCCTGTCATCCAGCCGCCGTCGGCATGAACACTGCCTTGGTTTCGAGGTACGCCTCCAGTCCCTCGCGGCCGCCTTCGCGGCCCACTCCTGATAATTTGAAACCGCCGAACGGCACATTCGCAGCCAGTTCGATACCGTTAATGCCGATATGGCCCGACTGGACGCGGCATGCAACCGCGTAAGCCCGCTCCACATCACGGCTATAAACCGAGCCGCTCAAGCCATACGGCGTGTCGTTCGCAATGCGCACCGCGTCGTCGATGTCGTCATACGGAAGAATCGACACGACGGGGCCGAAGATTTCCTGCTGCGCAATCGTCATGTGCGGCGTGACGTCAGCGAATACCGTCGGCTCGACGAAATAGCCCCTCTCGAAGCCGCCGTTGCCCGTTCCGCCCAACACGAGGCGCGCGCCTTCGCCGATACCCCGTTCGATATAGCCGCGCACGCGATCGCGCTGCACGGCGTTCAATACCGGTCCGATACGTGTATCGGCCTCGCGCGGGTCGCCGAGCTTCAGCTTCGAAATGATCTCAGCGTACGCGCTGACGACCTCGTCATGGCGTGCCCTGGGCGCAAGTATGCGCGTCTGCGCGAAGCAGATCTGCCCGGAAAACGGCATCGTGAATGGCGTGAGCGCTGCCAGCGCCGCAGGCAGATCGACGTCGTCGAGCAGAATCGCTGCCGATTTCCCGCCGAGTTCCAACGTCACACGAGCCAACCGGTCCGCTGCCGCGCGCGCGATCCATTGCCCCGTTGCGACGCTGCCCGTAAAGCTGATCTTGTCGACATCGCGCGATTGCACCAGTTGCGCGCCCTCGTCGCGGCCCGCCGTGATGACATTCAGCACGCCCGGCGGAAGGCCCGCAGCCGCCGCGCATTCCGCGATGATCAGCGCATCCAGCGGACTTTCCAGCGGCGACTTGACGACGACCGTGCAACCCGCCGCCAGCGCGGCCGCGATCTTGTGCGCCACGATCGGGAAGGTCGCATTCCACGGCGCAATCAACGCGGCGACGCCGACGGGTTCGCGTCGCACGCGCGCATGGCCGCGCCGCGTCGGTCGCGCGTCCTCGAATTCGAACGTCTCCGCGAGCGATGCAAAGAACTCGAAACGCGTGATGCCCGTCGGAAGCAGGCCGCTCGCGAACGTAATCGGCGCACCAACCTGATCGGTCCACAGTTGCGCGAGCACCGGCAAGCGCTGGCGAATTTCTTCTGTCAACCGCTTCAGATACGCGCTTCGCTCGGCACCCGAAAGCTTCGGCCACGGACCCTTGTCGAACGCCCGGCGCGCCGCCGCGATCGCACGGTCGACGTCCACGGAATCCGCAAGCGGAACCGACATGAATGGCTCTTCCGTTGCCGGAGAAATCAGGACATGGCGTGCGTCGGCGTGGCTCTGCACCCATTCGCCATCGATAAAGAAGCGATTACGGACATTCGACGAAACTGCTGTGGCGTACCCGGTCATGGTCTTTCCGATTGAAAGTCTTCTACAGCTACAGTGAAAGGGTTTCGAAGCACGTACCCGTCGTATTGCGCAATGTCGGGTTGAAACCCACCAACGGATTCCGCCAACGTCGGGAACCTGTGACTTTTCAGTGTAGTGATTCGACTCTTTCGGAAATTGTCCAAAGCAACTCGTCGCTTGTCCAAAACGCGCATTCTGACCGATGCCTGGTTATAGCCTGGTTTTAGCGCAGGCGTATGTCGTAATGTATCTGCCACCGCTCCCGATACATCCGGTTTCAAAGACCTTTACCGGACATGAACACTTGCTGCCGTTCGCGTTGTTAGTGTTCGAATGCGCGTTCCAGACAAGACAAATGCGCCGTATGGACAAGGCATCCGTGAACGGGAAGCGATAGAGTTGGCAGTTCCCCTCAGTCAATCCGCTTCTCGATTGCAATGCAGTGCATAGATCTTTCGCTCATTCTTCCGGACATGCTTCCCCGGCTCTGGTCTTTCGCGTTACGGCTGACAGAGAGCGAATATGAAGCGGAAGAACTGGTTCATCGGGCCTGCGCGCGCGGGCTTGAAGACTCACACAATCTGCCTCGCGATACATCGCCGCACGACTGGATGTTTTCGATCGTCTATTCGATCTGGCGCGCCGACCCTGGGCGCCATGCGCGACGGCATTCTACTGCGAAGAAAAGTTCTCATTGTTCACAACACCTTTTCCAGAAAAACGTGCGCGGAATAGATCCGCCTGGCTAAGCGTTGTTGAGAGGAGCACCGGAAAATCCAGCATCGGATGCATCCGGCTCGCATTACGAAACTCTCACTTTCAATCGGAGTACGACCCGCTTCGCACTCCGTTACGGCCTCGAAAGAACATGTCATCCTGCTCAAGAATGCTGCTCGTCTACGACGAAACGCTCGAAGCTCAAGCCGCGCTGAAACGTTGCTCGCAATTGTCGCTGGCGTTGTCCGCGCATGTCGATGTGATTTCCGTCGTCGATGCGATCACGGCCAGCGCGACCTGTGCAGGCATGCTGTCGGATCTCGCGTGCAGCAGCATGGAGGCGCACGCGCGTCACGCGCTCGACGTTGCGGTCGGTCATCTCGTGAATCTCGGCGTCACCGCGCATGGCTTCGTCAAGTTCGGACGCCCTATCGACGTGATTCCACTGCACGTCGCGGCATTCAATGCCGATATCGTGGTGATCGGCCATCGCGTGCAAACGGGGCTAGCGCGCTGGTGGGGCGAGCGCCCGATTCATCTCGATCTCGCCGAACGGCTGCGCGGCTCGGCGATCGTGGCCGTCACCGCGCCCCTCGCCTGATCTTGTATGAGGACGCGTGCGGACCGGGCGGCAGCAGCCGCCCGGCAAGCTCAAACAACCGGATCGATCGGCGCAGGCGGCACGCCGCGCGCTTCGATCGCTTCACCCGCGAGCAGACACAGATCCTCGCGATAATGCGCGGCGACGATCTGCACGCCGACGGGCACGCCATCCACGAGTTGCGTGGTGACAGCCAGCCCCGGCAGGCCCATCGCGGGCAGCGCGCGCATCGTGAGCTGCGCTTCCCATACCCGGTCGAAACCTTCTGCACCACGCTGATCCAGGTCGTCGGGGAAAGGCAGTTCGCCGGAGACGGGCATCAACACCACGGCGTACTGATCGAGAAACAGACGCCACTGACGCACCAGCGTCGAACGCCGCACCAGCGAACGGCTGATCACATCGGCGGGCAGACCTTGCACCTTCAGACGCGCCGCCGCGACGACGGCCGCCGCGCCCGGATCGCCGTCACGCGCAACGGAGTCGGCCAGTGCATCGAAGCCGTCGCCCAGCCATAAGCGCTCCTGCAGTTGCCCGGCTTCACGGATCGACGGCACGTCGTCGATTTCCTCGACGCTCCAGCCTGCATCGACGAGCCGGCGCGCCGCATCGAGCAACGCCTCCTCGACTTCCTTCGCGATCTGCAGACCGCCGGGCCGCAGGCACAGCGCCGCGCGCCGTGGCACGGCTCGCCCTTCCAGCGGCAGCGGCACATACCAGGGATCGCGAAGATCCGGCGCGGCAAGCGCAAGCAGGCCGAGACGCAGATCGTCGATCGTGCGGGCAATCGGTCCCGCTGCCGACATCAGTTGCGCGCCGATCGCGCGTTCCGGCGACGACGCGTTGAACGCCGGCACACGCCCGAAGCTCGGCCTGAGTCCGTGCACACCACACGCATAGGCCGGATAGCGGACCGAGCCGCCGATATCGGTGCCGAGCGCAAGCTGTCCGATCCCCGCCGTAACGGCGGCAGCCGCGCCGCCCGACGAGCCGCCCGGCGTGAGCTTCGGGTCGCGCGGATTCAACGTGCGGCCATGTACCTGATTCGACGTGAACCAGCGCAGCGCGAAGGTCGGCGAATTGCTGCGGCCAAGCAGCACCGCGCCCGCCTTCGAGAGATTGTCGACGGCCGGACTGCTCGTTTCGGCAATCAGGTTTTCCTGCAGACGCGTGCCGTTCGTGGTCGCAAAGCCGGCCTGATCGACGTTGATCTTCACGGTGACGGGCACGCCCGCGAGCGGACCCGGGTCTTCGCCGCGCGCGATCGCCCGGTCGATCTCGTCCGCCTGGCGCAGTACCCATTCGGGCTTGTGCGCGACGACCGCGTTGATGATGGGGTTCACTGCATCGAGACGCGCCAGCGCGGACTGCGCCGCGTCGCGCGCGGATACTTCACGGCTGCGAACCCGCCTCGCGAGTTCAGCCGCCGACAAGCGCCATAGTTCACTCATGTTGTCCCCGATAAAGATTCGGACTGAAAATGATACGCCTCACACGACGGGCTGTTCCGCGTGCGGATCGAGCGTCGCGGCGAGGATCATCTGATGACGGTTGGAAGGGACATGAAAGTCGTGCGCGCGCGGACGGAACACCTCGTCGCCGCGGCTGATTGCGCGGCCCGTCAGCGCGCATACGGCTGCGTCGCGCGCGAGTCCGCTGCGCCAGATCTGCGCGTTGTATCGCCCCGAGCAGGGATCGCTCCACGAGACGCTGATCGTGCACGACGACAGCCGTTCTTCGACCACGATATGTGCGGGCCGCGACGGCGCGTCGCTTGCCTCTTCAACGACAGGCGACGGTATGCTGACGCGCAGCTTCTTCAGCGCGGCATAACGGTTGACCGCGCACGCATCGCGCTGTGCTGCGGAAGGGTCCAGCACATTCAGCAGTGTGCGAACCACGATATTGTCTTCGGATAGCGCGCTCATCGGCTTGTCTCCCGTCACTGTCGCGGGCCATAGCGTGAAAACGTCTTCGTTCTGACGGCGGCGGCCCTGCGGGTTGCATGCCCGCGGGGCCGTTCGCCGCCGTGTATTACGCCGCGATCAACCGCCGCCTTGCTGGCGCAGCGTCAGCTTGCTGACGACGGCCGTCACGCCGTGCACCTGCTTTGCCGTTTCGACGGCGAGGTGGTCCTGGTCTTCGCTCACGATCTGGCCGGCCAAGGTCACCTGACCCGTCTTCGCGTTGCCGAATACGGTGATCGACGAATCTTCCAGGCCCTTCGTCTTCAACAGCGTCTTTTGAACGGTCTTCGAGAACGCGCGATTCGCGACGCGAACCGACTTCTTCGACGTGGCGGCGGGAGCGGCCGTCGTTGCGGCTGCATCCGTTGCCGATGCTGCTGCGTCCGCAGCGAACGTCGGCGCGCAGGAGAAAGCGATCACGGCGGCGAGGCCGCTGCCCATCACGAATTGGCGGAGGTTCATTGTCTTGTCCTTGTCGTTGTAGAAACTGGTTTGCAGGCCATCGACGCGCTAACGCCGATGCCTGCCAGGGATTAGAAGCGCCGAATGTGTCGTCTGTTTTTCCTCGACGTATCCAAATGTATCGGCATTACAGTTGCATTGCATTCGCTCACGCGTCACGCTTTCAACAGCACGGCCCGAGCGTCATCCATATCCGAGCGCGCGGCCAATCCACGTCTCCAGTTCCACGGCTTCGATCGGCTTTTCAATCATGCAAAGCGCCGCGCCCGCCTGCACGCGCTCGCGGATGCGAACCGTGGCGAAGGCGGTAATGAAGATCGTAGGGATGCGCATGCCTTTGCGCTCGAGCGTCTCGACTAGCTCGATGCCGTCCATATCGGGCATCTGCACGTCGCAGACGAGGCAACGCGTGCGTTCGAGCACGCCGGAAGCAAGCAGCTCCGCGCCGGATGAAAAGACCCGCGCTTCCCATCCAAACGAACGCACCAGACTGCTGGTCGCGGCGCGTACGAGGGAATCGTCGTCGACGATGGAGACTAGCTCGTTGTTGTGCTGGAACAAGGACACTCTCGCTGATGGCCTGGCAAGCGAATGAGCGGATCGCAATCTTGCCCGGCAGCTTCAGGATAGAGCGCGCCTCAACGGGCCGCCATCATATGATCGTATATGGCCCTACTTGCCGTGCGCTGGCCGGCGGCGTGCGGCTATTGCGGCTATTGCGCCGCTCGCGCGATTCCCAGCGCTTCCATTTTGCGCATCAGTTCCGCGACGGAACGTGAGTTCATCTTGCGCATGGCCTGGCCGCGATGGATCTTCGCGGTGATCTCCGCGATTCCCATGTTCGCGGCAATCTGCTTGTTCAACAGACCCGTGGCGACGAGTTGCAGCACTTCGCGCTCGCGCGGCGTCAGCGAGTCCCACGCCGCGCGCATCGCGTGCAGCGAGCGATCCGACGCGAGACGGCGCGCGTCGCGCTCCAGTGCGGCAATCACGGCGTCGATCATGTCCTGATCGCGAAACGGCTTGGCGAGAAAATCCATCGCACCTGCCTTCATCGCTTTCACCGACATCGCGATGTCGCCGTAGCCCGTCATGAAGATGATGGGCATATGCAGGCGACCATCGTCGATCAGCGTTTGCTGCAACGCGAGTCCGCTTTGACCGCGCAGCCGCACGTCGAGCACGAGACACGAAGGAATGGCCGGCTTGTCGGCAGCCAGAAACTCTTCCGTCGACGCGAACGCGCGCACGTCGATATCGATCGAGCGCAACAGGCCCGAGAGCGCGCCACGCACGAGCTCATCGTCATCGACCACGTACACGAGGCGCGCATCGGATTCAAGGGAACCAGTCTGGAACGGCGTGGATTTGGACATCGTTGGTTTTTGCTGTTTTCGACGACGCGAACGTCCGCGCAATCAGGCGGACGGCGATGGTAACAAATGCGCTTGCGATGGTCCACGACGCTCATCGGCGAACGCGCGGCAATCATACGATCGTATGCGGCGGCTCATGACACGAAGCGCGGCAACGTGAACGTCGCGCGCGTGCCTGTTACTTCGCGCGGCGACAGCGTCAACGTGCCGCCATGTGCTTCGACGATCGAGTTGCAGATGGCGAGGCCCATGCCCATGCCGTTTTCCTTCGTGGTGAACAGCGGTTCGAGCAGACGCCCGGCAATCTGCGGATCGATACCGCTGCCGCGGTCTTCCACCGATACACAAACAGGCGCCCCGTCATCCGAGGTGCAGATCAGCCTCAGCTTGCGCTCGCCCTGCGCCAGCGACGCCATCGATTCGGCGCCGTTGGTCAGCAAGTTGATCGCGACCTGCTGCAACTGGATGCGGTCGCCGCGCACCTGCACGGGACAATCAAGGCCGCGCAATTCCAATGTGATCTTCATGGCATCGAGTTGCCCGGCCACGAGCGCGGCCGCTTCCCGCAGCGCCTCGTTCAGATCGAGCGTCGTGAATTGCGGCTCTGCCCGGCGCGCCTTCGCGCGCAGTCCCTGAATGATCGCCCTCGCCCGCGTCGCGCTCAGGCTGATATGCGAGAGCATCTCGCGCGTCTCGCCGATTTCGGGCGGATTGCGGTTCAGCCAGCGCAACGCCGCGCTCGCCGACGTATCCACTGCAGCGAGCGGCTGCCCGACTTCATGCACGATCGACGCGACCAGCTCGCCCATCGCCTTCAGACGGCTCGCGCGCTCCAGCTCGCCTAGCGCATTGCGCAACTGGTCTTCGGCCTTGGCGCGCTGCCGGTTCTGCTCGAACAGCTCTTCATAGAGACGCGCGTTTTCGAGCGCGAACGCCGCTTGCGAAGCGACGACTTCGAGCAACGCCGCTTTCGCCGACGTGAACACATTCGCCGCGAGATTGTTCTCGATATAGAGCACGCCCACGAGCATCGCATAACGCATCAGCGGCACGCACAGCACCGAGCGCGGACGATGACGCCGCACGTAATCGTCCTGGGCATAGGCGGGCGAATCGCACACGTCGTCCAGCACGAGCTTTTCCTGCGTGCGCGCGACGGCATGCACGATCGACACCGGCAGCGTCGCCGACGAGAAATCGGCCGCTTCGTGCGAGACGACGATCGCGCCGCCCAGCACATGCGCGCGCGCCGCCACGCGCCACACGCCACGCTGCAACAGCACGAGCGCGCCCTGCTCGGCGCCCGCGCTTTCGAGCGCCGTGCGCAACAGCGTTTCGACCAGACGCGCCGGCACGATGTTGCTGGCGAGCGCATTGGAAATCCGCAGCACGGCCTGCACGTCGAGCTCCTGCAGACGGCTTGCACCCGGCGCGCTGCTATCGGATTCGAAATAATCCGGGTAGTCGGCCTGCAACTGACGCACCTTGCCCGTCGCGCCCCAACGCTGCCACGCGCCGCGCGCGTGATTCAGATACGCCTGCGCGGGCACCTCTTCTTCGCGGGCGGCATGAAAGCGCGCCGCCAGTTCGGCGGCCAATGCTTCGACCTGCGTGAAGCCGTGACGGCGCGCGTGCGACACGGCCTTCGCATACCCTTGCCCTGCTTCGTTCGAAAGGCCGACTGCACGCAAGTATTCGGCGCGCACCAGTTCGCGACGCGCGACGAAGTTCATCGGGCAGGCGCGAGCCCATACATCGAGCTGATCCATATGACGCTGAAGCGCCGCTTGCTGTCCGGCATCGCGCGTGGGCAACGCGAGCAGCGTCAGCGCGCCGTAGTACGGCAACTCGGCGCGTTCCGCGAACGAGCGCGCGAAGTGCGCGCAGGCTTCGGCGCGTCGATGCGACTCGACGGCATCCTGAAGATCGCCGAACAGCAGCGCCCGCTGCATGCGGTACACCCAGTACGCGAGATCCACCAGCGTGACGGGTGCACCCTCGACGGGAACGGGCGGCGGCTCTTCGCCGGGGTCCGGCGCGCCATCCTGCAGCGCCGTGACGAAGGCCCACTTCGCGAGAAACGATTTGATGACGAGGCGAAAATTTGCATCGCGCACCAGCGCGAGACCTCGCGTAATCGTTGCGCGCACGTCGCCGAGGAACTCGCCGGCGAACAGCATCCCTGTAACCTGGTTGCTCGGGCAATACATCGCGAAGGTGTGATCGCCGCTTTGGACGGCGACATCGAACGCACGGCGGATGTAGTCGTGCCCGGCCCTCGCCGGCAACGCCCACGGCACGACGAAGGTGCCGAACACCATATAGACCCGCGCGCGATAACGCGCGAGACCGCGCTCGTCGACGAGATGCAGCGCAAGCTCGCCGAACGGCAACGCGGCCGTATGGTCGCAGTAACGCGCGCCGAAAATCTGCTGCATGCAGGTGTACACATTCGCGGACGCATCGGAGTGACCGTGCTCGATCCCGAGATTGACGGCGCGCAGCAGCATCAGATCGACGAGATCCTGATCCGTGTAAAGCGCGGGCGGAATCAGGTCGGCGAAGATGTCGGTGATCGCGCGGCGCAACGGGTCGGCGACGATCGGCAGGCGGCGCAACGCATCGATGCCATGCTCGTCGAGCCAGCCGCGCAGGCGCGCGTATTCGCGATCGACGTCGCAGGCGCTCGGGCGCAACGGCACGTCGATGCCCGCTTTGCTCAGGAACGCGAGCCCCACTTGCAGCGCGAGATCGTAGCGGCCGAGCGTCGTGTACAGCGCCGCGCGCAGCCGCGCGAGGTCCGCCCCGAAGATGCCGTCGCCCGCCACCTGTTCCAGCGCCGCGAGCCGCGCCTCGGCCGGTTCGAGCGCGCCCGTCATGAACTCCGCCTCGCCGCACAGCATCCGGGCGGTCAGACCATCTTCGCTGGCGTCGTCGCCGAGAAAATCCAGCGCGGCGCGAAACAGGCCCAGGGCTGAATGGTGTGCCGTCGCTGCCTTCGCTTGCCGGCCGGCATCGAGGTTGAGACGCGCGAACGCGAGCCGTTCGTCAGCATCGGTGACGACGGGCCGCGCGAGATTGACCTGCACGGCCATCGCGAACACGTCAGCCTGTGCGCCGCGATGCGCGATCATGCGCCGCGCGATCTTCAGATGCAGCAGCGCGCGGTCGGCTTCCGGGATCGACGCATACGCCGCCTCGCGGATGCGGTCATGCCAGAACACCCAGTCGTCGCCATCGCGATAGACGCTGCCCGCTTCGAGCGCGGCTTGCAGACCCTGGACCGCATCGCAGGTGGGCAGCGCCGAGGCGATGGCCAGCATGTCGCCCGATGCGCGGTCGCCGAGGCAAGCCAGCGTGCGCAGCACGCACTGTGCGGGCACGGGCAACTGTTCGAGCTTGTGCGTCAGCAGTTCGATGACGTTGTCCGCGCCGCGATGGCTTACGATGCGTTCGAGATGCCAGCCCCACGCGCCCGTTTCGAGGTCGTATTCGAGCGCACCTTCGTCGGCAAGTACCCGCAGCAGATGGCGAACGAAGAACGGGTTGCGCCCGGTCTTGCGACCGATCTCGTCGGCCAGTGGCGCGAGCGCGTGCATGTCCCGATGTAGCGCCAGCGCGATCAGTTCGCGCAGCGCGTGGTCGTTCAACGGCCCCAGCTCGATGCGCAGCGTGTCGCGCGACTGGGCAAGCGGACCGACCCGCAACGGATGGTCCGCGCCGACCTCGTTGCCCCGGTATGCGCCGATGAACAGCAGCGCCGCGTCCGCCTGCCTGAACAGGCGCTCGAGCACATGCAGCGTGCCGACATCGGCCCATTGCAGGTCGTCGAGCAGGAGCACGAGCGGACGCGAGGCCGTCGCGAAGCACGCGATCAGACGCGCCATGCCTTGCAGCACGCGCTCGCGTTCGAGCGAAGGCTGCGGGTCCGGCGCCTCGCCGATGCCCGGCTGCGAACCGAGCACGGCCGTGAGGGTCGGCAACAGGCCTGCGAGCGTGCGGCCTGCCGGACCTGCCGCCTCGCGAATGCGGTTGCGCCATTGCGCGAATTCGTCGTCGGCACAGCCCAGCACGTATTGCAGTAACGGCTCCAGTGCCTGCACGAGGATCGCATAGGGTGTCGCGCGGCGGCCTTCCTCGCTCTTGCCCGCGGCAAGCAGCGGCGCGTCCGTACGGCGGATGCGCGCGACAGCTTCCTGCAGCAAGGTCGACTTGCCGATGCCGGACGCGCCGGCTATCCACGCGACGCGCGCCTTGCCGCCGTCAGCGACGACACGGTAAGCCGTGGTCAATGCTTCGAGTTCGGCTTCGCGTCCGAACACACCGTCCGCGCGCTGCAGCGATTGCAGTGCGGCGTGCGTGTCGAGTGCAAATGGTGGGATATGCCCGACACGGTCGTGCATATCCTCGCAGCGGCGCAGGTCGGCGAGCAGGCTTGCGGCATTGGCGTAACGCTGCCCGGGCGCCTTCTCCAGCAGCTTCATCACCAGTTGCGAGAGTTGCGGCGGCACGTGTGGGGCGAGTTCGGCGGGAGGACGCGGGCGATGCGTCGCGTGCGCATGCACGCGCGAAGCAGCATCGGTTGCGCCGTCGAACGGCACGACACCCGTCAGCAGTTCATAGAGGATGCAGCCTAGCGAATAGAGATCGGCCCGTTCGTCGACCCGCACGTTCATGCGCGCGCCAAGCTCGGGCGCCATATAGCTGAAGCTCGCTTCGCACCATTCGAAGTCGGCGTCGGGCACGCTCGTCATGTCGTTCACCGCACACGACGCAAAGCCGAAGCCCACCAGGCGAGCCCGGCCTGCTTCGTCGATAAGGAAGCTGCGCGGCATCAGCGCGCGATGGATCAGGCCGGCCGCATGCATCGCGTCCAACGCGGTGGCAAGACTCACGGCCAGCGCAAAGAATGCCTTCAACCCTGCCGGACCTTGCGTGCCCGCAGGCAACAACTCGCCGCCCGGGTCGGCGAGGATCAGCAGTGCGCCATTGCCATGCGCCTGCAACGCCAGCGGCATCGCGCACCATGCTTCGTGCAACCGGTCCCGCAGCGCGTACTCGCGTTGCAGCGCGGCCAGTTCGGCGGGCGTCGCATTGGCACGGCCGACGACGAGAACGGGCGCCGCGTCGTCGGCGACGGCCCGTTGCAGTCTAAGCGCTCCCGCGCTGAGTTCAATAAAGGTTCGGGTGAAAAGATCGATCATGCGATGACGTTGCAGACACGGCGGCAGGCGTAACAGGCTCGCTACTGTACCGTGCCTGTCACCCCGCAACGCCCGTATGTGATGCCGGGCTCATATTGTGGCGCCGGCCATCGCGCGTCGATCTCCCCGATCTCAGCGCAATGGTCTGAACCCGGCCCGCACTTCCTGAGCGAACAGCAGCGGCTCTTCCCATGCCGCGAAATGGCCGCCCTTGTCGACCTCGTTGAAATAGATCAGGTTGTGATAACACCGCTCGGCCCAGCTGCGCGGCGCCTGATAGATCTCGCCCGGGAAGACCGTGATCGCGGTGGGCAGCGAGATATCGACGGCATTGAAGTTGTTCGAGTGGTCTTCCCAATAGATCTGCGCCGACGATGTCGCGCTGTCGGTCAGCCAGTACAGCGAGATGTCGTCGAGTATCTCGTCGCGCGTCAACGAGCGCTCGGGCACGCCGCCGCTATAGGTCCACTGCGATATCTTGTCGTACATCCACGCGGCCTGGCCGGAGGGCGAATCGGCCAGCGCATAGCCGACCGTTTGCGGGCGCGTGACCATCATCGCCGAATAACCGCAGTTGTCGCGATAGAAGACGGCGAGCTTCTCGTAGGCGTTCTTCTCTTTGGGCGACAGGCCGGCCGGCGCGGGATCGCCCAGTGCCAGCGAGCGTGCGATGTCGGCGGGGACCGTCGCAGGCATGTTCACATGAATGCCGATCAAGCCCTTGACGTGCTGCATCGCCATGCGGTGCGAGACCACGGAGCCGCAATCGCCGCCTTGCGACACGAAGCGCGTATAACCGAGCCGTTCCATCAGCGTGCCCCATGCGCGCGCGATATGGTCCGAGCCCCAGCCCGGCGTGGTCGGCTTGCCCGAGAAGCCGAAGCCGGGCAAGGACGGCACGACCACATGGAACGCATCGTCGGCGCTGGCGCCGTAGGCGGTCGGGTCGGTGAGCGGACCGATCGCCTTGATCAGCTCGAAGATCGAACCCGGCCAGCCATGCGTCATGATCATCGGCATCGCGTTCTTGTGACGCGAGCGGACATGGATGAACTGGATATCCAGTCCGTCGATCTCCGTCACGAACATCGGCAAGGCATTCAGCTTGGCTTCGCCCTTTCGCCAGTCGTATTCGCTGCCCCAGTATTGAACGAGCTGCTGCATGCGCGCGAGCCGCACGCCCTGGGATTCGTCAGCGACCGTTTCCTTACCTGGCCAGCGCGTTCTGGCCAGGCGCTGGCGTAAATCGGCAAGGTCGCTATCGGGAATATGGGCTTTGAATGGGCGGATATTCTCCGCGTTACTCGCGGCATAAATCGCTTCCGGAAATAACGCCATTGCGCCCGCTGCCGCCGTGGCGGCCAGCACATTACGCCGCATCGGCGAGAACGGAGTTGAAGACATGCTGTGTCATCCTGTTTCCAAAGAATGGGCATCGGGTGCATGACGCCATGCACGACGATGTGAGCGAACTGGCAGAGCAATGCTTGACCGCTTGCGAGGCGCATGGCCCGCAGCGTCCCACTCATTAGAAACGGCGAATGTATCTCGCGTTTGTCCGCGATGTACCGGTTCGTAACAGGCCGGCGTTAAATCACCAGGAATAACTTAACGTTGCACGCGGGAATAAAGGAAGGATTCGATATAGGCGAGCGTGCATATCATACGTTCGTTTGGATTGACCCTCGACCCCATAGCCGCGATTATTCCAGCGCAATAGCCAATAAAGGAATCCGATGAGTCAGCATCGACACGACAGCGACGATCCGCAGGCAGGCAATCGCCCTTCCCCTATGGAGCCGCAATCGGATTCGAATGCGGCTCCGAAGGCCGCGCCTGCCGACGATCGTTACCCGCGCTTCAGCCACGCCGACATCGAAAAGATGATGCGCTTCGGCATGATTGAGCATTGGCGCGCGGGCGACGTGATGTTCCGTATCGGTCAACCGGGACTCGGCATGCGCGTGCTGCTGAGCGGACGCGCCAGGCTCTCGCGGCGCGATGGACTCGGCCGGTCGCAGACCATCGTCGAACTGGGCGCAGGCCAGTTCCTCGGCGAAGTGGCGCAGCTCACGGGCAAGCCCGCGCTCGCGGATGGCCTCGCACTCGACGACGTTCAGGCGCTGATGATCGCGCCGCAGCAGATCCGCGAAATGCTGGTCGCGCAGGCGCACATCGGCGAACGGATCATGCGCTCGCTCGTGCTGCGCCGTTTCGGTCTCGTGCGCGAAGGCGCCGGCCCGGTGCTGATCGGACGTTCCGGCGACCTGAAGCTGCTCGCGCTCGAAGGGCTGCTGCATCGGCTCGATCATCCGTACTCCGTCGCGGACCCCGCGACGGATGCCGACATCCGCGATCTGCTCGAAGAATGGGGCGTCTGGCATGACGACGTGCCCGTCGTGATGCTCGCGGACGGCACGCTGCTTCGCGATCCCGACGAACGGCAGCTGGCCGCGCGCCTCGGGCTGTTGCCCGAGCTCGATTCGACGCGCACCTATGACGTCGCCGTAGTCGGCGCAGGGCCAGCCGGCCTCGCCGCTGCCGTCTATGCGGCATCCGAGGGACTGTCGGTCATCGTCTTCGATAGCCACGGGCCAGGCGGACAGGCGGGCGCCAGCGCGCGGATCGAGAACTACCTGGGCTTTTCGACGGGTGTGTCGGGCCGCGAGCTGGCGGCGAACGCGTTCGCGCAAGCCGTGAAGTTCGGCGCGGAAGTCGTGATTCCCACGCGCATCGACCGGCTTGATTGTGCGCAGGCGCCGCTACAGCTCGAACTGCAAGGCGGCCAGCGCATCTCGTCGCGCACGGTCGTGATCGCGACGGGCGCGGCGTACCGGAAGCCGGTCATCGAAGGCCTCGACGACGTGAAAGGCCGTGGCGTCTACTACTGGGCTTCGTCGATCGAAGGACGTCTGTGCCGGGGCGCGGAAGTGGTGCTCGTCGGCGGCGGCAACTCGGCAGGACAGGCCGCCGTGTTCCTGTCGACACACGCGAGCCGTGTCCACCTGTTGATTCGCGGCGACAGTCTCGAGACCAGCATGTCGCGTTATCTGATCGATCGTCTTGCTTCGCTGGGCAACGTGGTGCTGCATACCCGGACCGTCGTGGCGTCCGTCAGAAGCGACGAATGGGGCCTCGAAGCCGTCACGTGCAGCACGCCCGAAGGCGAACTCGTGTTCGATACGCGCCACCTGTTCCTGTTCACGGGCGCGAACCCCAACACGCAATGGCTGCGCGACTGCAGTGTCGAGATCGATGATCGGGGCTTCGTCAAGACCGGCCTCGCGGCGGGCGTGCGTGCCGACACGGCATGCTTCGCGTTGCAGACCAACGTGCCCGGCGTGTTTGCGATCGGTGATGTGCGCAATGCATCGGCAAAGCGCGTCGCGGCGGCAGTGGGCGACGGTGCCGCTGTCGTAGCGGAGATTCATCAGTTTCTGAGCGCCGCGTTGCCCGTCGCGTGAGCACGCCGTTCGCGTGTTGCGAACGAGCCAGGGGAGAAACCCGGCGTAACCTATACGAACGTATGCGGTTGCCCATCCATATGAATCAGCTGGCTAGATGCAGATTGTATGGAACACATGCAAGCCGCAGATTACTCTTTGCACATCGATGCTTTGAAGCGGCGATCGGTCATCTTGCCTTGCATGAACGGAGCGAGCCGCCCGAACGACTCTGACAAAAAACTGTACGAATAAAAGGAGAACGCATATGCAAGACACGGTGAATCTGCGCCGCCGTCGCCTGATCGGGACGACTGCGGCAGGCATCGGGCTGCTGGAACTGGGCCTCGGCAACCTCGCGCACGCGCAAGGCACGAAGAGCGCGCATGCCGCAAAGAAAGCCGCTCGCCATACGTCGTTCGATGCGATCGAGCAGATCGACGCGGGCACGCTGAACGTCGGCTACGTCGACATGGGCCCGAAGGACGGGCAGCCCGTCATCCTGTTGCACGGCTGGCCGTATGACATCTACGCGTTCGTCGATGTCGCGCCGATTCTCGCGGCGGCGGGTTATCGGGTGATCGTGCCGTTTCTGCGCGGCTACGGCTCGACGCGCTTTCTGGCCAACGAAACGCCGCGTAACGGTCAGCAGGCCGTAGTCGCCGTCGACATCATCGCGCTGATGGATGCATTGAAGATCGATCAGGCCATCTTCGGCGCATTCGACTGGGGCGCGCGCACCGCGTGCATCATCGCTGCGTTGTGGCCGCAGCGCTGCAAGGGGCTGGTGTCGGTGAGCGGCTATCTGATCGGCAGCCAGGAGGCGAACCGCAAGCCGCTGCCGCCCAAGGCGGAGTTCGCGTGGTGGTATCAGTTCTATTTCGCCACCGAGCGCGGCGAACTGGGCTATGCGGCCAACCGCAACGACTTCAACCGGCTGATCTGGCAACTCGCATCGCCCAAATGGCATTTCGACGATGCAACGTATCAGCGCACGGCGGCATCGTTCAACAACCCCGATCACGTGGCCGTGGTGATTCACAACTACCGCTGGCGTCTGGGACTCGTGCAAGGCGAGCCGCAATACGACGAGATCGAGCAGCGTCTCGCGGCGCGGCCCACCATCGGTGTGCCGACCATCACGATGGAAGGCGACGCGAACGGCGCGCCGCATCCCGATCCGTCCGCGTACGCAAAGATGTTCACGGGCAAGTACCAGCACCGCAACGTGAGCGGCGGCATCGGTCACAACCTGCCGCAGGAAGCGCCCCAGGCATTCGCCGAAGCCGTCTTGCAGGTCACCCGGCTTTGATCCCGGATGCGTTCAACCATCACACGCCAATCGTCGCGCCTGACCTGACATCATGGACAAACCCGACCACGTTCTGATCGTCGACGAGGACCGCGGTATGCGCGAGTTCGTCGCCAGCTATCTGGAGAAAAACGGCATGCGCGTATCGCTCGCGTCCAGCGGGCGCGACATGCACGCCGTGCTCGAGCGGCATACGCCCGATGTGATCCTGCTCGATGTGATGCTGCCGGGTGAAGACGGCCTCGCGCTATGCCGCTGGCTGCGCGCGGGGCGTTATCGCGCGGTGCCCGTGATGATGCTGACCGAGCATTGCGACGAGATGGACCGGATCATCGGCCTGGAGATGGGCGCGGACGACTATCTGGCCAAGCCGTGTGCCGTGCGCGAACTGCTCGCGCGCATCCGCGCGGTGCTGCGGCGCACGCGCATGCTGCCGCCCGGCATGCTGGTCGAGGAATCGACGGAGATGTTGAGCTTCGGCGACTGGCGGCTCGATACCACAGCGCGTCACCTGCTCGACACCGAGGATGCCGTGGTCGCGTTGAGCGGCGCGGAATACCGGCTGTTGCGCGCGTTTCTCGATCACCCGCAACGCGTGCTGACGCGCGACCAGCTGCTCAATCTGACGCAGCGGCGCAACGCCGAGCCGTTCGATCGTTCGATCGACCTGCTGGTCAGCCGTCTGCGGCAACGGCTCGGCGACGTCGCCCGCGTGCCGCGCTACATCAAGACGCTGCGCAACGAAGGCTATGTGTTTTCATCGACGGTGAAGGCTGTCGAGGAAGCGCGCGCGAGGCAGCAGGCGTGATGCGTGGCGTTTTCCGGGCGTTTTCCTGACGCCGTCGTTTTAACCCAAGATGGCCTGTGCTTCGCCCGGCCGTTCGCTCGTATCACCACGTTTGTATCGCCATGTATCCGGCCCGTCTGGCCGATACATCGCGATACGCAACCCCTCCCTCCTGAAATCCGCCGGATACATGTGCGGGCTCTAATCCGTCACAAGGGCACGCGCGAGAACGACATGCGCAGCGTGCAAACCGGTTGAATCAACCGTTTCCGGATCAGGAGGTCGGTTCCATGTTACTCATCGTCATTGCGTTTCTGGGCGGGGTGCTCACCATATTGAGCCCATGTATCCTGCCCGTCGTGCCATTCGTCTTCGCCCGTTCCGACAAGCCGTTCGTGACGGGCCGGCTGCCGCTGCTGCTCGGCCTGGCTATCACGTTCGCGCTCGTCACGGGCGTCGGCATTGCCGGCTTGAGCGGCGCCGCGCAGCTGAACCACTACGGGCGCTGGGTGTCGCTCGCGCTGTTCGGCGTGTTCGGCGCGTCGCTGCTGTTCCCGGCACTCGCGGCGCGTCTGTCGCGCCCGTTCTTCGGGATCGGCAACCGCGTCGCCGCGCTGTCGCAAATGCGCGGCACACGGTTCCAGATCGGCTCTGCGCTGCTGCTCGGCGTGGCGACGGGCCTCTTGTGGGCGCCTTGCGCGGGCCCGATTCTCGGCCTGATTCTCACGGGCGCCGCGTTGCATGGCGCGACCTGGGCGACGGCGGCGGCACTGACCGCGTATGCGCTCGGCGCGGCCAGCTCGCTCGCCGTCGTGTCGGGGCTCGGCAAGCAGGCGCTCGACGGACTCAAGCGATCGCTCGGTCTTGGCGAGCGCGTGCGCCGCGCGATGGGCGCGCTGGTGCTGCTCAGCGTCACGGCCATCGGCTTCGGCTTCGATACGCGCGCCCTCGCGCATGTGCCGTCGACGTCGACGACGGGTGTCGAAAGCCGGCTGGTCGGTCTGCTTTCTGCGAACAGCAGCCAGAAGCCGCACATCCAGCGCATCAGCGCAAAGGCGCCGTCCGCGCTGCCCGTCGAAGGCCGTCTGCCTTCGCTCGATGGCGCCGAGAGCTGGCTCAATTCGCCGCCGCTCACCAGCGATGCATTGCGCGGCAAGGTCGCCGTCGTCAACTTCTGGACGTATTCGTGTATCAACTGCCTGCGCACGCTGCCGTATCTGAAGACGTGGTCGGACCGCTATCGTAACGACGGTCTCGTAGTGGTCGGCGTGCATACGCCGGAGTTCGCCTTCGAGCACGATCCGTCGAACGTGAAGCGCGCCGTCGCCGACCTCGGCGTGCACTACCCCGTCGCAATCGATAACGGCTACAAGATCTGGCAGGCATTCGGGAACCAGTACTGGCCTGCGTTCTATATCGTCGATGCACAAGGCCGCATCCGGTATCACCATTTCGGCGAAGGCGGCTATGCCGAAGCCGAGAAGGTCATCCAGCAGTTGCTGGCGGAGTCGGGGCACACGATGCAAACGCGCGATCTGCCGCCCATTCAGGGCGCCGGCGCGCAGGCGGCCGCAGATAACCGGGATGTCGAATCGGGCGAGACCTATGTGGGTTATCAGCAGGCGCGCGGTTTCGCATCGCCGGAAGACCTCCGGCCCGACGACGTCGCTGCGTACTCCGTGCCGTCGCAGTTGCAACTCAATAGCTGGGCATTCGGCGGGAAGTGGATCGTAGGCGGCGAAGCGGCCGTGCTCGCTGACGCGCATGGGCGCATCGCCTACCGCTTCCACGCACGCGACCTGCATCTCGTGCTCGGCCCCGGCGCGAATGGCAAGCCCGTACGCTTTCGCGTCACGATCGACGGCGCGGCTCCCGGCGACTCCCATGGCGCCGACGTCGCCGCCGACGGCAGTGGTGTCGTGACGAGCGCGCGCCTGTATCAGCTGGTGCGCCAGCACGACGCCGTGCGCGACCGTACCTTCACGATCGAGTTTCTCGATCCGGGTGTGCAGGCCTTCTCGTTCACGTTCGGCTGAACCTGGCCGCAACGCTTCGTGAAACGCCACTGCGCTTTCGCGGCGCAGTGGCGTTTGTCATTGGCAAGCCGCTGCCCGAGATTTGTACCGCAATGTATATATCCGCGATAGAGAAATACTGGCTTACATTCCGGCGCGTTCTTGAAACAAGCCAGATACGTGAGCGGGTTCAAATAACGACACGCAAGGTTGATTCATGACAGTGCGACTGACCGGGCGCGAAGGCATCGCAAGTGCAATAGGCAAAGCGCGATGACCGCCCGGAATGACATCAACGCAGACCCGCTTCACTACTGGAGAATACTCATGAAACTCGTTCAATCCCTCATCGTTGCAGCCTTGATCGCCGCTCCCGCTGTGTCGTTCGCGCAGTCGAACCAGCCCGTGACCCGCGCCCAGGTGCGCGCCGAACTGGTCCAGTTGCAACAGGCCGGCTACAACCCGGCGAGCGACAACACGCAATACCCGAAGAACATCGAAGCCGCGCTGTCGCGCATCCAGGCTGAAAAGGGTGCTGCATACGGCGGCGTCGCAGCAGGTCAATCGAACTCGGGCGCGCATCGTGACACCGCGCAAACGCCCGCTCCGCAACAAGATGTGCTGGGTCTCGAACCGATCTACGCGCATTCGTAATCGCCACGGCTCCGTTGCCGATGCATGCATGCTCGCAACGGAGCGCCCGACTGACGCAGCAGAAAAACATCCATCGATAACGCGGTACTCAGGGGCAACACAATGACAAGAAGCTTCAGGACCATCCTCGCGTTCGCCACGATGCTGTGCGGACTTTTTGCATTGCAGACGGCGCAGGCGGCCACGCAAGCCGATCTCAAAGGCACCAGTGTCGTTCTCGTTCACGGCGCATTCGCCGACGGATCGAGCTGGAACCGCGTGATCCCGCTACTCGAAGCACATGGACTGCATGTCGTCGCCGTGCAGAATCCATTGAGTTCGCTCGCCGACGATGTCGCGGCCACGAAGCGCGTCATCGATCAGCAGACAGGCCCTGTCGTGCTGGTCGGTCATTCGTGGGGCGGCGTGGTCATCAGCCAGGCGGGCAACGACGACAAGGTCAAGTCGCTCGTCTACGTCGCGGCCTTCGCGCCCGACGCCAACCAGTCGATCGCCGACATCACGCAGGGCATGAAGCCGCCCGCCTGGGCGAACGAACTGCGGAAGGATGCGGGCGGCTATCTGACGCTGTCGGACAAAGCGGTGCGCGACGACTTCGCGCTCGATCTGCCCGCAGGCCAGCAGCGCATCGTCGCCGCGACGCAAGGGTCGTGGTTTTCCGGCTGCCTGAACGACAAGGTGACGCAGGCCGCCTGGCACGAGAAGCCGTCGTACTTCGTGATTCCCGGCCGCGACAAGATGATCGATCCGCAGTTGCAGGCGAAGATGGCGACGCAGATCCATGCGCAGGTGACGCGTGTCGACGCGAGCCACGTCGCGATGCTGAGCCAGCCCGAAGCAGTCGCCAACGCGATCATCGCGGCGGCTCGCAACGCGCGCTGATGCGGGGAGGCACGACATGAAGACCATCGTGATGGACGGTCCGGGAGGGCCGGAGAAGCTTCGGCTGGCCGAATGCGGCGATCCTGTTGCCGGTCCGGGCCTTGTCGTCGTCGACGTGGATGCGGCAGGCGTCAACTTTATGGACATCAGCGTGCGGCGCGGCGGCATCTGGTCGACGATGGCGAATCCGAAACCGCTGGGCGTCGAAGGCGCGGGGCGCGTGCTGAGCGTCGGCGACGACGTCGAGGATATCCGGCCGGGACAGCGTGTCGCGTGGGTCTATGCGCCCGGCAGCTATGCGCAGCGTGTTGCGATACCCGCCGCCTCGCTCGTCCCGATTCCGGATGCAATCGACCACACCACCGCCGCAGCCGTGATGATGCAGGGCCTCACGGCCAGTCACTTCGCGACGGACTTCTACCCCGTGCGTCAGGGCGACATCGCGCTGGTGCATGCGGCGGCGGGCGGCCTCGGGCTGTTGCTGACGCAGATCATCAAGCTGCGCGGCGGCATGGTGATCGGTCGCGTGTCGCATGAAGACAAGATCGAAGCTGCGAGGCAAGCGGGCGCCGATCATGTGATCGTCGACAGTGAAGGCCGGTTCGCCGACGACGTGATGCGCATCACCGACGGCGAAGGCGTGAACGTCGTCTACGACGGTTCGGGGCCGGCGACGTTTCAAGGCTCGCTCGCATCGCTGCGGCGCTCCGGCACGTTCTGCTGGTATGGGCCGGTGCTGGGCGCGGCAGGCCCGCTTCATATCATGAGCCTGCCGAAGAGCATCAAGATCGGCTACGCGACGTTCGCTGATCATATCCACACGCCCGCCCTGCTGCGCGCGCGTGCGAAGCAACTGTTCGACTGGATCATCGCGGGCGTGCTCGACGTGCGGATCGGCGGCGTCTATCCGCTTGCGGATGCCGCACGTGCGCATGCCGATATGGAAAGCCGCAGGACGACGGGCAAGCTGCTGCTGATTCCTTAGGCGAACTCGGGCACGCTGCCGATCGGCAACGCGACAGCTCTCCTGTCGGGGAGAACTCAAGGGAACATGGGCTTGTTAAAGGTCATCCATTAACAAGCCCACTATCCCCCGGTCGTTATTTGAAGAACTGAAATCACACGACACACAACCACGACGAAACGCTACGCGGTGCAGTCGAGTAAAGGCGCATCCGATACATGACTGGCGACACGCATGACCGTGGCCGAGAACAGGTAGCCTTCGTTGCGCAGCGTCTTGATGAAGCGTCCGTCGCGCACGCCGTCCTGCAGCCGTTGACGCACGCGGCTCACGAGCAGATCGATCGAGCGGTCGAGCAGGTCGGCATGACGTCCTTGCGTCAGGTTCAGCAACTGGTCGCGCGTGAGCACGCGGTTCGGGTGATCGAGGAATACCCGCAACAGCCGGTACTCCGCGCCGCTCAACGCAACCACCGTGCCTTCGGGATCGAGCAGACGGCGCGCCGCCGTGTCGAGCCGCCATTCGCCGAAGCGCAGCACGGTGGCCGATTCGGCGACGCGCATCCCCGGCGGCAGCATGTTGGTGCGGCGCAGGACGGCACGGATGCGCGCCAGCAGTTCGCGGATCGCAAACGGCTTGGCCATGTAGTCGTCCGCGCCCAGTTCGAGGCCGACGATGCGGTCCGCTTCATCGTGACGTGCGGACAGCATGACGATGGGTATCGCGTGAAACTCGCCCGCGCGCAATTCGCGGCACAGCGACAGGCCATCCGCATCTGGCAGTCTCACGTCGAGGACGATGAGATCGGGCGGGTCGCGGTCGAGCGCCACGCGCATGTCGCGCCCACTGGACGCGCGCGATACCCGCATGCCATTGCGTTGCAGATAGATGGCGACCGGTTCGCGGATCTCACGATCGTCATCGACGATCAACACGTGTTCGAGCTTCTTCATGACAGGTTCAACGACTGCGGCTGCAACGGCGACTGCGGCGGAATGCACTGCTTCCGGATCGCACTGACGGCGCGACGTGGCGGGATGCCCGCACGGTCGCCGCATTCGTACGCGCATGTATCCGGCCCACACCCGCCGATACAAAACACTGCCGGCGCGCCACTTCACGACATGTGACGGATACATCCCGATGCTCAAATGAGCAGCGTCGACACGCGTCACACCGGCCATCGGGTGCGGGTTAATGTGCGCGCATGGTGGCAGGAACCCATCGTTGACACAACAGCAACTGTGCTCACTCTCCGTTGCCCAACGGGCAACACTCGAGATTTCATGGGTCTGACAACGATGCGAACAATCAACCACCAGCGCCTGAGATATTTCTACGCGGTCCTGACGCAGGGATCGATTCGTGGCGCCGCCGACGACATGAACACATCGCCGTCGGTCATCACGCGGCAGATCCGGCTGCTCGAAGAGGAGCTGGGGGTCACGCTGTTCGAGCGGGGCGCGAGAGGCGCCCGGCCGACGGAACCGGCAGCGCATCTGCTGGAGTTCTGGGAGGGCTGCCAGTCGCAGCAGGAAAAACTCGAAGATCAGCTGCATGCTTTTCGCGGCCTGCGTCATGGACGGGTGCAACTGGCCGTCAGCGAAGGTTTCGTCGATACGCTGACCGAGGACGTGCTCGCGCCGTTCTGCGCGCAGTATCCCGCGCTGACGATCGAGATGAGCATGCTGGCACGCGATGGCATCGTTGAAGAGGTGGCTGAAAGCCGCGCGCATATTGGGCTGGCGTATAACCCGCCGCCGCATCCGCGGCTTCAGTGTCGCGCGAGTTCGGTGCAGCGGGCGGTGTTGCTGTTACGGCGCGGGCATCCGCTTGCGATGCGAAAGCGGGCCGCTACGATTCAGGATTTGCGGGCGTTTCCGCTGGCGCTGATGCCGCAGACGTTCGGGATCGGGCACGCGGTGAAGATGCTGGAAATCGCCGAGGGCGTGCAGATCGAGCCGGCTATGACGACCAATTCGCTGGCTGTGCTTAAACGGATGGTGGCGGTGGAGAACTTCGTCACGTTGATTGGGGAGTTTGCTGCGCGGCGCGAAGTGGCAAGCGGTGAGTTGACGACCGTGCCGGTCGATCATCCCGTTTTTCAGAGTACGCATGCGAGGTTGCTGGTGAAGACGAGTCGTATGTTGGGGCCGGGGCCGGCGGCCTTGCTTGAGTGGATTCAGCGAAGGCTGTCGGTGTTTGATGTGCAGAGGTAGGTGTTTTTTTTGTCTGCGACGCTGGGTGGTTTGCTTGCCTTTGTGCTGGCATCCGCGTTTTGTTATTGGTTCGCTAGCGTTGCCCCTGTGCGGGGCGGCACCTACTTTTCTTTGCCGCCGCAAAGAAAAGTAGGCAAAAGAAAGCGGCTAACACCGCCAGCACATGTGTTTGCCTGAGGGCCCCCACAGGTTCTTACGCTTCACACGGCAACGCGCCAGTCCGCGCCCGTTGCCAACGTTCTCCCTGTACGCCTCACCTGCTTCATGCCCCCACGTCTCAGCACGCCGCGCCACATAGTCCTCAGCCGCCCAGGTGGCAAACTGTGTGTAGGCATTCGCGCCATAGGCGCATTACTCCGGACTGTGTAGCAGGATTGGTGTTTCTGGTAAGCACGCTGATCTGTACGGTGCGACAACCTGCACACCGTTTGCCACCTGGGCGGCACAAGCCATTCGCTGCCGCTGACTGTTGTGCGGGTGCCTGAAGTGGGTGACGCGATTGTTCGAAGCGCTGGCAACGGGCAATGAACAACGCGTTACCGTGAGAAGTGTGGGGACGTTGGGGGCCCGTGGATAAGAACAAGGATTGGCGGTGTTAGCCGCTTTCTTTTGCCTACTTTTCTTTGCGGCGGCAAAGAAAAGTAGGTGCCGCCCCGCACAGGGGCGACGCCTGAAGCACGCTAACAAACCGCGGATGCCAGCGAAAACCCAAAACCCAACCCCAAACCCTACCCCTACCGGCAACGCCCGCCCCGAAAGCACCAAAAACGATAGAATCATCACATCCCTCGCTACAATCATTCCAAAACCCCAACAATAACAAACCATATAGGGGCTAAATGTTATTGACGCATCATTTGCCTGATGCGAAGATCACAACACATACCGCGATCCGATCGCGAAACATAAGAATTCGTCATACTGACGAAGGAGACTCCAGGATGAGTGAGCCGGTTGCGGTCGCGGCCGCTTCATCGCCCCGTGTGCCATTGATCCGCGTTGCAGGCGTCACCAAGAAATTCGGTGGCGTGCAGGCGCTGCGCGGCGTCAATCTGGAAGTCCTGCCGGGCGAAGTCCACGCCCTGCTCGGCGAAAACGGCGCGGGCAAATCCACCCTCATCAAAATACTCAGCGGCGTCCACACCTACGACGAAGGCTCAATCGAAATCGCCGGCCAGAAGGTCGCGTTCGAATCGCCAGCCAGGTCGCGCGAGGCAGGCGTCGCCGTCGTCTATCAGGACCTGAGTCTCGTCGAATCGTTGTCGGTCGGTGCCAACCTGATGCTCGGGCGCGAGCCACGCACCCGCCTCGGCTTCGTCAGACAGCGCGAACTGATGGCGCAAGTCGGCGCTTTTCTGCGCGAACACAATATCCCGCTCGATCCCCGCGTACCCGTCGATTCCCTGCCGTTCGCGTACCGGCAAATGACCGAGATCTGCAAGGCGCTGATGGGCGACGTGCGCGTGCTCATTCTCGATGAACCGACGTCTGCCCTCACAGGCGGCGAGGAACAGATTCTCTTCGACGCAATCCGCACTGTGACAGCGCGCGGCGTCGGCGTGATTTACGTCACGCACCGGCTGAACGAGGTGTTTCGCATCTCGCAGCGCGTGACCGTGTTCCGCGACGGCGCGAACGCCGGTCATTTCGCCACGGCGGACACCGACATGAAACAACTCGTCGCGGCGATCGTCGGACCGCGTCATGCTGCGATGCAGGCCCGGCAGGAAACCTCGACGGGCGCGTCGGCGCAAACCGTCCAAAGCAAAGCAGCACAAACAGCAGAACCGAACACGCTCGATGCTCCCGTGCTGGCGCTATCGAACGTGAGCAACGCGCGTTTGCACGGCGTGAATTTCGCGGTGCGCAAGGGCGAAGTGCATGGTCTTGCAGGGCTGATCGGCAGCGGCCGCACCGAGATATTGCAGACCATCTTCGGCCTGCTGCCGATCGACGCCGGCTCGATCGAACTCGACGGCCAGCCGCTCGCCGCGCGTCGCCCCGGCGACGCGATCCAGCGCGGCATCGCGCTCGTGCCGGAAGACCGGCATCTGCAAGGACTCGTGCTCGATCATTCGATCGAACGCAATCTGACCTTGCCGCGCCTGCCGCAGTTTTCGCGCGGCGGCTGGCTGCGCGCGCAAGCCGCCGCGCAACAGGCACGCACGGCGATGAAGCAGTTGTCCGTGAAGGCGCCCAATGCGTCGACGCATGTGAAGTTTCTCTCGGGCGGCAACCAGCAGAAAGTCGTGTTCGCCAAGTGGAATCATCCGCGCCCGAAGGTGTTGCTGCTCGATGAGCCAACCGTGGGCGTCGATGTCGGCGCGCGCGAAGAAATCTACGGCGTAGTCCATGACGCGGCCAGCGCGGGCACGGGCGTCGTGGTGGTGTCGTCGGATCTCGACGAACTGCTGCGGCTGTGCGACCGCATTTCCATCGTGGTGGACGGCTCGATCGTGCGAACCGTCGAGCGCGCGCAGTTACGCACCGCCGAAGAACTGCACCATCTCATTCAACTCCCCCGGCCTACTGAAGAGCTTGCAACATGAACGAGTCCGTTTCGCCCATGCCCGCCGAGCAACAGGCCGCCCAGCGTCACGGCCGCGCCTGGCGCATTGCGCGGCGTCTGCTACAGGGCGATCGCCCGTACATGCTGTACATCGCGTTTGCGATTCTGCTGGTGGTGTTCAGCTTTGCGTCGCCGTGGTTTCTGTCGATCGACAACTTCCTCAATATCGGGCGGCAGACGGCCCTCGTGTCGATCATCGCGATAGGCATGACGTTCGTGATCATCGCGCGGCAGATCGATCTCTCCGTCGGCTCGGCGCTCGCGCTGTCGGGCATGTCGGCCGCGCTGGCGATGTCGCACATCAGCGATACCTGGATCGTCGGCGCGATTGCGGGCATCGGCACGGGCGCGATCGTCGGCGCGATCAACGGCTTCGTCACGACGCGCCTGAACATTCCGTCGTTCCTCGTCACCCTCGGCACGCTGAGCGCGGCGCGCGGCCTCGCGCTGATGGTCACCACCACGCGCCCCGAGATCATCACCAACGATCACTTCATCGCGATCTTCGGCGAAGGCGATATTGCGGGCGTCCCCGTGCCGATTCTGTGGACACTGCTTGCCGTGATCGGCGGCATCCTGCTGCTGCACTACAGCGTGTTCGGCCGGCAGATTTACGCGGCAGGCGGCAACCCGACTGCCGCGCTCTATTCGGGCATCAACATCCGGCGCGTGACGACGCTCGCGTTCGTGCTGACAGGCGTGCTGGCCGGTCTCGCCGCGCTCGTGCTGTCGGCGCGTTCGCATGCGGCGCGGCCGGACGTCGTGCAGGGCATGGAACTCGACGTGATCGCATCCGTCACGCTGGGCGGCTGCAGTCTGTTCGGCGGACGCGGCTTCATTCTCGGCACGCTGCTCGGCAGTCTGATCATCGGCACGCTGAATAACGGCCTCGTGTTGCTCGGCGTCAGTTCGTCGCTGCAACTCGTCATCAAGGGCGTCATCATCGTCGCGGCAGTCGCGTTCACCCGCAAATGAGCATCGAGCGGTGACAGTCGATCGGCCTCTTGCGCATGCGGCGTTGCGCGTCGGGCCACAAAGGGCAATTCCAAAAACGGCAGGAGACGCAGTACATCACGACCAACGGAGGAAAACATGAACGACCGTCGTGTATCAGGAGCGAGGCTGGCGAGTGTGGTGGCGGCGACTGCGCTGGCCATGTGCTGTTCGCAGGCGTTTGCGCAGGCATGCACGAGCCTGCCTGCGAAATCGATTGGACCGGCGGGCATCGTCGGGCAAGGACCGAATGGCGAGAAGGCAGCATCCGCCGATGCCGTCAAGCTGACGGATGCCGAGGCCGCGAAGGTCAAGGCCGGCAAGTTCAAGGTCGGCATCTCGATGCAGACGATGAACCTCGACTGGTCGCAACTCCAGGTCGCCGGCATCACCGATACGCTGAAGAAATACGGCGTCGAAGTGATCGGCACGGCATCGGCCGAGTATCAGGTCGACAAGCAGATCGCCGACATCGAAAACACGATCCAGCGCCATCCTGACGGCATCATTTCGATTCCCGTCGACGGCACGGCGACGGCTGCCACCTACAAGAAGGTCTCGCAGGCAGGCATCAAGCTCGTGTTCATGGACAACGTGCCGACAGGCCTCAAGCATCCCGAGCAGTACGCGGCGATGGTGTCCGCGGATAGCGAGGGCAATGGCCAGATCGCGGCGAAGGTACTTGCATCGTGCGTACCGAAAGGCGGCACGGTCGGTCTCGTGAACTTCGGCGTCGACTACTTCAGTACGACGGAGCGCACGAAGGCCGTCAACGAGTGGCTGAAGAAGAATCGCCCCGACATCAAGGTCAAGCAGGTCGCGTTCACGGACCCGTCGAAGGTCGGCCAGATTGCGGGCGACTTCCTCACCGCGAATCCCGACGTGAAGGGCGTGTTTGCCGTATGGGACCAGCCCGCGCTCGACACGCTGACGTCGATGCGCGCACAAGGCATCAATACGCCCGTGACGACGGTCGATCTCGGACTTGAATCGGCAATCGAAATCGCCAAGGGCGGTCCGCTCAAGGCAACGGGTTCGCAGCGTCCGTACGACCAGGGTGTCGCCGAAGCGATGGCGATGATGAAGGCGCTGATCGGTCAGACGCCGCCGGCATGGATCGGCGTGCAATCGCTGCCCGTCGTTCAATCCAACGTGCTCGAATCGTACAAGACGGTGTTCAAGAAAGATCCGCCGCCGCAACTGGCCGATGCGTGCAAGAAGGCAGCGCCTGCTTGTGGGTAATGAATTGCAGATGCTTTAATGCAGTTGACTGAGTTTGCCTGAGAGCGGAGCCTTTGCGGGCTTCGCTCTTTTTTACGCGCGCAATAACTGCAAATGCGGCGCACCGGCGCAACGCCCACGCTCACCCTTCTTCCCCGACTGTGCATGCTGCTCTAGCCACGGCACCAGTTCGCTAATCGGCATGGCTTTGGCGAAGTACCAGCCCTGTCCGTACTGCACGCCTTTATCCAGCAGATACTCTGCCTGCGCCGCCGATTCGATGCCTTCGGCGACGATCTCCATGCCCAGGTCGTGCGCCATCGCGATGATGTGCGGCGCCACTACGCAACTGGCGTGAGCATTCTCGACGGGACTGACGAACGCCTTGTCGAGCTTCAGGGCATCGACGTGAAAGGTCCCGAGGTAGGAAAGACACGAATAGCCCGTCCCAAAGTCGTCGATATAAACAGGATGTCCCGCCCACCTGAGCGCGGCAATGACGCTGCGCGTTGCGTCCGGATGCATGAAGCCTCGTTCCGTCGCTTCGATTCCCACTTGCGAGGCGTGCACGCCCGTCCATTTCAACGCTTGTGCGAGCACGTCGAGGAAGCGGACACTGCGTAGATCGTCGCTGCCGACATTGATCGATACGCGAAATGACCGGTCAGAACTCAGTATGCAAGCCAGATCCTCGAGGCTCTTATGGAGCACGAAATCGGTCAAGGGTGCCATGAGCCGATGCTCTTCAGCCACGCCAACAAAGATCTCCGGCGAGATATCCTGTCCGTGCAGCCGCCACCTGAGTAGCGATTCGACACCGACGCATTTGTTGTCGGCAAGCCTGACGACAGGCTGATAAAACACCTCGAGTGTCTTACGGGCGATGGCCAGTCTTAGCTGCTCGGGTAATGCGAGTTCGGAGATCATAAAGTCGTGCGATTGACAGGCAGAGTACATAGCATGCCGTCGGGGCGGTGCGCTTCCATGACGCGGACATGAGATTTACGTCATGGTCGACGCTTCGAGGTACGCGCGCGACATGTGGCCGGAAGCTCGAGAACGGCCGATGCAGAATTGAGCCGCGCATCCCTTGCTATTGATCCCTGGCAATGCGACGTGATGAGTCATGCGACAGAATCGTTCTGTCAGCGGCGAGTCGATGGTGCGCGTCGCTGATGTGTCCAGTATCGAAGTTCTCTGTTACCCAACGGAGTGCTCGATCGACCTCCGTTTCGGGCGACTTCGGTCGCCCGTTTTTTTGGCCGCGCCACGCGGCACGCCGTTAGTTTCGATACCTGATTGACGATTTGCGTTGCCGGACATTCCGATCAGCGTGGTTGGCTCGTGTCAGCATCCGGTCTTACATCGCCAGCGGGAAAGCGAAGCCAGAACGTCGTGCGCACACCCGGCCGGCTTTCCACACCACATTGGCCGCCATGGCTTTCCATGATCGACTTCACGATCGCCAGCCCGAGGCCTGTACCTGATCCGGAGTTGCGCCGCGATGGATCGACACGGTAAAACCGTTCGAAGACGCGCTCGACGTGCTTTCCCTCTATACCGACGCCAGCATCCGTAACGGCGATTTCCGCTACACCGCCCTCCTCCCGGCAATCGACCAGAACAGCCGATCCGCGCGGTGCGTGCGCGAGCGCATTGGAAAGCAGATTGCTCAACCCACGCTGATAGAGCAACAGGTTCGCGCGAACGGTGGCGCACCCACTCACCACGATCGTGACTTCCGCATCCGACGCCATCGGCTCGTAGTAACCGGCAACCCGTTCGGCCTCCGCTACGGCGTCGAGCCGGCGAAGCTCGCCGACCGCATGCGTCGCCTCGGATCGGGCAAGGAAGAGCATGTCTTCGATCATCCAGGAAAGACGCCGATACTCGTCCACGCTCGATTCCATGACGTCACGGTATTCCTCCGCTGTGCGCGGCTGCGAAAGCGCCACCTGCGCGGCCGCCTGCAGATTGGTCAACGGCGTACGCATATCGTGCGCGAGGTTCGAGGAAAACTGGCTGAGGCGCGTAAACGAATCGTTCAGTCTTTCCCGCATGCCGTTAAAGGCGTGCTCCAATTCCTTGAGTTCTTCCGAAGTATCGAATCCCGACAAAGGTTGCGCCAGTCGGCTCGACGACATCTCTTCTGCGTATGAGACGAAGCGCCGAAGCGGGCTTAGTCCGAACACGGCAATCGCATAGGCAAAGGCGGCCGCTATCCCTACGCCCACGACTTCGATCAGCACGATCGTCCATGCATGTGCGCGCAATGACGCCAGGTTGTCCGACTTGTCGTACTGGACGACGACGCGCACGGAAACGCAGCCCGCCCCCGCGAGCCGCGTCACCGCCGTGAGATAGCGGAACCTTGCACCTCGGGTATCGAACGCAGCCGTCCGTGTGTCTGACGACAGGTCGCGAAGCACTGCGGATGTCTGAAAGCCGCTCGTGCCGACGAGACGGTTCCCGGCCATATCGTAGATGGCCATGTCCATGTTCTGATGGCCATCCATCTGATCGGTCCAGACATGAGGATGGTTCGAGATGTCGGTCGTCGCGCGCACGCTCGCGAGATCGACCTGCAGGGCCTCCAGCGTGGTCTGCATATGACCGCCTGCCGAGACGGCCATACGGCTGCGCAGCGCCTCGTAAAGCGCGGCACCGCTGAGCGCCAGAATGATCGACGTAGAGAAGAAAATCAGCGCGGTAAGTCTCGCCCCCAGGCTTCGCGGCAAAAACCGATTGATCATCGGTTTCGCACGCCAACGCGCATCAACGTGCATTAATTGGCGTCACTCGCGTCGCATAGGCCGACACGAATACGGCGTGAACGGTATCGCCCACTGTTAAAGTCTTGAAATCGATATCGGGACCGACTACGAGCGTAACGGTCCGATAGGCGCCACGCAACCGCACCTCGCGCTTTTTCGCGTCCATATGCAGCACCGTCGCCTGAACCTCGACCTGGCGCGCGGCGCTGTATCCCGACGGTGTCGACTGATACACGCTGGAATCAACGCGTTTGCGAATGCCCTTGTCCGCGTCTCCGACCTTGTCGGCAGACACGAGCAGTGCGTTTTTGTAGAGCACTTCGACGTCGTCGCCCACCCGAAGCTGATCGAAATTGTCGACCTGCGGCCCGATCGCGACGTCGATGTCGTGCCCCTTCTTCCCATGCAACGTCATGATGCGCGAAGCCCGGTCGATATCCGATATTTTGGCCCTGATCTCCACCGGGGACGCTTTCGCGAGAAGCGACTGTACGCGCGTGGCGAGTGCGGATTGCTCTTGCGTGCCTGAAGCGGTTCGAGCGGCTTGAGCGGTCTGCGCACTCGCCCATGATGTCATTCCAACGCTCACGATGACTGCCACTGCCAGAGTTGCTGCTTTATTCATCCGCATTTTCCTGTTCTAAAGGGATTCTGATAACGAGGTCTATCAGCCGGTTTTGCTTCGATATCGAGTCAAGGGGCACACGTCAGTCGACCTTCCGTTCTTGCCTGACATCACCGACGCGATCACTTCCAGTTTCCCCGCCTCGGAGGGTTCCAGTGAATTTCGCCTTGGGTTCGCTTCGTGTGGGCATCGTCGGCTCGGCTATAGGCGGCATAACCACACGATGCCCGATTCTCCCCGTTGCCTCATAGGGTCCACAACGAAGACTAAAAGGCGTTTTGTATCACGAGTCTCGGCTTCAACTTCAAGCATGAATCAAATCTTTGATTCAACATAAATTCCGTTATTCAAACGACAACTCGAGTTCGAGAAATGACCAATCTGGACGGTGTTTTCTTTAGAACGACGGTAGAGTAAAAATTCCTGGCAATTAAATTCTCGGCTTACTCAATCAATCATTGATAAGCATGCCTACTCATTAATGTCACATTTTTTATTTTCTTAAAGACGCCAGATCATGATCAGTAACTTCACTCACCAATCCAATTTTTAAGAGCCACCAACGACGCTTGACCTTCCAGGCCTTCAACACTGCTCTCTGTCACGGCTGTTCTCCGCGACAGCGCATCGACCTTGCGTTCAAGCGCATGCCAACACCGCAGTCATTACGCCCCTGACGAAGCCGATCTACAAGAACTTCGCACCCGACATAGCCGCCAGACGTCCTGGCGCAATTGTCAGCCCTGACCCAGCAGGTCGATCATTCAAGGAATTATTCATGCGATATCTTCACGTCGCAGCGGCGCTAACCATTGGCGCAGCCATGGCAATCCCATCCAGCCCCGCCTACCCGGCCGAGGCCTCGCTTGGCGCACAAGTCAACGTCATGCCCAAATACGACGGCGCGGCATCGTACCGCGCACTGCCTCTGCCTGTGTTCGCCTATGACAATGGGCTCTTTTTTGTTTCCGGTCTCTCAGCCGGAATACGCTATCCGATCGGGGCTGGATTTTCGACAGGTTTGATCGCGCAGTTCGACTTCGGGCGGGATGCTGACGATTCCTCCCGCCTGGCAGGAACCGATGACATTTCCAACACGGCCCGCCTTGGCGCTTTCGTCGATTGGCGTCACGGCAGATGGCGCGCGTCGCTCAACGCCCTGCAGGCGACGCACGACGGATATGGTCTGAAAGTCCGTCTCACGGGCGGTTACACCGCTTTGGCCACGCCGAAGAACACGGTTCATCTGGCCGTGGGTGCGACTTTCGGTAACGAAGACTATATGAACACCTATTTCGGCGTGACCGGGCAGGAGTCAGTCGCCAGCCAGTCGAGGCTCGCCGCATATTCGCCTTCAGCGGGTATCAAGGGGGTTGATGCAAGCGTCACCTGGAAACACCAGATCAACCCGCATTGGAGCACGGCAGCCGTGCTGGGCGTGTCGAGCCTGGTGGGTGACGCAGCCGACAGCCCCGTCGTGGAACACAAGGCTGCCCTCTTCGGATCGGTTGGTCTGGCGTACCGCTTTTAATTCCGTCGTTGCGGTATGCATGTGCCGACACATGCATACCGCACTCTTCGGCGCAGTCCCGAACGCGCGCCACCCGTTTCATCTGCACGTATCGAAAGACGCTTCCGCACACGTCGCATCGTGCGCATTGCTTCGCGCATTCTGTCTGCTAACCTCACCTCGCTTTGACAAGCGAGCCTTCGCCACCGCAGTCCAACCATGGGACACGGAAGGACGATCGGCAAAGTCGGTCACACGGAGGGCAGACGACGCATTGCGTCATCTGCCCGATCAGCGCCGATCAGAAGCGGTGACGCAACCCGATCGTTGCCGCAACCTGGTTGTTGGTCGACGACGGTGTCAGCATATTGATGGATGCCACGTTCGTGATGCCGTTACCGTTCGCGTCATAACCAAGCGAGCCCGAAGCGTGCTGGTACACGCCGGCCAGGTACACGTCGGTACGCTTGCTGAGCGAATAGTCCGTACCCAGAACGAATGTGTGCCACTTCGGCGAATTGCCGCTGCTGTTGCCCGTCACTGTGCCGTCGGTGAACGTGTAGGAACTGACGACCGCCAGTGCCGGCGTAACACGGTATTGGCCGTTGATTTCATAGTTGTCGAGGTGCAGGTTCATCCCCGTGAGACCGGGCAATGCAGCACCGCCACTCGAGAGGCTTGCGAGACCGTCGAGCTGTGAGTGCGTCCACACGAGCCCGACCTGTGCCGGACCGAATGCATAGGTTGCGCCCAGACCATACGTGCGCTGAAGCGTGGCCGAAATGTTCTGGCTCGCCGACGCTGCGCTGTTCGGCGCCCCGAGTCCGCCTGAATTGTTCGACTGCGTGTAACCGGCCGCGACGTTCAACGGACCGGTACCGTACCTGGCGCCAAGGCTCCACGTGCGGCCGTTGGCAAAGCCGTTCGCGTCGTTGCTGAAGCCATACATGGCACCGACCTGCATGCCCGCATAGTTCGAGCTTGTGTACTTGATCGCATTTTTGGTCGAGACCGTCTGCGCGAGGTTGTCGTTGTCGAACGGGTGACCCGCGAGATTGTTTCCGAAGCCTCCGCCTGCCGCCGACAGCGGTCCGAGATACTCAGAGGTCGAATCGTATTGACGGCCCAGCGTCACAGCGCCGTACTGGTCACTCTTCAGGCCGACGAAAGCCTGCCGGTTGAAAACATCGTCGCTGTTATGGAAGCCGCCGTTGTTCAGATCGAACCCGCTCTCCATCGTAAAGATGGCCTTCAGGCCGCCGCCGAGATCCTCGGCACCGCGCAAGCCAAAGTAGTTGTCCGACAGGTTGCCGCTACCTTGCTGCCAGACACTCTTCCCGCCGACGTTGTTCGCATAGGTGATGCCTGCGTCGATCGAGCCGTAAAGGGTCACGCTGCTTTGCGCATGCGCACTCACGGCAAAGGTACTCACCGCACAGGCAAGAATAATATGTTGTTTCATGCTTCAAACTCCTAGGTACATGGAAATCTCCCCGACCGCTGGAACAGCAAAAGCAATCGGTGATCTGACGAGTCAGATTCCAAAGTATTCCATCGATTTGAAGCACTTCCGCTTTAGCACGCCACTACAGTTGATTTCAGAAAAAGAACGGTTATCTGACCAATACGCATAGAAGATTGTTTTCAATGAAATAAAAAGTCCGTGATGCGCCAAGACATCGAGTTCTCTTTATTGTTTATGTCTCCCGGAAACCACGCCTGATGATTCGCGCGCGGATCAATAATGTCAAAACCTGCTTAGGCTTTTCGCGAGGGTGCGCCCGTCGGCTCTTCCTGTGACACAAACCGCAACCAGAACGTCGTGCCGATAGCGGGATCACTTTTCACACCGCACGATCCGCGGTGCAAATCCATGATTGATTTGACGATGGCAAGCCCGAGTCCTGCTCCGCTGGAGATGTCGTTTTGGCGGGCTTGCCCGGTGCGATAGAAACGTTCGAAGATTCGTTCCGCATGGGGCGGTGCAACGCCTGGACCACGGTCGGTCAACAGAACCATTACCGCACCCGGTTCCTCCCGACATTCGACGTCGATCGTCGAATGGCGCGGCGCGTACGCGATCGAATTAGCGAGCAAATTGCTAACCGCGCGCTGATACAACAACAGGTCGGCATAGATGAACCCCTCTCCACGGATATCGATAGTGATATTCGACGCTCGTGCCAGCGATTCGTAAAAGCCAACGACGTGACCTGCTTCCGCCGCCGCGTCGAACTCGCGGATCGACAACACCAGGTCAGCCCGCTCGGCGCGCGCGAGAAAAAGCATGTCGTCGATCATTCGGGACAAGCGCTCGTATTCGCTTAGGCTCGATTCAATGACTTCGCGGTATTCGGGCGCAGCACGTGATTGCGCGAGCGCAAACTGAGCCGCTGCCCGCAAGTTCGTGAGCGGAGTGCGCAGATCATGTGCGAGATTCGAAGAGAACTCGTTCAAGCGTGTGAACGAGTCGTCCAGACGCGCCAGCATGCCGTTGAACGCCTGCCCTAGTTCCAGCAATTCACCCGAGTTGGCGAGCTTCGGCAAAGGTTGCCTGAGACGGTTGATCGACATCTCCTCGGCTTGTGTGACAACGCGGCTCAGAGGGCTCAACCCGAGCATCGTTACGCCATAAGTCGAGATGGCCGCGAGCAGAATTCCGACCATCTCCGTGATAAAGAGGGTCTCGATGTTCGACCTTACCAACTCTCGCTCTTCATTGCTGTCGTACTGTACGACGACACGAACGGCAGCCTTGTCGTGCACGCCAAGCGGCACGATGATCACGAGATATCGTAACGCGGTAGTGGGTGTGGAAAGACTGACAGGATTGTGAGGCGTCTGTACGTCCAGAACCCGCGAGTAGTCACGAAAACCTCGCGTCGCCAGTACGGCCTTGCCCGTCATGTCGAAGATAGCAAATGCCATGTACTCGCGCCCATGCACATGCTGCTTCCAGACATCGGGATTACGGCTGATCTCTGCCGTCGATTTCAGCCCGGAGAGGTGAGCATCGAGTGCCGACATCACGTCTTCCATCTGTTCGGCCGCATTGGCTTCGACACGGCTCATCATCGCTTCATAGACTGCGAATCCGCTGATCACGAACGCAACCGATGCATAGAAAACGATCAGCGCGGTGAGCCTTACACGCAGGCTACCCGGCAAATAACGAAGCATGATTAGCTGACGCCGGCTATTGCAACGAGCAGAATGCGCATGCCATCCACCTCAGAGTTCGATCCGCGACCTCCGCGCTGTCGACGAGAGCATAGTACTGTACCCGTTGTCGCCATGTGATTAAGCACGCCGGCAACAGGGACAACTTTGAGAAAACACAAAAAATCCCGATACCTGTCAGGCGCGCGGTAGTCCGCACGACGCATCTTTTGCAATTTCCCATGCGTGATTCATGAGCAGATCGTCCTGTTACGTATTTCGGACTTCCAGAACATAGCCCATGCCCCTGACGGTATGAATCAGCGTGGATTCGAAAGGGTCGTCCAGTTTGGAGCGCAGGCGCCGGATAGCCGAATCCACCACGTTCGTGTCGCTGCTGAAATTCATGTCCCACACCTTTGACGCAATGATCGCGCGCGGCAGAATTTCTCCTTCGCATCTCATCAGAAGCCACAGCAGCGCGAACTCTTTTGCCGTCAACAGAATGACTTTCCCCTGTCTCGTGGCTTTACGACGTGTGAGATCGAGTTCCAGGTCGGACACACGCAGCGTGTTCGAATCCTGCGACCGCGTGCGGCGAAGGATCGACTTTACGCGCGCAGTCAGTTCGACAAAGTCAAAGGGTTTCGCGAGGTAATCATCGGCGCCGAGTTCCAGCCCGCGGATGCGGTCTCCCACGTCGTCTCTCGCGGTGAGAAAGAGAACCGGTGTCGATTTGCTGCGCCTGAGATTCTGCAGCAGTGTCCACCCGTCTTGCCCTGGCAGCATGACATCCACGATGAGCAGATCATAGTCCTCCGTTTCAGCCTGGTGCTGCCCGGAAATGCCGTCCTCCACCCAGTCGGCGACATATCCCGCTTCCGTCAAGCCCTTGCGTAGATATAAGCCCGTCATGCCTTCGTCTTCGACAATCAGAATTCGCATTACCTGTTACCTCGTTTGAATCACTTTCGGTCCGAAGACCCTCCGGAAGGCGCACAACGATAGCAAAGCGAAAGTTTCCCTGGAAGGCTGCCCCTGCTTTGCGGGTTTCCTCGAGCCTTGCTCCGCGTCAAACATGACAGGAATGTCACGTTCGCCTCATGCAGACGCATCACTCGAACGTCAAGCTATCCGGGTCTCACTTTGACGCTTTCCGCACCCTTGAATTCAAAACCCAATGCTGCCGCATAGCGCTGACTGATATGCCGGGAATTACCTCAGCAGTCCCACTGCATATGCAGATTCACTCACGCAGCCTTTCGATGATGCGACTGAAACATCTGGCGTCCAACGAAGCTATCTCAATGCAATGAGTACATCTCAACGGTTTGATGAATACCTGGAACATCTTTCTCAAGGATTCCGGCACAAGCATCATATTGCCGGGCTGCGTGACTATTGCACGGGACTGATGCGCCCGTTGGAACGAAAGAGCACGAATGCCATTGCGGAGGATCTGCAACCCGCGCGTGCAGCAGCAATGCGTCAGGCGCTGCATCATTTCGTGGCCAGAGCTCCATGGTGCGATGAAGAACTGCTAAGACAGATCGCCCGCTGGGTGACCCCGCAAATGCCGGGTTTGTCCCGCAGTGGCTGGTGGGTCATCGGCTGCAACACCTTTCCGAAGCGTGGCAGTCAGCCAGTGGGCGTCGCGAGACAACATCACGGCGCATCGGCCAGATATGACAAATGTCAAATTGCCGTGAGTGTTTCGCTGGCCTGCGAAAGTGCCAGTCTGCCTGTCGGCTGGCGGCTGTATCTGCCGCGCGCTTGGGCCGACGATCCAATCCGGCGCAGAAAGGCAGGCGTCCCCACCGAAGTGCAATTTGCGAGCAGACCCACACTGGCGCTTCAACAGATCGAAAGACTACTGGCCGCAGGAACGCCTTCACGCCCTGTGCTCGCTGATGTCAGCTACGGCATGGATCCGGACTTCAGGCAAGGCTTGATCGACCTCGGGCTGCCATACGTACTGGGTGTCACGTCGCAAGCACGCGTCTGGCGCACGCAAGCCGAAACACCACCGTCGACGGGATACAGGGACGCGGGACGCACAGGCGCACAGACATGGCGTACGGCCGCGCACTACCCCGTCAGTGTCAGGGCGCTCGCCATGGAATTGCCGGCGCACATGTTGCAGACGATCAACTGGCGAGAAGGAAACGGAAATCTGAGAAGCAGCCGGTTTGGCGTGGCGCGGGTGCAGTATGCCGACAACTACGCATGCTGGACGCGATTGCAGCCGCTGCAATGGCTGCTATTGAAGTGGCCATTGGGCGAGCCGGAACCCGTCAGATACTGGTTGTCGACACTGCCAGAGGACACGTCGATCAGTGAACTCGTCGCAGCGGCACATTACCACTGGCGCACCGATCGGGATCACGAGGAACTTCGTCAGGATTTCGGCCTTGATCATTATTCGGGCCGCGGCTGGAGAGGATTTCATCACCACGCCACGCTATGCACGGCCTCGTATGGCTTCCATCTCGGAGAGCGACTGGCGAGTGAGCGGGACCTTGCGTCCCGAAGACTCTCAATGTACCCGGAACCTGGCGCGTGATGCACTGCGTCGTTCGTCCGTGTTTGGCCCCCTTGTCAACGCTCTCTATCACTACATGGAGCCTCTTCTTTTGAAAATGTAAGCAACAACCCCTCCCTCATTTCGATGGATGATCGCAGTTCCGTGATAAAGGATAATTAATGTCGAAACGTTTCCGTTTGTTGGCTGGTATCGCTACTCTCATCCCTGCATTCGCTCTCCTTGCGCAAGACCTTTCAGCCAACCCGAAACCCAATCCTTATCTGGCGGCGGAAAAATACGCCATTACCCATTTCGATCCATCCCAGAGCGATTCCTTTCCGTATGCCGTTCCGCGCGGCACGTTCAAGGTCGATCTGCGGAAGGAAAAGCGGATTGTCGCGGGTCCCGTCAACATCATGACGCTCGCATCGACTTCTCCGTCTTATATGTGGGGAGTGTCGAGTGAAGGTGTCACCTACATCGACGTGTCGAATGGCGAGTTCAAGGAAGTCGCGCGTATGGCGGCGCCAGGCCAGAAAATCATCTCCGCACAGATGCACGACAAGGTTTTGGGTCAGCATTTCACCAATGCTGCACAAGTGCAAAAAGCAGTGACTGATATCTATGGCCTCGACTGGACGCGCGCGGTGAATGGTGTCTATTCGGTCGTCGACAAGAACAACGACGTGTTCTACAACACCGCCGACGGCTTCCTGACGAAATTCAGCCTGGTCGATGAAAAGAACCCGTCCGCAGGGATAAAAGTCATCAAGACCATCAATATGCGTTCGATTATCGGTCCGGACGCGTATCTGGTCGGCACTGGCGTCACCTATGACGGAAAGCTCGTCGTCGCGTCCAATTTCACCGTGAGTGTTCTTGACCGGTCTCTCGAAGGCAACGCGCAAACGATACGCCTCGCACCGGGTGAGGTCGTCACCAACTCATTTGCGATCGACGATCAGAACGGCATTTATATTGCGTCGAACAAGATGATGCACAAGCTGGTCTGGACCGGGACGAAGCTCTCCTCCGACGCGGCGGATGGCGCCTGGACGTCGCCGTACGACACCGGTGAGCAGCCGCCAACCATCAAGCTCGGCAACGGCGCCGGCTCCACCCCCACGCTGATGGGATTCGGACGGGATCAGGACCAGCTCGTCGTGATCACCGACGGCGCAAATCGCACGCATCTGGTCGCGTTCTGGCGCAATGAAATCCCCACCGGCTGGAAAGCACCAGCTGGCGCGAAGTCGAACCGCATAGCAGGCCAGATCGCCGTGACGGCTGGATTGACGCCACTGCCGAAATTCATTCAAACCGAACAGTCCGTCGTCGTGAATGGCTATGGTGCTTTTGTAGTCAACAACATTTCGGAATCCGGCGAGAAGGACAAACTCGTCGACGTACTGGCGCTTGGCCCCGTCAACCAGCCGGGCCACGGTACCGAGCGTTTCGAATGGGACCCGAAAACACATCGCTGGCATTCGGTCTGGACGAGAAGCGATGTGATCTCGATCAGCATGGTGCCGAGCGTCAGTTCTGCATCGGGTATCGTCTTCGTGAACGGCTATTACAAAAAGACTGGCTGGGAGTTGACAGGTCTTGACTGGAACACCGGCAAAACCGTACAGCGCGTCGAGTTCGGCAAAGACAATCTCGGCAACGGCGCTTACGCAATCATCCAGTACGCGCCGAACGGCGACCTCATCTTCAACAGCATAGGCGGCCCGGTTCGCGTGAATCTGAAAGATCCCGCAAACACCTGATTGGCTGACGGCACCCGAGTGATGGGCTGATCTCCGGAACCGTCCCGGGCCAGCCTTACTCGCCATTTTCGCGCTCAGGCGCGCGTCAATCCGCGAAGCCTCATCGAATGCCCAATCGTTGCGGCAGGTGGTCTGCACGCCGCCTGTCTGCACGTTTGGGGCATTCATAAAACCTAAGCAAAATCACTATGCATAAACGTCGCTTGATTCGACACGCGTCCAATAGTCTGCTGGTGACCGTTTGTGTAGCCGGCATACCGCAACATTCTTCGGCGACGGAAACGGGCGTCGGTCGCCCGATAACCGGTCAACAGGTAACGCCATACGGTGGAATCGTTCCACCCACCAGCGAGTGGATCGTTTCGTGGGCGACCATCTATTACGACGGATCGCTCAGTGCCAGCAAGAAAGTGTCGACAGGAAAGCAGATAACAGGCGGCCTGAATTATCAGGTTGTCTACACGATCGCCAACCTGGTTAAGACATGGGGCATCAATCTGGCAGGATGGAACTTTGCTTCATCCATTGGCGTACCTGTTCAGTATTCCAGTGCGTCGTCGTTCAACGGTCTTCTGCGCCCCGACCATGGCACCCAGTTTGCCGATCTCTTCTTTGCACCCGTCATTGCGGGTTATCGTTTCTCGCCAACTGACTACACTGCACTGAGCCTGCAAATCTACGCCCCGACGGGCGCGTACAATCCCGATCGCCTCGCCAACGCCGGTCAGAACACCAGGACATTTACGCCGAATATTGCCTATACGAAGCTGTTTCCCAGCAATAACATCGAGTTGACCGTCAACTACGGCGTCGAGTTCTATACAACGAATGGCGAGACGAACTACCACAATGCCGCCGTCAGCGTACTCGACGTGCTGGCACTCAAGCGCTTCAGGAGTGGATGGAGCGTGGGCGTCGTCGGCGGGTGGATTCAGCAGCTCGGTAACGATACCGGCCCCACAGCTGATCTGATCGGTGGCGCGAAAGGCTACTCCGTCGGCATGGGTCCAATGATCGGCTGGGCCGGCAAGGTTGGGAAAACGCCTGTTTCTGCCAATCTTCGGTGGGTCAACGAATTTGCGGCACATGCAAGACCCAGCGGAAATGCAGTGCAGTTGTCGATGAGTGCAACGTTTGAATAGGCCAATTCCAGATGGAAACTAGCGGAAGAATGCGACGACCTGCTGAATCGTTCCAGCCCCGGCAATAACCGTGAACACTGCCGCCAGCCAAACGCCAGCGGTTTCTTCAATCCATTCGGTAACTGATGATGAATGGCCATCCCGGTCGCCGGTATCTATCAGGCGCTGGTCCGATACTTGTTGCGCCATCCCTTTAACAGCCGTCTCGCGACAATTCTTCGTGTTCATTGTTGACCCGTGCCGCAGAGAAGAGAGAAACAGCGAGAGGCGTTGAGCCTTCTGTTGACACTCTGCTATTTCGGCACCGGTCCGAAAAACTTTAAGGTCGCGTACTGGAAAAGCCATTTCGAAATCGCCATCCGCCCCATGCGTTCGAGTGAATGCCACCGGGCACAGGGTGTGCGCTGTGTCTGTCACACCTTGAAATAAGCGGAGGCAGAGATGAACAGATTCTTCTCAATTGCAGCGTTCGTACTGGTAACCGCCTCGGCGGGTGCCGGCGCTCAGACGAAACCCGGGGACGCGTCGGGCGGCGACGCGATGAAGATGCAATCCGGCGACGCTGGGAAAAGCCTTACCGACAAGGCGCAACAAGGCGGCCCGGGAAATGCGGAAGGAACGCTGATGGATAAGCGATCGAAAGCGCTATCTCCTCAAGGCGCCTCCGCGGCGGGAAAGACTGGCGAAGTCAAGCAATGATCGTGACCGAAGTCCAGCTGCAAAGACGCGTAGCTGCATAAAAAGGCCGTGGCCGGGCAGCGGGCAATAGCTGCACCCACTGCGCCGGCTTCCCGTCCCTACCGCCTACAGCGCGGAATAACCGGCCGCTTTAGGGCTCCGGCGAGCCGCATGAGTTTCGCCGTTGCCGCGCGCACCTACCGGCAAATTGCCCCGAGCGGCGCGATACACGTTGGGTGCAACGCCATACTCGCGTCGAAATTCACGCCCCATGTGAGAGGCGTCCGAAAAGCCGCAGGTTGCCGCGATATCCGCCACCGTCCGGTCCGAGTCCGTCAACAGCCATGCAGCCGTCTTCAGCCGCATCCGACGCGCGTACGCGAGGGGCGATTCACCCGTTTGCGTCTTGAACAGCCGTTGGAGTTGTCGCACGGATACCTCCACCCGATCGGCCAGTTCTTCCATGCTCAACGGTCGCCCAATGTGCTGCTCCATCAGATGAACGACTCGCTTCACCCGAGGATGTGTCACGGGTTCGGTGCCGGGCGGGTGCGGTTGCGGTGCGCTCGGGCGCTGCGCATCTTCCACGAGCAGGATACGCAGCGCTTTCTGAACAGTCGCAACGTCGATGTGCCGCTGCAGGATGGCCGCTGCCACATCGATGGACGCGCGACCACCCGAGCACGTGATACGGCGCCCATCGATCGCGAACAGCCGGTCGGCGACGAGCAGGCTTTCGTCGACATGCGGAAACCGTCCAATGTAGTCCCAGTAGTGAAACCAGCTGACACACACGCGATGTCCGTCCATCACACCCGCGCTCGACAACGCGAACACGCCAGTGCAAATCCCCACCAGCGTGGACGACGAATCGGCGGCATGTCGAATGAAGCGAAGCGTGGCATCTCCGACGCCAGGTCCCGAATGCAGCAGGCCGCCGATCACGACCACATAATCGAAGCGCCCTGCGTCGTCGAAGGTTTGCCACGGCTGGACCTGAATGCCGCAACTCGCCCTCACTGGCGTCAGCGTTTCGCCGACTATCGTCCATGCGCACCGCACCGGCTTGCTGAAATCGGCATCGTCGCTGGCAAGACGCAAGAGATCCACAAAGCCGGAAAATGCTGTCAGCGTGAAATTCGGCAGAAGGACAATGCCGAAGTGCACGGGCGGCTTGACCTCGAATGAATCGGCTGTAGTGCCCATGGCCGGGTTACTCGTCGGCCAACGGTGCTTGCGAGGTCTCGCGGCTGAAGATCATCGCGATCAGCGCGACACCTGCCGCGCCGACCAGATACCACGCTGGCGCGAGCTTATTGCCCGTCGCACCGATCAGCCATGTCGCGACGAGCGGCGCCGTGCCGCCGAAGAGCGCATTCGCCGCATTGAAGCAGAACGCGAAGCCGCTATAGCGCACCCGTGTCGGAAAGATCTCTGAGAGAAAGCAAGGCAGCGTGCCGTCGTTCATCGTCAGCAATGCGCCAAAGGCGATCTGGATCGCGACGATCATCATGAAGCTCGCGCCGGCCAGCCCCTTGAAGAGCGGCACCGTCAACACCGCGAACAGGATCGACGCGCCGATCAGCATCGACTTGCGTCCAATGCGATCGGACAGCGCGCCCATCACGAACACCAGCCCGATGTAGGCCGTCAGCGAGATCGTCGCAGCAATGAACGAGGCCGTCTCGTCCATACCCAATTCCGTCGACAGATAGGTCGGCATATAGCTCAACACCAGATAGAACGCGACGGCATTCAGGCACGTCACACCGAACGCGATCAACATCTTCATCCGATGCTTGCCCAGCAGTTCGGCAATGGGCGCGCGCGCCACGTGATGGTCGTGCTCCAGCGCCTTGAAACGCGGTGTGTCCTCGAGTTTCACGCGGATGTACCGGCCGATCAGACCAAACGGTGCTGCCAGCAGGAACGGCAAACGCCATCCGAACGAATGCAGTTGCTCGGTGCTCAACGCGGCATGCAATACAGCGATGAGAATCGAGCCAAACAGCAGACCTGCCGCTGTGCTCGCCGGTACGATGCTCGTATAGAAGCCGCGGCGGTTTTCCGGCGCATATTCGGCGAGGAACGCCGAAGCGCCCGCGTATTCGCCCGAGGCCGAAAAGCCCTGAATCACGCGTACGACCAGAAGCAGAACGGGCGCGAGCATCCCGACCTGCGCATAGGTTGGCAATAGTGCAATGACGAAAGTCGAGCACGACATGATCAGAATAGACAGCGATAACGATGTCCGCCGGCCGACCTTGTCGCCGAAGTGACCCCAGACAATACCGCCGATCGGCCGCACGATGAACGAAATGGCGAACACGCCATATGCCGCCAGCAGTCCCGTGGTGCCGTCCGTCTTCGGAAAGAACACCACGGCAATGATCGTTGCGAGATAACCGTACGACGCGTAATCGAACCATTCGACAAAGTTGCCGATGAAGCTCGCACATGCCGCGCGCCTTAGCAGTTTCGGGCCCACAGATTCAATCATGGAACTGTCACTTGCTCCTGACGGCGCGATGATGCCGTTCGCGGAATCGCCCGACAAGGTTCTTCTCGTGCTCATTGATTCTCTCCAGACCTGATGTTGCGATAACGGTGCGCAGGCAGCAACATGCGCTCGCGCGGTGCTTCGGCTCGTCCGATCGGACCTCAATCGATCGAGCCTGCTTGAGTGCATGGTAGGAGTCCAATATCAACGAACATTTCCCGTCTCGACGCAATACTTTCTGTTTTCGACATCGAGGGTATACCTGATCCAGCCGTGACCAGCATGCAAAAAGCCCGCTGTATCCGCTGACGTTTTGCAACGTCGGCGAATACAGCGGGCAACCTTGGCAGATACGATCAGATCGAGCTGGAGTGCACGTCGCCTTGCAGGCGATCCCCAGACGACGATGTGTGAAAGAGCGGATGCCGGCGCGCAAGCAGGAAGTACGCAATACCGCCCGTCAGCAGGGAGAACTCGAAGCTCAGGTCGCCCCAGCCGAGATAGTCGCGCATCAACGGGCTGACATAGGTCGGCGAGTTGGAGAACACGATCGACGCGACGATCCCCAGTGCCCACGCAATGATGCCAGGCCAGAATATCCCGCCCGTGTACCAGTACGCGCCACTGCCCCACTTCATCCAGTCGTCGGTGCGATAGCGGCCTCCGCGCATGAAGTAGTCGACGACGACAATCGCGGCCCAAGGCGCAGTCCAGAAGACCATGTAGTTGAGAAAGACCTGGTACATGTCGAAGAACTGTCCGTAGAACACCGTGACGATACGAAACGTCAATGTGAACAATGCGATGATCGCCAGCGACGTAATGCGGTTGATCGGAATGCGCAACGCGAGCAGACCGAGACCCGCCGTATAGCCGTTGGGCACGTTGGCCGCGATGCCGCCGAGAATGATCGCGAACAGCAACGGCACGATGAACCACGTCGGCAGAAAGCGCGACAACTGGCTGACAGGATCGTCGCCGAGCGAGCCACCGAGCGCCGTCGCGAACAGCACACCGATCACTTCGCAGAACACCAGCGCGACGAACTGGCCACCGCCCGCCGCGAGCACGATCTTCTTCCAGCTCGTTTCCGCAGGGAAATAGCGGCTGTAGTCCGAGGCAAAATTGGCCCAGCCGATCGGGTAAGAAAACACGATCCCCATTGCGATCAGCCACGTGCTGAACGACCCGCCGCCATGATTGACCTGCGACGCGATTGCAAGACTCGTATGCGGCAACACGAATGCGGCGAGTCCCGCAAACAGGACTGCAAGTACTACCGCGATCCATTTTTCTGCCGCAATGATGGTGGCGTGACCGAATATCGCCAGCACGATCTCCGCAGCCAGAATGATCGCAAGCGAGACCCACACCACGCCGTGGCTGTGAAAACCGCCCATTTTCAGCAGCGATTCGAGTGCCTGGGTCGCGACGACGGAGTTGATCGAGAACCAGCTCAAGGCCGAAATCAGACTGACGGCTTTCGGCAGAAAAGAACCAAGCTGCCCGAATGAACTTCGCGACGTCATGATGCCCGATGTGCCCGTCTTCGGCCCCATGATGGTCGTCAGACCGAGCACGAAACAGCCAAATGCATTGCCCACCAGAATCGCGAGCAACGCCTGCCATAACGACAGCCCCTGCGAGAGCGCCAGCGCGCCCGTGACGACGACTACGTAGTTCGTGTTTGCGCCGATCCACATCTTGAAGAGTTCGGCTGGCGTGCCATGCCGGTCTTTGCGGGGAATGGGATCGATGGCGTGCTGCTCGATGCTCCACGCCTTGTCGGCCTCCACTGCCTGTTGCGTGTGACTGCTTTCATGCGTGCTCATGGCTCTTCCCCGGTTTCAGGCTCGCGATGCAAGCGATGCGTTGGCGCGGGCTTGCCACGCCTCGCTCAGTGCCTGCGACATACCTTCAACGCAGACGTCGAATAGCAGCTTGCCTTTGTCCGCCGTGGCGGCCGCCGCGGACGAAAGACATCCTGATGCGGGCGTCCATTCGGGGATCGGCGGAAACACGTCGTAGGGCGGAAACGTCGCCGCCGCATGCGCGGGCACCTGCGACATATCCACCAGATGCGGATGCAGATGCAACATCAGCGACGTCTCCAATACGCCGCCGTGCTCGACGGCCCAGCCCGGAAATCCGTCCGGGTAGATCCGCGCAATCGTCGCCTCGGTGACGAAGTCCCAATACGACAGCAGCACGACCTGAATGTCGTCAATGCCCTCCCAGCGCAACTCGCGCAACGCAAGGTCGATACCTTCGACGGCAAAAATCGAGTTCTCGAAGTGGCCGTTGATCAGGCAGACCTTGCGCGCGCCGTGCCGCGCGAATTCCTTGAGGATGTCCTTGATGGTCGACGACAACGTATGACCGTCGAGACTCGTGGTGCCGCACAGATGATTGCCGCCGCCGCTCTTTTGCTGTGACTTATAGCCGTAGGCGATGGCCGGTGCGACGAGCGCGTCGATGTTTTGCGCAACGGCAATGCCGATCGCCGTCGGCAGCAGCACGTCGGGGTTCATCGACATGTGCGGACCGTGCTGCTCCAGTGCGCCGAGGGGGATCAGCACGGGCCAGCCGTCGCCGATACGGCGCGCGTAGTCCGGCGCCGCGAGCTCTCCAATTACCACGCTTTGCTTCATGTACGTCTCCTCGTTAGCAGGTTCTATTCATCGCTATAGGTCGATGCATCGGCGTCGCGGCAAAACCATCAGCGGTCATACACGGGCAATCGCGCGCAAAGCTGCCCAACCTGCTCGCGCACGCGGGCTTCCGTCTGCGCATCGCCCAGGTGATCGAGTACATCGCATACGAGCGATGCCGTGAGCTTCGCGTCGTTCTCGTCGAAGCCACGCGTGGTCAGTGCAGGCGTGCCGATGCGGATGCCGCTCGTCACGAATGGCGATTGTGGATCGTTCGGCACCGCGTTCTTGTTCACCGTGATGTGCGCGCGGCCGAGCGCGGCGTCCGCGTCCTTGCCTGTGATGCCTTTATCGATCAGATCCACCAGGAACAGATGATCGTCGGTGCCGCCCGATACGATCTTATAGCCGCGTTCGATGAAAACAGCCACCATCGCGCGCGCATTGGCCAACGTCTGCTTCTGGTAGGCAACGAATTCCGCGCCGAGCGCCTCACGGAAGGCGACCGCTTTCGCTGCGATCACATGCATCAGCGGGCCGCCTTGCGTGCCCGGAAAGACCATCGAATTAAGCTTCTTTTCGATCGCTTCATTTGCGCGCGCGAGAATCAGGCCGCCGCGCGGGCCGCGCAAGGTCTTGTGCGTGGTCGTCGTCACGACATCCGCAAACGGAATGGGATTCGGATACAGGCCGGCGGCAACGAGACCCGCCACATGCGCCATATCGACGAATAGATATGCGTCGATACGATCGGCGATTTCACGAAAGCGTGCAAAGTCGAGCACACGCGAATACGCCGAAAAGCCCGCGACGATCATCTTCGGCCGATGCTCGAGCGCGAGCCGTTCGACTTCGTCGTAATCGATCAAGCCGGTCGACGCATCGACGCCGTATTGCACCGCATTGAACACCTTGCCCGAAAACGACACTTTCGCACCGTGCGTCAGATGACCGCCGTGCGCGAGGCTCATGCCGAGAATGGTGTCGCCCGGTGCGAGCAAGGCCAGATACACGGCTGCGTTGGCCTGTGAGCCGCTGTGCGGTTGAACGTTCGCATACGCTGCGCCGAAAAGCTGCCTGGCGCGGTCAATGGCGAGTGACTCGACCACGTCCACATGCTCGCAGCCGCCGTAATAGCGCTTGCCTGGATACCCTTCCGCGTACTTGTTGGTCAGCACCGAACCCTGTGCTTCGAGCACGCGCGGGCTCGTGTAGTTTTCCGATGCGATCAGCTCGATATGATCTTCCTGCCGTTGCCGCTCGAGCAGCATCGCATTCGACAGTTCGGGATCGAAGCCTGCGATCGTCTGTTCTTTTGAAAACATCAGTGAAGCCTCCTGCCATGTTTGATCGCCTGCGGCATACGCCGCAGGGCTTCGCGCTACTGGCCTTCAGGCCGCGATGATGTTGTGGTCCGGCCCATACGGAAAACCGGTGATGTTGGTCGCGCCCTTCTCGCCGATCACGAGAATGTCGTGCTCACGGTAACCGCCCGCGCCCGGCTGGCCTTCCGGCAACATGATCATCGGCTCCATTGAGACGACCATGTTCGGCTCCAGCACCGTCTCGATGTCTTCGCGCAATTCGAGGCCGGCTTCGCGTCCGTAGTAGTGGGACAACACGCCGAAAGAATGGCCGTAGCCGAACGTGCGGTATTTGAGCAGGCCATACTCGGCGTAGATCTTGTTCAGTTCATTCGCGATATCGCAGCAGCGCGCACCCGGCTTGATGAGTTTGAGCCCGGCTTCATGCACCTCGACATTCACCTTCCAGAGCCGCAGATGCTCGTCCGGGCAATGATCGAAGAACATCGTGCGTTCGAGTGCCGTGTAGTAACCCGCGATCATCGAAAAGCAGTTCAGGCTCAGGAGGTCGCCCTTTTGCACCTTGCGCGTCGTCACAGGGTTGTGTGCGCCGTCGGTATTGATGCCGGACTGAAACCACGTCCACGTATCCATCAGTTCCGAATCGGGAAAGCGCCGCGCGATTTCACGCACCATGGCCTGCGTCGATGCCAGCGCCACTTCGTGCTCAGGCACGCCTTCGTGCACGGCTGCCGCGAGCGCCGCGCCACCCACGTCGCACACATTCGCGCCGTGTTTGATCACTTCGATTTCTTCCGCGGACTTGATCATGCGCATCCGCATGGTCTGCGCGCTGATGTCGACGAACTCGACGGACGGCAGCGCAGCCTTCAGTTTGCCCAGTACTTCGACGGGGATCTGATCGAACTCGACGCCCACGCGTCCCTTGTTGTCGATCTCGCCCTGTACGGCACGAAAGAAGTTGTCACGCTGCCAGTCGGTATAGACCACGTTGTAGTCGCCGACGGTACGACGCCACGGCTGTCCGCCATCGATATTCGCCGAGATCGACACGACTTTCCTGTCCGTCACGACCAGCCCGTACTTGCGGCCGAACGAGCAGTAAAGAAAATCCGCGTAATAGTTGATGTTGTGATACGAGGTGAACAATACGGCGTCGATGTTCTCGCGCGCCATCAGTTCACGCAGCTTGCCTTGACGGCCTGCGTATTCGGCATCGGAGAAAGTGTGCTTCACTTTCTCGCCGTTCTCGATCCGGATCAGGTTCTCCAGTTTCATGCGCTCGACTCCTCGGTGAAAAATGCAGTGGAAGTGAGCGAATGGTAGGAGTGTGGTGATTCAGAATATTTCCGGATACGACATCAGACTCTTCATTTTCGACATTGAGGGTTAACCACAAGGGAGCGCAACGGGGGAATTTCAGAGGCTTATAGCGCCTTTTGATAACGCCTGCGGTCCGCCATCGGCGAGATGTGAAACTGCGCCTTGTAGCGGGTCGCAAAATGCGTCAGCGAAGTAAAACCCGTGCGTGCGCAAACTTCTTCGAGGGACTTTGCCGTTCGGTAGAGCAACTGCCTCGCGCGCAACAAGCGAATTTCCAGGTAAGCCTGCGCGGGCGTCTTGCCTAGCCGCTCCTGAAACCAGCGTTCGAGTTGCCGCTGCGAGACTTCGAGAAACGACGCGATCTCCGCTACCGACAAGGTCTCTTCGACATTGCTCTCCATGACCTGCAGCGCTTCATCCAGTTTCGCGTGCTCGGCACCGATGTACTGCCGCAGCGACGTGACCTGTCGTTGCTCATGACTGCGCCGCTCCGCGACCAGCAGTTCGAGTACGCGCGCTGCCAGCGAATGGCTTCCGGGCGGCATGCCGAGCAGATGAATCATGAGATCCAGCGGCGCTACGCCGCCGCTGCACGTATAGCGGTCGCGGTCGACCTCATACAGGCGGTTCGACACTGTGAGTTTGGGGAACTGCTCGAGTAGCACGTCCTGATCTTCCCAGTGGATCGTGCATCGATAGCCGTTGAGCAGACCGGCTCGCGCCAGAAAATAGCTGCCCGTGTCGAGGCCGCCGAGTGCCGTCCCACTGCGTGCGTGCAAGCGCAACCAGTCCAGCACAGCGCCGATCCCCTTGCGCGGAATCGGATTGGGCCCGACGACGAAGACGGCGTCGAACTTGCCGGCTTCCGCCATCGACGTGTCGGGCATCACGCGGATCCCATCGCTGGAACACACGTATTCGTCGCTTGCCCCGATCAGCTGGTACTCGTAGACCTTCCGCTCGATCAGCATGTTCGCGATTCGCAACGGATCCACGGCGGTGCCCAACGCGATCAGCGAGAAGTTGTCCAGCAGCAGAAATCCATAACGCGTGACGCGCAAGTCATGCAGTCCTGCATCGAGGCGACTTTCGTGGCGAGTTTCAATGGTTGACGACATGACCGGTTATAGCAGGGGGTAAAGAATATGCACGCATCATAGCCGCAGCGCGTTGGAAACCTCTCACATCACGGCAGATGCCAGGAACGATCGCCCGACGGATTGGCATATGTCAGGGATTTCACCAAGTATTCGCGCAATGACTGCTGTGCGACGCTATAGCCAGTGCCATTCCTCATGGAGACAGGCATGCAATCTGAGACACACAAGAAAGCGGCAGTCGGAGCTTTTCTTAATCGGTCGGCTCTGTTCCTGCTGATGTTGCCAGTTGCCTGCTTTTTATGGGCACTCCACGCCTACCCGCTTCACGAAGCATGCTGGCTTGGCTTCGCCGCCGCCATCTATGGCTGGCCAGTGGCTGGAATCCTCTTTGTCATCGCCGCGGGCTTTCACGTCGGCGCTGCCACCCGTCAGCGAGCGGAAATAACCGCCGAATTGAGGAAGGCACTCGGGCATTAGTTCTCGCTCGGCGGGTACGTGTGCGGGGCACTCGACGGCCCCAGCCGGGAACCCGATGACGACGTTCGTCGAAAGCTGCTCCGGAAGGCTTCGGTGCGCGGCTGAGTGGGCTGTCCTCGTGCCGCACAAGGCTATGCCGAAACGACGCACGTTGATCGTGCGGTCGCGGAACCGTCTCTGAAAATGCAACGCCCCAGACTCTGCTTCAAGAGGCCTGGGGCGTTTTTAATTGGCTCGAATTATTCTGCAATGCGTTTGAAACTGGCGTAGTAGTCCTCGGTGTAATAGCAGTCGGTGGTTTGCTTGCGTGGTCCACCACATACGATGCGGCGTAGCCCGCGATCCGTTGAACCAGGCGTGCGAACTGTGTATGCGTGGTAGTAGCCCCGCGGATGCTGCGGCAGCAAAGACGCGCTGTTGCGGAACAACACACCGTCCTCGCCAAAAGGAAAAGGACCGCCCGCTTTGATCAGACGCAGTGTCTCAGCTGCTTCCCCTGGCAACTGAGCTTTGGTGATGGCGGCCGGCGTGCTCCGCTCCTGCGCGCCCGATGCAGCGGGTGTGCCACTCGCGGCCTGCCCAGGCTGCGGCAGCGCCTGACTCGCAGATGCGTCAGGATTCTGAGTGGCATTTTGCGATCCGTCCTTGTTGCATCCGCTGAGGATCGCGCCCAAGGCGAGGATGCAGGAGAAAGCCCACGCTCGTTTCACGAAACGGTTATCTCCGGGTTGACCAGCATTCGACGATCACGAACGATTTCAGGGTATCGCTAATGGCACGGTGAATCAACGTCGCCGTGACCGATCTTGCGTTGATGCGTGTTCGGCGCAATCGTGCAGAAATGCATCGCCTCGATGTTGTACTAGAGGAAGCTGGTTTGCCGTATTTATGGCGTCCGTCGATGAACGCAGATGCATCGTCAATCGTTCCCATGCATTACTGAGTGTCCCCGTGCGACAAACTCGCTGTCCTGTCACTTCCGTGGCTGGCAATCCATTCGACGCACTATAATTTTCTTGCGTTTCGGAAGGCAGGTCCGAAACATCCAAGGACGGTAATTCAGTTTTCCGCTGTCGCGCAGTCGTGAGGTGCTCCAATGAAGCGCATCGTACTGCAAGTGCTGACGATCGTTTTCGCGGCCTGCTCGATAGTCGGCTGCGCCGACACCCCTTCCACGACGGCTGGACGCGATTACCAGAGCCGCGCTGTCTCTCGCGCCAATGGCGACCTGCGCGTGTCGACAGCGGTACTTTCGTCGGATGAAAGCCGCTCTCTATACCAGGCAGAACTCGCCAAAAAGAAAATTCAGCCTGTCTGGATCGAAGTCGAGAATAACGACCATCGCAGCTATTTCCTGATGAGTCCGGGACTGGATCCAAACTTCTTTCCGCCTTCAGAAGCAGCCGAAGCATTCGACAGTGACGCGACGCAGCAACAACAGAGCGCACTCGACCAACGCTTTAATGCAGTCGCTTTTCGCAATCCTGTTCTGCCCGGCCAGACGGCATCCGGCTTCGTGCTGACCAACCTCAGTGAAGGCGCGAAGCTGGTCGAGGTGGACCTCGTCGCAAGCGGGCGGGCCCAGACGTTCTCGATCCTCACCGTCGTCCCCGGGTTTCAGGCCGACTACAAGACCAGCAACGTTTTCAAGCGCGCAGCTGACCCGGACATTCCTGTCGTCGACTATACGGATGACGACGCCTTCCGCTCGGCGCTCGAAGCCTTGCCATGCTGCCTCACCAACAAGGACGGTTCGAAGAATGGCGACCCCATCAACCTGGTGATCGTGGGCGGTCTCGACGACGCCTTTCCCGCGCTGGTGCGGCGCGGCTGGAGTCCGACCGAGCAGAAGTGGTCAGGCGCGATCTGGAAGATGGTGACGTCCGCGCTCTCCGGCGAACCCTATGTCAACGCGCCCGTGAGCGATCTCTATCTGTTCGGCCGCGCACAGGATCTCGCGCTGCAAAAAGCGCGCGACACCATTCACCAGCGCAACCATTTGCGGCTCTGGCTCACCACCATGCGCTATCACGGCAAATCCGTGTGGGTCGGACAGATCAGCCGCGACATTGGTGTTCGCCTCACCGTTCATTCGCCGACGCTCACGACGCACAAGATCGATCCTGACGTGGACGAGGCGCGCACGGCGCTAACGGAAGACATGGCCTACTCGCAGAGCCTCGTGAAGCTCGGTCTCGTCGCGGGTGTGGGTGCTGCGCCGCAAAGCGCGCCGCGCGAAAACCTGACAACCGATCCGTACTACACGGATGGTTATCGCCAGGTGCTCGTATTCGACCATGCGCCGAGATCGCTTGCGGAGATCGAGCTATTCCCCTGGGTCGCCGATGACGCGTTCAGGGGAACATCGTCCGGGGGCAAACGATGAACGCCGTGCGCCCCCTAAGTCGTGCGTTGATGCGCGCGATGTTCAAGGCGAGCGTTGCGCTTGCCATCGCCGGCTGCTCGACATGGCAGCCCCCGCCGCATGCCGACGACGGCCCATTGCGCACGCGTGCCGTAAGCGCCACCAATCGCGATGTGCGCGTCAGCGCAGCCGTGCTGGGCAGTGAAGACAGCGTCCGCATGTTCGGTGTCGATATCGACAAAACGCATGTGCAGTCGGTTTGGGTCGAAGTGCAGAATGGGACATCGCAGCCGCTATGGCTGCTGCGCTCGGGTACGGATCCGGACTACTTCTCGCCGCATGAAGTCGCGTGGTCGTTTCACAAGCTGTTTGGCGGCGCAACGAATACGCAGATCGACGACTACTTCACCGACCTCGGATTCAAAAACCCGATACCACCGGGAGAGACGCGCAGCGGTGTACTGTTCACGAACCCGGATCGCGTGACCAAGCTCGTCAATATCGATCTGTTCGGTAGTCAAACGCTGATCCCGTTCACGCTCTTTGCGCCCGTGCCAGGCGGTACATCAGTCACGCAACCCGGACAGTTCCTGTTCGGGTATCCCGAAACCTCGATCACGGACTGCCCGGATCTCGCGTCGCTGCGGGCCGCACTGGAACGCCTGCCATGCTGTGCCACCAACGCGGATGGCACCGCCAATGCCGATCCGCTCAACGCAGTGCTCATCGGCCAGCTTACCGACATCGGAGCGGCGATGGTGCGGCGCAACTATCGACGCGACTTGCGCGAGTCCGACGCCGTGCAGAGAGTGTTCGGGCGCGAGGCGGATGCCGTCGGGCGCAAGCAGGCGCAGGGCGGCGCGCCCGCCACCTGGATACGCGGATGGCTCACGCCGATCCGCTTTCAGGGACAACCGGTCTATATCGCGCAAGTCGGCCGCCCTGTTGGCGGACGCTTCGTACCGCGCGGTGACGCGCACCTCATTCTGCAAGGCAACGTCGACGAAGCGCGCAACTTCCTGATCCAGGACCTGATGTACTCGGGCGGTCTCGACAAGCTCGGCTTCGTATACGGTGTCGGCGAGGCAACGACCGGGCAGCCCCGGACGACGCTCGACAACGCAACCTACTATACGGATGGGCTGCGCGCAGTGATGTTCTTTGCAACGCGGCCGCTCAGTTTCTCGGATGTGCAACTTATCGACTGGGTGCCGTTTATCGAGCAACGCGAAGCGATCCGGCGTGGAGAAACGGGCGATGCACCCAAGTGACCTGAGCTTCGCTCGCCCGGCAGCAGCCATGACCGCGGCATGCGTCGCTCTGCTGCTCGGCGCATGCGCGACGAAACCGCTCGTTCCGTATTCGACCGATACCCCTCCGCTGGCACTCGTGCCGGCATCGCAGGCGGGTGTGCTGGACAAGCGTGGGCACTTCCGCGAGATCTATTGCGCCGTCCTCGAAGCGCACGGCGCTGCGCTGCCCGACTACCGGCCTTGTGACGACGCGCTGACGCGCGTAGGCGACGAGCCGCCCGGCACCGGCAAGCCCGTCGATCTGAAGCGGTCGGAACGGCACCTGGTCGCTGCAGTCGTAGCCGGGATCGGATACGACTGCTTCAAACCGTGGCTGAATACACAAGGCACGGTCGTCGCGAATCTGCGCCAGTCCGGCTATGACGGCATGCTGCTCGATGTCGATGCGCTGTCCGGTTCGGCGAATAACGCGCGGCAGATCCGCGACGCCATCATGGACATGTCGCCTCCTGAAGGCGGGCCGCGCGTCGTGTTGATCGGCTATTCGAAGGGCGCACCCGACATTCTTGAAGCCGTGGTGGCCTACCCGGAGATCCGCGCCCGCATAGCGGCGGTCGTCAGCGCGGCGGGCGCGGTAGGCGGGTCGCCACTCGCGAACGACGCGGAGCAGTACCAGGCCGATCTGATGAGGCACTTCCCGGGGGCGACGTGCACCCCTGGCGACGGGGGCGCGGTGCAGAGCCTGCGGCCCGCCGTACGCAAGGCGTGGCTCGCGCAGCATCCGCTTCCGGACGAGGTGCACTTCTATTCGCTCGTGACCTTCCCGCAGCAGGAACGGATTTCGTCGATTCTAAAATCGAGCTATGACAAGCTCGCGCGGATCGATTCACGCAACGATAGTCAGGTCATCTTCTACGATCAGGTGATACCTGGAAGTACTCTTCTTGGCTATGTAAACGCCGATCACTGGGCGCTCGCCGTGCCCATTGCCCGGACACATCCCACGATCGGCGCGTTGTTCGTTACGCAAAATGCCTATCCGCGTGAGGCGCTGACAGAGGCGATTCTGCGCTTCGTTGAAGAGGATCTGATGACGTCCTCGAAGTGAATGGGCGCGTCAATGTTCGCCGGAATCGACGAGTTCTGATGGGGAATATGCGGGATCGTGAAGCGGGCCATTTCGGCCTGAGCCCCTCGCCGGGCGCGCGACATTAAAAACATGCGCCCCAAACGCCAAGACCCCGCTTTTGAGGGCGGGGTCTTGGTTGATATAGGGAGCCTGACGATTACCTACTTTCACACGGGCAATCCGCACTATCATCGGCGTGGAGTCGTTTCACGGTCCTGTTCGGGATGGGAAGGGGTGGGACCGACTCGCTATGGTCATCAGGCTTTG